>Ga0210386_10000451_pt1 | contig 37732 bp, 25 predicted proteins | sample IncBWH32OmetaG_FD_160091 | JGI IMG/M metagenome (GOLD analysis project Ga0210386, IMG submission 160091) | Forest soil microbial communities from Barre Woods Harvard Forest LTER site, Petersham, Massachusetts, United States - Inc-BW-H-32-O ...
CGAGCCGGTCATTCCGCCGGCGTCGACCAAATTCTTCTCGGCGCAGAATTACGGTGTCGCGAATAACCCGAAGACTCACATCGTTTTCGACGATGCCCGCCATTATCTGCTCACCACCACCGAGAAGTTCGACATCATCGCGTCCGATCCCCTGGACGTGTTCATCAAAGGGACCGCCGCGTTGTATTCGCGGGAATATTTCGACGCCGTCAAGGAACATCTGAATCCGGGCGGCATGTTCACGCTTTATGTGCCGCTCTATGAAACCGACGAACCCACCATTCGCAGTGAGCTGGCGACTTTCTTCGACGCCTTTCCGAACGGCACTCTGTGGGCCAACCTGCGCGAAGGCCAGGGTTACGACATGGTCTTCATGGGACAAGTCGAGCCGCTGAAGATCGACCTGGATGAAGTACAGCGCCGGTTCAGCCGCCCCGACTACGCGGCGGTCAGGCAGTCACTCGCCGACATCGAGATCAATTCTCCTTACGATCTTTTCTCGACCTATACGGGTACTGGATCCGATCTGCAGCCCTGGACCCAAGGCGCGCTGATCAACACCGACAAAGATCTGCGCCTGTCTTATCTGGCCGGGTGGGGAATCAATTCCGATATGGCCGACGCTCTGTATCGCGAGATGTTGAAGTACCGCCAGCCTCCCGTTGGAATATTTTCCGGATCGCCGGAGCGGCTCCGGCCACTGATGATAGTGCTCGGCGGCCGCGGGCAGTAGGTCGGGCGAGCGTCACTTCGCCAGTGGGGGTGCCTTGATGTGGCCCTCGCGCAGATCCTTGTTGTTCTCCTCGCACGAGTATTCGAGCAATTCCCAGTCGGGCCGCAGCGTGAACGTTCGAACGTTTTTCCACGGTTTCGCATAGGTCTTTGGATCGTCCACCGTCACCGTGTAAGTGACGTGGCCCGCATCCGCCCGTTCGAAGGTTTCGACCATATGCAAGGCGTCGCTATGGGGATGCCCGACGGTGTCGAGTCGTGTCTGGCCGTTGAAGTCGATCGTGTCGATGACCAGGGTGTCACCATCCCACTTGCCGACGGAGTTTCCAAACCACGTGGGATCCAGGTCCTTCGAATGGCCGCGCCCGTCCGTAGGGACAACGTGAAACCAGGTATTCTGCTCGTACAAGAAAGCAACGTACTTCGCGCTCTGCACGATCTGCATCGCGTGCGGCGAGTTCATCGACCGCAGGAGGCCAAATGGCAGGCAGCTTCCGGTGTAGTCGCCATTCTTCGCCGGGTCGTAGGTTTTCCAATTGTCGGCGCCCCAGGCTGTGAACGAAAGTTCTGGAACGCCCTGCTGGCCGGGCCCGTTCTTAGTGATATCGGGAACATAGGGCCGCTGCCAGACGCCGTTGAGGTCGGGCTTGCCGTCGGGGAGCCTGGGCGCGGCACCGGTTGGAGCGGCCGGCTTTTGCCCAAAGGCGAACAAACCGGATAGAAGCAAGATGGTGGCTAGCGCCGCGGCGGACTTCGCGAATAACATCAACCTAGAAGGTACGCCCAGGGCGCCATGCTGTCAAGGTACTGCAAGAAACCAACGCGACACACGACTCACTTCTTTTTGATAAGAACATGCGTTGCACTTTCTCCGGAGACGGTCCTGAAGGGTGTGAAGCCGAGCTTAGGAAGATTGATTCCGGAAAATAGATGTTCCCCTTCGCCCAGAAGAACCGGCGAGACGGCTAAGTGGATCTCGTCGATCTGGTCCGCGGCTAGGTATTGACGGATCACGGATACGCCGCCGCCGATTCGGACGTCTTTGCCTTCAGCCGCTTCTTTCGCCTTCTTTAAAGCAGACTCCAGCCCATCAGTGACGAAGTGGAACTTGGTACTGCCTTCCATCGCGAGGGGAGACCGCGCGTAATGCGTGAGCACAAAAACAGGCGTATGGTACGGAGGATTGTCACCCCACCATCCCTTCCAGGAATCATCTTTCCATGGACCCCGAACCGGCCCGAACATATTACGGCCTAGAATCCAGGCGCCCACGTTTTCGAAAGATCGAGCGGCAAAATCGTTATCGATGCCTTGGGTGCCACCGCTTTGACCGTGCACCTTCTTGAATACTTCTGTGTTTTGGAACCACGTATGTAGCTCGAGGCCGCGAACCCCGAGGGGATTATTCAGGTCTTGCCGGGGCCCCGCCCCAAATCCATCCAGTGAAATTGAAAACGCACCGACTTTAACTTTGCTCATTCGTTTGAAGCCTAGACTCTGAAATATCTGATCGGCCGCGATCCACGTAGCCGTGCTACATTATGAAACAATCCAGGAGGATTGCGCGATGGCGAAATCCAAGAAGACTTCGGTTGCTCGTCGTAATTTCTTGAAGGGGGCGGCCGCCGGCGCGGCAGCTCTGGTTGCTAAGCCCCAACCTACAATTGCACAGCAAACCGCGCAGAAAGGTGGCAACGCCACCGCGCCCATTCCGTCCAGCGCCGCCTTGGAGCGCGAAGCCCCCACCAGCGAGGGCGGACGCGGCTCCGAAGCTCCCGGAAAAATCATCGAGCATCCTGGCTCCGACTTCATGGTGGACGTGATCAAGTCGCTCAAGATTGACTATCTCGGTTCCAACCCCGGCTCAACCTTTGAATCGCTGCATGAGTCGCTCATTAATTACGGCAACAACCAGATGCCGGAGTTCCTGACCTGCTGCCACGAGGAATCGGCCGTCGCCATGGCGCACGGCTATTACAAGATCGAAGGCCGGCCGATGATGGCGCTTCTGCACGGCACCGTCGGGCTCCAGCACGCTTCGATGGCCATCTACAACGCGTACGCCGACCGTGTCCCGATCTATATGATCGTCGGCAACCACTCCGACGCCGCGGTCCGGCGGCCTGGCGTGGAATGGTATCACAGCGCGCAGGATCTGCCGGCGCTGGTGCGCGACTACGTAAAGTGGGACGATCAGCCGGCTTCGCTGCAGCATTTCGCCGATTCCGCCGTGCGCGCTTACAAAGTTGCGATGACGCCGCCCATGGGTCCGGTGCTGTTGGTGGCGCATCACGAACTGCAGTCGCGGCCCAATACCGAACCCAGCAGTCTGCGCATTCCGCACATGACTCCGACCGCGCCTCCGCAAGGCGACACGGACGCCGTGAACGAAGCGGCCAAGCTGCTTGTCGCGGCCGAGCGGCCCATGATCATCGCGCAACGATCCGCCCGAACTCCCAAGGGTGTCACGCTGCTAGTGGAGCTGGCCGAGACTTTGCAAGCGCCGGTCGAGAACCAGGAGCGGATGAATTTCCCGTCGCATCATCCTCTCAACGGCGTCGGCTGGCCCGGTTACCAACCGGACGTCACACTCTGCCTCGAAGTCAACGACGTCTCGAATACCGAACGCATCGCCCGGGGCCGCAACGCCAAGGTCATCAACATCTCTTCGGTCGATCTGTTCATGAAGAGCAACATCCAGGATTTCGGCCGCTATGCCGACGTCGACATCGATATCGGAGCCGATGCCGAAGCCACGCTACCGGCCTTGATCGAAGCCTGCAAGCGTCTCATCACGCCGGACCGTAAACGCGCCATGGAAGATCGGGGCGCCAAGCTGGCCGAGGCGCACAAGAAAGCTCGCGCGATGTCGATCGAGCAGGCGTCGTACGGCTGGGATTCGAGCCCCATCACTTTGGCCCGCCTCTGCGGGGAACTGTGGCCGCTAATCAAGAACGAAGACTGGTCGCTGGTGTCGTGGCAAGGTTTCATCAGCAACTGGCCGAACCGGTTGTGGAAGTTCGACAAGCACTACCAATACATCGGTGGCCAAGGCGCGGGCGGCATGGGCTACGGCGCTCCGGCGGCAGTGGGCGCGGCGCTCGCTAACAAGAAGTACGGCCGGTTCTCGCTCAACATCCAGACTGATGGCGATCTCAACTACGCTCCCGGCGTGTTGTGGACCGCCGCGCATCACCGCATCCCGCTGCTCACCATTATGCACAACAACCGCGGTTATCACATGGAGGTAATGTTCGTCGAGCAGCAGGCCAGCCTGCACAATCGCGGCGCCGATCGCGCTCATATCGGCACCAAGCTGTGGGATCCGAATATCGATTACGCAAAAATGGCGCAAGCTTACGGCATGCACGGCGAAGGTCCAATCAGCGACCCTAAGGACCTGGTCGCGGCGCTCCAGCGTGGCATCGAAGTCGTCAAGCGCGGCGAGCCGGCCATGATCGACGTGGTCACGCAGCCGCGGTAAGGAGTAAGCGTGAACAAGATAATCTTGATCCTGGTCTTGGCCGTTATGGCGGCGGCGCAATCGAAAGCGCCCTCGGGTGACGCCGCGCGCGGCAAAGAGATGTACGTGAAATATACCTGCTACGCCTGTCACAGCTTCGATGGCCATGGAGGCGCCGGCGCGCGCCTGGTTCCGATGAAGATGCTGCTGCCGGTGTTCACGGCCTACGTGCGCGCCCCGCGCCAGATGCCGGCCTATCGGGAAAAGGTGATGTCCGACTCCGACCTCGCCGACGTGTACGCGTACATCAAATCGATTCCCGAATCCCCCGCCGCCAAGAGCATTCCGCTACTGTCGCAATTGCCCCAGTAACGGCGTTAAGAATAAAGCTTCAGACCAAACTGCAGCTCTCGCATAAAGAGCCCCGCTCGGATGCTGTTTATCGTGCCAAAATCTCCTGTACCTGGGGATCGGCTGCCAGCAGTAGCATAGTCTGTTCTCGTTTTTATCAGCTTGCCATTTTGGGTCACTCCCCCTTGGATTCTCTTCCCGCGCGCCGCCACTCCAGGCGGCGTTAGGCCATTCTCACGGCGTCCGCAGGAGTCCAGCCACGGCACGTTTGAGAACGTGCGCAAGGCAGGCTCGCCCACGCCCGTGCCCACCCCCGGTGCGATCCAGCGCAGCTTGCTGTATACTGGCTGCTAACCCGGAACCACGACGAGATCCGGCTGAAAGGAGAGCAAATGGAGATCGACAGACGCGCGTTCTTTGCCAGCCTCGGTGGCGCGGCCGCCATCAGTGCCATGGACTCGGAGGCAAAAGCAGACGCACTGGAAGATTATATGTCCGAGCAGTTGGACAACGGAGCAGCCAACAGCGCTTCCACCACCAGCCCCGACAAGAAGTTTCCAACCGTAGCCGAACTGGATGCCCAGATTACAACGCGTGACTATCGCAGAGGTGTCGGCACTCTTTTTGCCAACAACGGTAGAAACGTCAAGAAGCTCGAGCCGCTGCCCGCCAACCCAACCCTGCTCGATTTCTTCAAGTACCGGTTCGCTCCCGCCAACCACGTTCTCCAAAGCGCCACCCGCGCTATGAAAACTGGCATGACAGAGGAAATCATCCTGGCCTGCCTGCTTCACGACGTCGTGCAGTCTTTGATCAAGCCCGATCACGGATGGTGGGGCGCTCAGCTCTTCGAGCCCTATATTTCTCCCAAAGCAACCTTCGCCATTCGGTACCACCAGACCCTTCGTTTCTATCCCGATTCAGCGGCCGGATATGAGTACCCGGACCTGTACTACAGAATATTCGGGAAGGATTACACGCCGCCGCCGCACATCGAAGCCACGTATAAAATGCTCAAAAACCACAAGTGGTACATGGAACCACGGCTGGTAACTGTAAACGATTTGTACGCCTTCGACCCCAACGCAGTGGTGACCATCGATCCGTTCGTCCACAACGTCGGACGCCACTTCAAGCAGCCCAAAGAAGGCCTGGGCAACGACAACAGTCCGGTCGCCCACATGTGGCGCACCATCGCGCGGCCCGATTCGCCCCTGTAAATAAGACCGGCCGTACTTCTTTTCGACAGCTCGCCCTGATATGTCAAATTTGCCTTGACTTTCAGGTGCAGATCGCATATTCTCATCCAAAAGCAGGGTTAATGGACCCTGGCCATTGAAGTATTGCTAAGCGAAAAAAGGGGTTTTCCACCTCAGCGTTGGAGGAGAATTGTATGCGCTCACTGTTCCGAGCAGTCGGCTTCTTCCTGTTGGCCTTGGCGGTATTTGCGCAAGGCGATCGCGGCACTATCACCGGCACTATCGTCGACCAGCAGGGCGCGGTCATCGCCAACGCAGCGGTTGAAGCCAGGCACGTGGAAACCGGCACGGCCTATCAGGCCGCAACCACGTCCACTGGCAACTACACCTTCGCTGAATTGCCGTTTGGCACGTACGAAGTTTCCGTCAGCGTGCCAGGATTTAAGAAGTACATCCGGCAAAACCTCACCGTTCAGGTCGCACAAACCTTGCGCGTCGACATCACGCTGGAGGTGGGCTCTGCCACTGAAGCTGTCACTGTTCAGGCCGAGGCCTCGATGCTGAAGACCGAAACGGGCGACGTGAGCACCAACATCAACACGGAGACTTTGACCCAACTACCGCTGATGGGAGTTGGAGCCGCCGCCTCGGGTAGCTCCGGAATTCGCAATCCCAATAATGTTCTTAACGTCGTTCCAGGAACTTATTACGTTCCTAACGCGCAGGTTAAGATCAACGGCGCTCCCAGCAACACGCAGACATATCACGTCGAAGGCCAGGACACCACCAATCAGGGCTACCCCTATGCTCCGGCTCAGGTGCAGCAGGGCGTGGACGCACTCCAGGAGGTCTCGGTCCAGACGAGCAATTTTGCCGCCGAGTACGGTGGTGTGGGCGGTGGGTTCTTCAACGTGACCATGCGCTCGGGCACTAACTCGATTCACGGTAGCGGCTATGACTACATCGTGAACGAAGTACTGAACGCTGGTACGCCTTTCACCGGCCCCCCATTCACAAACACACAGCCCGGAGAACTGGTGCGTCCCGTTGCAAGAAGACATGATTACGGCTGGACCGTCGGTGGTCCGGTAGTCATCCCGAAGATCTACAACGGCCGCGATAAGACTTTCTTCTTTTTCAATTTCGAGCAGTTCCGCGAAACTCAGGACGTTAACAACACTGCCATCACAGTTCCGAGCACGGGGTATCGCAACGGCGATTTCAGCGGCGCCATTGCGGCCGCAAACAATACTGTACTGACAACGGACGTTCTGGGGCGGTCCGTTCTAGCGAACGAAATCTTTGATCCGAACACTCAATACACCGATCCTGCCAGTGGGAGCCGAGTCTCGAATCCTTTCCCGGGCAACATGATTCCGATGTCGAGATGGGATCCGGTAGCGCTCAAGATCCAGAGCTTCATTCCGGCTCCGGCTCTGTCGTCGCTCATAAACAATTTGATTCCCACCTACCCCAGCGTCCGTCATACGACCATTCCCGCAACGAAAATCGACCAACAGATCACAGAACGGCAACACTTGTCGTTCTATTGGTCTTTCACGCACACCGACTCGCCATTCTCTCCGATCTACGGTCAATCCGAAGGACTGCCGAATCAGATCACAGCCGACCGTGGGACATTTATCCACTCCCATGTCGAGCGCCTGAATTACGACTACACTGTCTCGCCGACCTTCCTGCTTCATTTCGGCGCGGGATACCAGCAGAACAATTTCTTTGATGACGCACCGATTCTGAATTTCAACGCAGCCCAGACGTTCGGACTCGTAGGGGCCACCGTTAATAGGAATGTACCCGTATTCACCGGCTTCTGCCCGCCGGCTGGGATTGGAGGTGTAGCCTGCACAGCCGCAGGCGGCATGTACAACATGGGACCTAGTGCCGGGCAGAGCCATCAATACTATGAGAAGCCCACCGGGAATGTGTCGGGCACGTGGGTGAAGGGTAGTCACACGTTCAAGGCTGGCGCTGAAGTTTACTTCTTGGCGGTTCCAACTATTCCCTACACCAATACCAACGGATCGTACGGGTTCAGTGCCAACGAAACCAACGAGCCCTATCTGGTGGGCAGGACATTCGCCGGCGGGTCGCCGGGTTTCCCATACGCCAGCTTCCTGCTGGGCCTGGTCGACAATTTCTCCATCGCGGCGCCGGCTGAATACCGGAATTCAAAACAGGAATGGGGCGTCTTCGTTCAGGACTCGTGGAAGGTGACTCGCAACTTGACGGTGGATTACGGATTGCGGTGGGATTACGGAACCTACTTCAAAGAAGAGCACGGCCGCGGCGCCAATTTTTCCCCGACCACGCCTAACCCGACAGTCGGAGGATTCCCGGGCGCGATTATCTTCGAGTCCACTTGCAACTGCAGCTTCGCCAAGAATTATCCTTATGCCCTCGGCCCCAGGGTAGGAGTCGCGTATCAGATCACTCCAAAAACTGTTTTCCGGGCCGGCTTTGGCGTTATCTACAATCAAACCGGCACGACCCAGCTAGGCTACTCTTCGGCTGGTGTCGCCACCACTTCAACATTTAGTTCCCCGGGCGCCGGCCAACCTGCCATGACGCTTTCCGGTGGCATACCGCCACAAGACGAGCCGACTTGGCCAGTATTTAAGCCGGGTCTTTTTCCCACTAGCCCGGCCGGTGGTCAAGCTCTCCCCACCGGCATCGGATTCCTGGATCCCAATGCCGGCCGTCCTGCCAGGCAGGCACAATGGAGCGTCGGAATCCAGCGCGAGATCAGCCGGGATTTGATAGTCGAAGCCGCCTACGTCGGGAATCGTGGTGCCTGGTGGACGTCACCCTCACTCGAGGACATTAATGCCATCACACCGCAAAGACTCTCGGCATTTGGGCTCGCCATAACCAACGCCAACGATCAAGCCTTGCTGCTTTCCACTCTGAACTCGACCACCGCGGCCGCCCGCGGCTTCAACAAGGCGCCGTATCCCGGCTTCGCTCTCACCAACACTGTCGCGCAGTCGCTGCGGCCATTCCCACAGTTCGGCAATATTCCCGCTATCGGAGATCCGACCGGCAGAACCTGGTACGATTCGCTGCAGATGAAAGGGACCAAGCGGTTCAGCCATGGCTTCGTCTTCAGCAGCTCTTTCAGTTGGCAGAAATCACTGGAGGAAGGCATCGATCCCAACGTCAGTACGACGGCCGGCGTCCCGCCCGCTAATTACGTTGGCGCTGTCGGAAATCCGATGCTGGCCAAGAGTTTTTCGAGTTTCGATCAGCCGTTTATGTTCAATTTCGCAGGTACATACACAGTGCCGAAATTACCAGGCAACAAGGCTCTCTCGTATGCGCTTCGCGATTGGGAAATCAACGCTTTCTTCGATTATGCCAGCGGCTTACCGATCCCTAGTCCTCCGGCTACCACCAGTCTTGCCAACGAACTGTTCCAACCGACTTTGGCGGATCGGATTCCCGGCGTGCCGCTCTATACGCAGAACATCAACTGCCACTGCTTCGACCCGTCGAAAACCTTTATCCTCAACCCGGCTGCCTGGGTTAACCCACCTCAAGGCCAGTTCGGCACCGCGGCGCCTTTCTACGACGACTATCGCTACGCCCGCCATCCCATCGAAAATATGGGCCTGGGCCGTGTGTGGCGTCTCAAGGAAAGATTCAGTCTCGAGATGCGCGTTGATTTCGCCAACATCTTCAACCGCACGTATCTGAACAATCCCACCGCGACCGGTTTCTCGAACCCGCAATCTACGAACAAAGTTGGGCCGCTAACCGGGCTGAATAGCGGTGGTTTCGGCTGGATTAATCTGGCCGTTTCGCCGACGACTCCGTATGCGCAGCCGCGCAATGGAACGATCGTTTTGCGCGTCCGTTTTTAGGCTAGCCCCAGACTTTGCGGGCGGTATTGACAACCAGTTCCAGCTTGCGCCACTGGTCGTCGATCGAAAGAAGATTGCCGGCGGCGACCGATGCGAAGCCGCATTGCGGGCTGATGGCCAGGTTTTCCAGCGGCACGTAACGGGAGGCATCATCTATGCGGCGCAGGAGATCATCCTGCGATTCCAGTTTGGGTTCTTTGGTGGTGATCAGCCCTAGCACGACCGTTTTGCCCCGCGACACCCGGCGCAGCGCCTCAAAGCTGCCGGCCCGATCGCTATCGTATTCGAGCAGGAACACATCGACTTCGAGCATGCCGAACAGTTTCTCGGCGATGGCGTCGTAATCGCCTTCGGTGTACCAGCGGCTCCGGCTGTTACCCCGGCAGACGTGCAGCCCGAGCGTGACATGATTACGGGGAACATCTTTCAACGCGGCATTGTCGCCCGCGACCGCATGCTCGAACTCCTTATCGGGATCGACGCCGGATGCGCGGAGTTTCTCACGCTGCCGTGGATCGAGGAAGTGAGAATAATACGGTGCGTCGAACTGGATGTAGTGCACGCCTTGGGAAACCAGCCACCGGACCTCATCGCGCACGATGTCCACCAGATCGTGGAGCAACTCGGCCTGAGTTGGATAGTAGGAATCGGAAAGGCCGGGCTTGAAACTCGCCACTAAGAAATTGGAAGGCGCTGGCACGGTGACCTTGAACGGACCAGCTGCATTCTTTTTCAGAAACGGTAATTCGTGGGCGGTCAGTTTACGGAGCTTGCGAAGCTTTGCCCCGACCGCCTGAGCGGTGCTGCCTTCCGTTCCGCCGCCGGGCCCTTTCCACTCCAGCATTACCTTCTGCGACACGAAACCGTCCACGGCATCGGCCATATCGGTGAGCCAGGAGCCGCGCCGCAATTCGCCGTCGGTGCATACGTCGATCCCGATCTGTCGCTGCTTGTCGAGGGCCGAAAGAATGGCTCGATCTTCTGCTGCACGCAATTCATCGAGAGTGAGCAGGCCTTCGGCATGCGAAGCGCGGGCTTCCAGTAATTCGGGCGGGCGCAGCAAGCTGCCTACCTGTTCGGCGCGAAACCGGTTAGTCATTTGCCGGGGCCGGAGAGGGCAGCTCGCAAGCGAAGTTGGCCTCATCGTCGATGCTTCCCGTGCCCTTGTATTGGGCGACCTGCGGGTAAGGGCAGAGCGGCCGGGTACGATCGATTTTTCCGGCCGTGCGGTGAGACGCGACAATTCTAGCCGGAGCGTGGCCCTGCTCCTTCCACTGTTCCAGCACGCTCACCATGTCGAAAGTGTTGGGGCCTTCGCCGCCGCCGCAGTGGCCCATGCCGGGGACCATGAAGAGGCGGATGGAATCCGCAGGCCCCAGACCTGCACCACTCAGAGTGTCTACCGCAGCCTTGTAGTAATTGATGCTGGTGCGGGGCGCGACGCCCGGGTCGGCCCAGCCGTGATACATCAGCAGCTTTCCGCCGCGAGCAAGGAAGGGCTTCAGATTCGGGTCGATGGCGTTGATGGTGTCGTTATCGATCTTGTCGGCGAGGGCGACGTCGCCATCGAGGTTGAGTGCGCGCCAATCCCAATTCGGATCTTTGAACACCACGTAGCGGAACTGATCGGTGGCGGCGGAAAATGGCTCGGGACCAGCCACCAGCATGCCCCAGCCGAGTTCACTGCCGGGCTCGACGGGCGGAAAGATTTCCTGATTGGTGCGCGGATTCCTGGGCGCGGCGTACATTCTCCGCGCCCCGTCGACTTGCCCCGGCGTAAGGCAGGTGGGGGCGTCACCTTCCTTGCACTCGATCACTTTGGGATCGAAGTGGCAGAGCGAAGGATCGTTGAGGAGACCGTCCTTCAATCCATCGGCCGCGTCGCAGGCCTCGAGTACGGCTTTATGGATGGCCGGATATTTGCTTGCTGGAATGTAGTTGGGCGGGTCCTTGAGAACCCCTTGCGCAAGCCAAATCTGCCAGGTGGAAAGGTGGGTGCGAGGGTTGGCGGATGCGCCGGCGATGATGGCGTCGTAGTCGTTCGGGAACCGCTGCGCTTCCTTGAGCCCTTGGCGGCCGCCGGTGGAGCAGCCGTTCCAATAGGAGACCTTAGGCGGGCCGCCATAGAAAGCGGCGACGATTGCCTTGGCCTTGACGGTCATCTCGTGAACCGCGCGATATCCGAAGTCGGTCAGTTTTTCCGGATGTCCGAGCGCAAAGCTGCCGGTTGCCCCAACGTGGCCGGTGTCGGTGGAGCTAGTAGCGTAGCCGTGCTCGAGCGCCTGCGCCATCGCTGGATAACTGATCACTCCGGCCCAGCCACCATTGCCGACCGCTTGAAACTTGCCGTTCCACCCGGAAGCCGGCAGCCAGACTTCGATCTTGATGTCGGAATCGGTGGTGGGCTTCAAAGTGGCGGTGACGCGGCAGAATGCGGGGAGATTCTTGAATCGCAGGTCGGGGACCTGTGCGACCGCAAAGACCTGGGCCACAGTGCTGACGTGGGCCAGCGTGATGGTGGTGTCTGGCAGTGTGAGGGAGCTGAGGCTATCGCATGAAGCAGCGTATGACGGAATGGAAAGGAGGAAAAGCAACGTGGTTTTCATGGCGCGCTTTTTTGGGTCTTGCTCTCCATGTTCATAAGGCGGAGGGCGTTTCGACGGTAGATCTTATCTTTGTCGTCGGCCGAAATATCGAGCCCTTCGATGCAGCGGATGGTTTCCCGAATGTAGAGGCCGGGCGAAGGCTCGAAGGGTAAGTCGGAAGCGAACACGCAATGATCGACGCCGAAGAAATCAAGTCCGCACTTGGTGGCCGACAACCCGCCAAAAAGCGCGGTGTCGGCATAGAACATGCGGAAGTAGTCGATGGGCCGCTTCTTCATGGAATGCAGCAGGGACTTGTAGTCCACGTCGGAAGTGCGCGTTCCAAGCTGATCCCAACCGTAGCCGACGCGGCCTTCAAAGTAGGGGATCATGCCGCCCATGTGGTGGGTAACGATCTTGAGATTGGGCAGGCGATCGAGCATGCCGGAGAAAACGATGCGGGACATCATGGCGCTGGTTTCGTAGGGCCAACCGAAGGTCCACCAGATTTCATATTTGGATTTGTCTTCACTGAGGTAGTCGGGGAAATTGGCGCCGCGGGCGGGATGGATCCAGACGGTGAGATTGCGGCGCGCGGCTTCCTCGAAGATGAGCGAGAATTCCGGAAGGTCGAGCGGCTTTCCAGCGACGTTGGTGAAGAACATCACTCCAGGCGAGCCAAGCTGGGTAGATGTGCGTTCCATCTCCCTGACGGCCGCATCGGGATTGTTCATCGGAAGAGAAGCGGCGAAGGCGATGAAGCGGTCGGGATATTTGGTCACTAATTCGGCTAGGCCGTCATTGGCGACGCGAGCAAGCTCCGGCGACTTATCCGGCCCAGCGATGACTTCGAGCGGAGGCGCGGGCATGGAAAGGACCTGGCGGTAATCGCCGAATTCATCCATCACGCGGAAGCGCGCGTCGAGATCGGTGAGGGTGGGAATATTGGATACGCGTTTGCCGATATCCTGGCCGACAACCCCGGTCTTCACGTATTGGTCGGTGAAGCGCTTGGGGAAAAAGTGATTGAAGAGATCGATTTTCATCTGCAGGGGTATTATATCTTCTTCAGCGAGATTCCCGCGCTGCTGAGAATTGCACTCGGCTGGCGAGCAATCCGGCTGCCGAAGCGATCAGGACGGGGATTGCCGCGGCCCAGAAGACGCGACGGGTCTGGTGCTCAAATGAGAGCAGGGCTCCACCGAGCAGAGGCCCGATAATGGAGCCGACGCGTCCGATACCGAGGGCCCAGCCGACACCGGTGGAGCGCATGGGTGTTGGATAGAATTCGGCGGTTAGCGCGTTGGCACCGCTTTGTCCGCCGATCACGCCGCATCCGGCCGCGAAGATGGCGAGAGCTAACCAGGCTACGGATTTACCGGCTGTGCCGATGCAGATGACGAAGATGCCAGCGGATAGATAGGCGCCGGCCAGGACACGAAAAGAGAGCAAGCGATCGAGGAGGCGCCCCATGATTAACGATCCGACTGCGCCGCCAACCTGGAAGAGAGCGGTGAGGATGATAGCTTGCTCGATGACGATTCCGGCGTCGTGAATTACCGTGGGCAACCAGGCGTTGAGAAAATAAAGATCGAGCAGGCTCATGAAAAAGATGACCCAGATCAGCAGGGTCATTGATGTACGTCCGGCCCTGAAAAGCTCCTTGACGACGAATTCGCGGGCGGGTCGTTCTTCGAGGAGCAGCGATCGCGCGAGGTCAGGCGAGGTGCCGGGTGCGATTCTCCTGAGGCTCTGAGCTATTTTCTGGTCCTCGCCGCCTTTCACAAGGAGGAACCGGATCGATTCGGGCAAAAGAGCGATCAAGAGCACGGCGATCGCGCAGGGCACGATCCCGCCGGTGACGAATACCGATTGCCAGCCGAAGCGAGCGATCAGGCCGGCAGCCGCGAAACCACCTACGGCGGCGCCGATGGAGAAGCCGACAAACATGAGCGTAACCGCGGTTGCACGCAGCCGCCTCGGCATGAATTCCGACGTCAGGGCCACGGCGTTGGGCATTGCGCCGCCCAAACCGAAGCCGGTGATTAAGCGATAGACGAGCAGCGATGGAAGTGATGTGGCGGTGGCGGTGAGCAGCGAGCAGGCGCCGAACAGAACGGTACAGAATACGAGCACCGGCTTTCGTCCGAAGCGGTCGGCGAGGGGGCCGAAGATCAGTGCCCCGATCATGATGCCGACCAGTCCGCTGGAGAAAACCGGGCCAAGTGAGGCGCGCGCGATGTGCAGGTAGTCGATCAGCGCGGGTGCGACGAAGCCCATTGCCTGAGCGTCGAAGCCGTCCATGAAGAGCACCAGGGCGCAGAGGATGGCGACGAGAAGCTGGTAGCGGCTGAGCGGCAATTGATCGATGAAGTGGTGAATTTCGAGGCGTGCCGTCGGGCGCATAGAAGAAGTAGAGCACGAAAATTAGGGACAGTGCACTCAAATCCCAATTTCCTGCTCTCCGGTGTCGGAAAATCGGTATTTGAGTGCACTGTCCCTAATTTTGCTACTAAGCGACTTTGCGCAACTTCGTCACGCGCCCCACTTCCACCCACTCGACCACGATGATGTTGCCGACGTGATCGAAAATGGCGCTGTGCGGCGCAATGAACTTTCCAGGCGTAAAATTATCTCGCTCCTTGGTGCGGAGCTGGCTCCATTCCTGATTGGTGTACTTACCGTCGCCCAGATGCGCGATCACTTTGTTGTCCTTGTCCATCAGGGTGACGCGGGCGAGAAGATCGGGCACAACAACCACGTCGTTTTGCTCGTGAAAATGGCAGGGGAGCTGGGTGCCTTCGACGAAATCGATGTGCTTGCCCTCCAGCGTAAAGCGCTGGATGCGGCGATTGGTGCGGTCGGCGACCAACAGAACCGGCGTGTTTTCGCGCGTGTCCACCATCAAGCCGTGCGGCGTGTTGAGTTGGCCGGGCTCTTTCCCGGGACCGCCGAACGTAGCGATCAGCTCGGGCTTGCTGTTGTACTTGTTGATATAAGACGAGCCGTATCCGTCGCCGACAAAGAAATCGCCGTTGGGCGCGATGGCCACGTTGGTGGGCCGGTAATTCAAGCCGGGTTTGCCGGGCCCCTTCTCATAGGCTTTCGATTCGCTCGGATAACCCAGAGTCCAGACTTCCTCGCCTTTCAGCGTTCGCTTGGTGACGATGCCGTGCAGTTGATCGCAAATATATAGGTACTCGTCTTTGCCCTCTTTGCGCAGATGCAGGCCGTGCGCGCCGAGCTTGTATTGCTTGCCCCAGGAGCGAATGAACTTGCCCTTCTGATCGAACACCACGATGGTGTCGTTGCTCTCGCTCGCCGCGCCAACGGTGTGATGGATGTAGATGTTCCCATGCGAGTCTTCACAAACGCCGTGCGTGTTGCCGTATTTGATATTGCTCGGCAGCTCGCCCCAGTCGTGAATGCATTCGTACTTGTATTCGCCATCGCCCAGGACGGGTGCTTTGGTGCCGGCTTTGTCGGTGGCTCCAAGAATCAATGGCGCTGCGGCGGTTGCGGCCAGAAAACTGCGGCGGGTGGTATCCATTTCCGTTGTTCCTTTCGACGGCCATCGGTTCGTGGCCTCTCCCGAGAGCATACACCAAACCTGACCGAGCCGGGCTTTGGATACACTGTCTGTTGCGTTAACCGAGGAGGGCTGAACCTATGGCCAAGCCGGCAGCTGGATCCGTGCCGCTAGCAAAACTTGAGTTGTACGAAAAATTAGTGGCCACCAATCCGAACGTCGAACGGAAAGGTGCTACCGTGCCGTACACATCTTTGAACGGCCACATGTTCAGTTACCTTAGCAAAGAGGGCAAACTGGCTCTCCGGCTTCCGGCTAAGGAGCGGGCGGCCTTTCTCGAGAAGTACAAAGCGAAGTTGTGCGACGCCTATGGAAAGGTTCAGCCCGAGTACGTCGAGGTTCCCGACTCGTTGCTCGCGTCGACGCGCGAATTGAAGAAGTACTTCGACAGCAGTTACGAGTACGTAAAGTCCCTCAAACCGAAGCCCACCGCAAAAAGTAAGAAGACTTGAGCTTGCAGATGCGGGAAGGGCGTGATATATGGCCGTTCAAAAGTGAAACCGGTACCTGATCTCACCGTAAATCTGCCGAGGGTTGATATAGTGGGTCCCGCCAAAAGTGTTGCTCGTATCCAGCAGATAGCGAGAGTTGGCGATATTTACCGCGTTGGCGGAAACGGTCCAGTTTTCTCCAAAACGCTTGCCGATGGACAGATCGAAAGTAGAGTGCGGCGGAAGGTGCGACGGCCCGTTGCCATTGAGAAAGCCGGAGCCGAACTGGTATGCCGGTGTTGCCCACATGTTGCCCGGCAATGTCAGAGAGAGAACGGAAGTCGCAGTGTTGCGCTGATCGTGATCGAGAAGAAAATTCCCCGTCGGCGCGTCCTCCAGTAACCCTCCGGTAATTGGGCCGATTCCTTGCCCAATCTGATTTGAGTACGCCACTCGCCATTGAGCCATATGGAAAAGCCGGGGCGAGCGCAAAGTGACTTCGGTGCCGCTGATGATGGCACCCACATCCGTCAATGGAATAAAAATACCGGAGTCGCCGAGTACATCGTGATCCAGGAAGTTACGCGCGCTGGTGTGAAAATTATCCACATCGATCGACCATCCGCGTACCGGAATGCTCAATCCGACATCATGCTGGATATCGCGCTCACCCGGCAGCGGAATGAAGCCGAAACCTAGTGACACCGCAAAATCGAGCGACGGTCCGGCCAGACTATCGAGTGGAGGAGGCTGGTAGTAATACGCGTAGTAGCCGTGCAGCGTCCAATTCAGGCGCGGAATGCGGATGGCCGCGCCCAGCCGGGGATCGAAGGCGTTTTCATTGAGCAGTCCGGCGTAGTGCGTGAGCCGAAGGCCGAGGTCCAGGGTGAGCCAGGAGGTGACTCTGTATTGATCCTGCAAAAAGAAAGCGGTCGAGCTGGCCCAATGTGTTTCCACGTGATTCAGAACATTTCCACCGGGATTGGCCGTGAGCCCGAAAAAGATGTTGTCATGCTGGCCCCACGCTTCGATGCCTGCCAGCGCGTTATGTCTGTTCTTCTGCACCTGGACGACGGAGCGGCCGCCTAAGTAGTTCGAACGGGCGTTGTCGTTCAGAACGAATGGATTGTCATTGGGCCCACCGAGGTAATGAGCGCTGTTGTAATGGTAATAGGGTGAGAGCGTGAATGTGATCCCATCGGCGAAGCTATGTGTCCAATGGAAGCCCACCAGATCATCTTGCTCGAGATCGAGATCGCGAATTCCGGCGGCCTGATCGTCTTGGGTATTGGGAATCTGATAGTGGTCTTCGCGAAACGAACCGATCCAGCGGAGTTGATCCTTGGCGTTCGGATTATAGAGCAAAGAAAGAAATCCGCCCACCCCGCTGTACTGATCGTGGATCACTTGCGAAACCGGCGGCGCCAGCCCCAACTCCGACCGGCTTCCGTCTACGCTGGCGTAGTAGGCAAAGCGTTGGGTATGACTGCCGATCTTGATCTGATCGTCGGTGGAATAGAAGTTGCCCGCTGACGCGATCACTTCGCCCTGATTGTAGCTTTCGAAGCCGGAAGGCGTTACTACGTTGAAAAATCCGTAGGTGCGATCGCCGTACTGGCTCGAAAAACCGCCGCGCTCCACCTCTAGCTCGGCGACGTTCTTGGGATTGATGAGGGGCGCCACATTGGCTGCAATATTGGTATTGACCACCGGTATGCCGTCGAAAAACCAGTTCACCTGATGGCCGCCGCGCATGTGAAGCATGTCGTGAACCATGTAAGCTCCCGGAGTAAAATCGGTGATCATCGCGAGGCTGTTGGTTTGATCTGCCCCTGCGGTCTGGGCGATTTCCTGAGGCGAGACCTCGGTCTGAACCGTCGCCGTCTGTGTGTTCAGCTTACTGGTGGCGCCCGACACCTCAATCGCTTGATGCACTGCGGCGAGCTCGAGCTGGAAATGTAGAACTGGCATCTTTCCGGCGGTTACGGTGGCTTGCTGTTCGAGCGGTTGCATGCTGGCAGCAGAGACCGTGACTTGATAGGTGCCTTCCGGAAGATCGTCCACTTGAAATTCACCATTGGAGTTGGCCTGCAAGGTTCTGGTCGCGGTGGAATCGCGGCCGCGAATCAGCACTTGGGCGTCCGGAACCGGGCGATGCTGCGGGTCGTGCACGACGCCTTTCAGAGTGCCATTGGCGGCCGGCAAAGGCGTCGCCGACAAGAAAAAGACTATACAAGCTAGGGACACGGATTTCATATAATGCTCCTCTCGGCAGGTCAGGGACCTGCCCCACGACTACAGGATTCGCTTATGAGAGAGGTGTGGGAGGCCCGCGCTTTTGACGAGTGCGGCTGTAGGAGATTCGCCCCAGCGCTTCAGTCTGTGGACGCGACGCTGGATGATTGACGAGACCCGCAAAGATTGCCCGTGACGTTCCAGGCAAACTTACGGTTGGACTGGCTGGAACGCCCTTCGCCGCGGGATAGTAGGGGCACTTGGCAGCTTCCGCCGAGGGACCCGACGACGATTCCGATTGGGTCGCTGTCATCGTGCAATGATGCTGTCCTGCACGTTTGCAGCACGCCGGAACGCTGGAATATGCATCCCAGGCCAACACCGCCGGGCTGATCAGCGAAAAGCTGAGGAGACCCACCAACAGTATTGCGGACATGCGGCCCATCGGCATTATTGTACTCCTCTGCGCGAAGTTGGTAGGGGGCATGTCAGGGCCGCTTAGTGAAAATGAGACCATGCTGAACGGGCAGCAAATCCAGCACCCGGTCCAGTTCGAATCCAATCGGTTCAATTTCTGCGCGGATTTGATTGATGGTCATCCGCTCCGCTTTGTCTTGTGGGCCAAAGGGGTGCCCTTCGGCAAATTCGATTACAACCAGACGTCCATCCGGCTTTAGAGCCCGATTGACAGCGGTCAGCATGGCTTCCGGCTCAGAGAATTCGTGATAGGCATTAGCAATCAGGACCAAGTCGAACGATGTGGCCGGCAGATGGGGGTCATTCTCGCCGCCCAATACCAGCTCGACATTGGAAAACTGATGCTTCTTTATCGTCTCGGCGGTCAGGTCGAGCATCTTTTGCTGCACGTCGACGGCGAAGACCTTGCCCATCGGCCCGACTTTTCCAGCTAGGCGCCACGCGAAGTAGCCCGTGCCGGACCCTATCTCGGCAACAGTGGCGCCAACTGGAATCTCCAGGGCGTTCACTAGCGAATCGGGACGTTCTTCTGCGTCGCGCCCGATCCGATTGAGAAAGCTCACATCCGAATAGGCGTGGTTCGGTTGACGCGTACGCTTCATGGTTGCGGCGATGGGAGGTCCCTTCAACGTACGCAGGTAAGCCACCACATCGTCGATTTCCGCGCCCGAAAGCCGAGTCGCATAGGATGGCATCAGCGACCGCTGCTCCCGCCAGGTGCTCTTTAGGTCGTCCTTCAGAAACGATCTGGGGCTGCCATCGATGTCACGAATCTGGATCGAGAGGTCGTCTTCATTCAAGGCTAGACCCTGAATTGTTTCTCCGCGCTTGGGGACGATGACGACGGTGTAATATTGGGGAGAAATTTCGGCATTCGGTTCGATCAGCGATAACCGCAGCGACTTCGCAGAACGCCGGATACCGATATCGCCCAAATCCGGTCCCAAACTGGCGCCGCGATCTCCGATGGAATGGCACGCTCCGCACCCGCCCTTGCCTTCGAATATTGACTTACCGGCCGGGGCATTACCGGTCACTCTTAACTGACCAGTTTGCGCGGCGAGAGTGAGCGCCAGCATTGCCGGCCCGATCTGTTTGAACACCTTGCTTTTAATCCAGGCCGAAAGTGACGATCAGGTCTCCGGCTGCAATAGACACCATCTGTTTTCCATTGGCAAGATAACTGATCGGCGACGCGAACACAGGGCCATTAGATGAGAAAGTCCACAGCCGTTCGCCGGTGGTAGAGTTCAACGCGAATATCATGCCTTCGAGCGTTCCCCCGAACACCAGGTTTCCACCCGTCGCCATTACGCCTCCCCAAGGAGGAGTGAGGACTTTATGCTGCCACTTGATCGTTCCTGTTCCGGGATCGATAGCTGTGACCGCGCCCCAGCTTTCCTCCGGCGCGCCGATACCTTGAGTTTTGGCTCCGCCCAGTGCCGGATCATACGCCCCCGCATTGGCCAAGCCCCCGCCGGCGGGCGGCCTATCCGGCTGATCGGTAGTCGGATGAGGGACCGCGTTCTTCGAGAACCTGCGGTGTTCCTCCCGCGCAAAGACGTAGAGAAGTTTGGTGAGGGGACTGTAGCTGTGCGACATCCAATTGGCGCCGCCATCCACGCCGGGCCAAGTATGATCGTTGCCTTCGGGCGTCGGCTCGTTGCCCGGAATGACTTCCGGACGGCCGTTGTCATCGAAGCCTTTTGCCCAGGTTTGCTTCACAAAGGCCTTGGCCGTCAGGAATTTTCCGTTGGTGCGGTCAAGGAGATAATAGAATCCATTGCGGTTGGCCCAGGCCAGCGTCTTTTTCATCTCTCCGCGGAACTCGGTATCGAGCAGGATCGGAATCTGCGTCGAATCCCAATCGTGCAGATCGTGCGGAGTAAACTGGAAAAACCATTTCAGCTTTCCGGTGTCTGGATCGAGCGCCAGCACCGAGCACGAATACAGGTTGTCGCCCAAGCGAAAGTCGTCGTTGTAATCCGGCCAGGGATTGCTGGTGCCCCAGAAGAGGGTATTAGTTTCCGGATCGTACGAGCCGTTATTCCAGGTGGTCACGCCGCCGGTCTTCCACGAATCTCCAGCCCAGGTTCCGAAGTTCGCTTCGCCCGGCTGTGGAATGGTATTGAAGCGCCACAAACGCTGCCCGGTCTTCGTATCATAAGCGTCCAGGAATCCATTGACGCCATGCTCGCCGCCCGCCATTCCGACGATCAGTTTGTCTTTCACTACCAGAGGCGCGCCGGGTGCCGCGTAACCCCCGGCCGCGGTGTAGTCGCCCATCTCGGTCTTCCACAATTCGTGACCGGATCTCGCGTCGACCGCGACGACGTGCATGTCGAGCGTATTCATGAATAGCGTATTGCCGAGTATCGCGAGCCCGCGATTCACTTTCCCGCAGCAATTGAAGGTGCGCGGCGGATTCCGGTATTCGTAGTTCCACAATTGCCGTCCGGTGGTTGCATCCAGGGCATAGATGGCATTCTCCGGGCGCGTCAGATACATGATGCCGTTCGCCACCAGCGGCGTGGTCTCGAACTTTTCGATGTGCCGGCCCTGGAACAGCCACTTGACATGGAGGTTTTTAACGGTCTGTTCATTAATCTGATTCAAGTTGCTGTAGCGCCAGCTATTGTAGGTATGCGAATACATGAGCCAATTGCCGGGCTCGTCCGCGGCCTTCAGCAACCGCTCGTAGGTTACCGGGCCCTGGGTTGGGGGCGCCTGACCTTTCAAGGTCCAGACCAGTGCCGCGGCCAACGCTACGGTTCCGAGGCAAATGCTTCTCTTCTGTATTCTCATTGCGCCCCCTTCAGGGAATTCAAGTAAGCCACCAGATCGTCGAGTTCTTTCTTGCTGAACGTGGTTTCATAGGACGGCATAACGGTAGGTTTATCCCGGCGAACTTCCTTGATGTTTTCTTTCAGGAAGGACCGCGGGTTGCCGCTGACGTCCCGCACCTGCACGGACAGGTCATCTTCATTGAGCCGGATACCCGAAACTGTTGAGCCGGACGTCGTGACCACTTGGACAGCACGATATTTATTCGGCACGAACGCTTCCGGCTTCACGATGGATTCCTCGAGAAACGCCAAGCCCCGCCGCCGCCCTATATCCGTCAGGTCCGGTCCCAAATCCGACCCTTCGTTGCCGATTCGGTGACAGGCGACACATCCGCCTTTGGCGTAGTTGACCTTGCCGGCTTCGGCATTGCCGGGCGCCTTCTCCTTAAGGCCCTGAGATCCGATTCGCTTCACAAAGCCGACCAGCCTCCAGACGTCATCATCGCCCACCCGCACCGCAGGCATTTCAGTTCCGGGAATTCCGCTGCGGATGGTCGTGAACAATTCCCGATCCGATCCCCCCATTTCATATTCGCCCGCCGTCAAATCAGCACCCCGGCCGCCTTCGCCGTGGCCGCCGTGGCAGTAGGAGCAATGCAGCTGGAATAAGCCACCACCCTGCTGGACATCCGCCTCAGTGTTAAAGGGATTAGTTTGCGCGATGTTCTTGCCACGTACTGCCTCGCCCGTCAGTGCGGGGTTTTGCACTCCCTGCGCTGTTAGCAATATCGTTGGGACCAAAACGAAGAAAGAAACTCTTAGCCACATACCGATCTCGACTCCTCAGTCAATGTCGACCTCATCAATGCCGGAATATCTTATGATGCCAAATAACACTCATCCTAGCAGTACTGCCGGGATAGGCGTTGATGCGGGCCAACTCTATGGCAGCAGATACCCGCTGTTGGCCAGGATCGCGCGGCCGTCTGAGCCGAGCAGAAATGAGCGAAACTGTTTCGCTTCTTCGATTCGCGCCGATCCGGTGACAATTGCTATCGCCTGCTCAATCGGATGATAGAGCTGCGGATCGATTTTTGAAACGGTTCCTCCGTCGTGCAGCACGAGTGAATAGGCCGTGAACGCAGCGTCGGCATTTCCGGATACCGCCATCTGCTTGGCTTGACTAATGCTATTGGCGTACACAATCTTTGGCTGAACGGCTTCCCAAAGATGTGAATTCTTCAGGACCTCTATGGTCGCTTTACCGTAAGGCGCCTGCTCCGGTTGAGCAACGGAAATAAAGCGAACCTGCTGCCTGCCCAAGTCTCTCAATTCGCGGATACCGCTTTGCTCGCCCTTGGGAATCCACAGGGCAAGTTGGCCTCTGGCATACACGGCTCGGCTGTCGGTGATCAGCTTGCGGGACGTCACGAGGGAATCCACATGTTCGGTATCGGCGGAGGCGAAAAGGTCGAATGGAGCGCCGTTGTCGATCTGTTGCGCTAATTGCGCAGTGGGGCCGTAGCTAAAGATCACCTCGATGCCTGTTTTGGCCTTAAACGCGCGGCCGACCTGGCCGAAAACGTCCATGAGGTTTGCAGCGGCTGCCACGGTAAGCGTCGCCGGCAGTTCGGGACTCGGCCGCGAGCCGCACGAGCCCAGAATAACTGCCGCGCATAGCATCCATTCTGCATGACGGGGGTGGATTGACACTGTTGCGTTAATTATATAGTGTCTCGTAGACTCCACACCGGCGGATGTTGTGTTAACATAACGAGGTTCGTTTAGCACACCAGTTATGTCTAAACCATCGCGGCTCAGCTTTTTCTGGCTTTTGTTGGGGCCATGCATCTCGGCCCTAACCGCCCAGGTTTCGGCGGTCGTCTCGGGCACGGTAACGGACCAGTCCGGCGCGATCGTTTCAAGGGCCACCATCACAGTGAAGAGTGTCGACACGGGGGCGGTCCGAACTACTTCAACGGACGATTCTGGCCTGTATCGAGCCTTCTCTCTGCCGGTTGGAGAATACGAGATTCGTGCGCAGAAGCCGGGTTTTACCGATGCGGTGAGGACAGGTGTTCACTTAGTAGTGGGCCAGAGCGCCACAGTGGACTTGGGCCTGCGCGTGGGAGGGTCAACCCAAGAGGTCACGGTGAACGCGGACGCTCCCTTGGTTAGTGTTGCCACTCGGGACATATCCGGGCTGGTTGGCGAGCAGCAGGTCAAGGATCTTCCGCTGAATGGACGAAGCTATGACGAGCTGCTCACATTAAATCCTGGAGTCGTCAACTTCACCTGGGAGAAGACCGGCGGAATCGGCGTATCCAATTCCACAAATGGGAATAACTTCGCGGTTTCTGGCAATCGGCCTCAGCAGAATTTGTTCCTACTGAACGGGATTGAATTCACTGGGGCGGCTGAGAACAACATGCAGCCGGGTGGAACCAGCCAGCAACTTCTCGGCGTCGACGCCGTGCGGGAGTTCAACGTACTGAGAGACTCCTATGACGCAGAGTACGGCAAGCGCCCTGGAGCACAGGTGTTAATCGTCACTCAATCTGGGACTAACGCGTTCCACGGCTCTTTGTACGAATTCCTCCGGAATAACGCTTTCGACGCCCGGAATTTCTTCGACCCTCCTTCCGTTCCCGGTTTTCATCGGAATCAGTTTGGCGTGGCTCTAGGAGGAGCGATCCGGAAGGATAAGACCTTTGTGTTTGGTAATTACGAAGAATTTCGCCAGCACCTGCACCAGACCGGAGTAGATCTGGTACCGGACAACAACGCGCGAAATGGATTCCTTCCGTGCGCGATCGTCAGCCCGACGCCGAATCCCTGCCCCAGTTCTGGATTGGCGTTCGTCGGGGTTTCGCCACTTATCTCGGCGTGGGCCGCGCCAACGCCGGGCGCTCCGGACTTCGGCGGAATCGCGGAGGCGCTCAATAGCCCGCTCCAAACCATCCGCGATGACTTCGGTACCTTCCGCCTGGATCATAATTTTTCGCAAAATGATTTTCTGAACGGGATATACACCATCGATGACAGTGCGGATTTCACACCCACCAGCACGAATCTTTACGCCGCGGATGTTGCAACTCTAAGAGAGCAGGTCGTGAGTCTGCAGGAAACGCACGTTTTTTCATCGACCTTGTTGAACACCGCTCGTGTGGGTTTTTCGCGCGCCGGTTATTTCTTTACGGGGGAGCCGACGCCCGGCACGCCCGCGGCGAATCTGCCTGGTTTCCTAGCCGGCGATCCGATCGGTGCGCTCGTCGTCGGGGGTAGCGCCGCATCGAATCCAACGGCCCAAATCAGCCTCGCTGGAAGCAATAACGGAAGCAATCTGCGCGTCGCTCGAAACCTGTTCACCTATGAAGACCAGGTCTCTTTTACGAAAGGCCGCCATCAATTCAACTTTGGCGCGTGGTTCCAGCGGCTTCAGTCAAATGAGCTTCTCGCGCTCAGTCAGTACGGACAGGCGACGTTCACTAGTCTTCAAACCCTCCTGCAAGGAACGGTTGGAACTCTTCTATACGATCCCGCGCCGACTCCGCTCGGCTGGCGGGCATGGTTCGGAGCGTTCCATGCCGAGGATGTCATTCGACTGAATTCAAGGCTTACCTTGTCGTTGGGATTCCGAGACGAGTTCACGAACGGATGGAATGAAGTTCACGGCCGTGCGTCCACGTATACTTTCCCGAACGACGTTATCTCCACCCAGCCCCACATCGGTGACTCGGCCTTTACCGTGAATAACGGGAAATTTCTGCCGCAACCGCGCATTGGATTGGCTTGGAGCCCATTCGGCAATCAAAACAGGACCGTGATCCGGGCGGGCTTCGGAATGTACAACGACCTTCAGGACGCCCTCGGTTATCGCACCGATCAAAACGCGCCGTTCAATCCAACGTACAGCCTTCCTAGTGAGCCGGTTTCGCAATTGCCTTTGTCGCCGTCGGGCCCGGTGCCGTCCACTGCGAAGTTAGTGCCGGGCGGAGTGCAACCGGACCTGCAAACTCCCACCCTGATCTCCTGGTCCTTTCGAATCGAACAAGAACTCACCGCGAACACGGCCTTGACGGTCGGATACGTTGGATCTCACGGTTATCATGAAATTCTTGGCATCGACGCCAACGAACCCTTTCCCGTCATTTGCCCCGCTACTCCTTGTCCGGCGAACTATCCCAACAATTTCCCGGCTGGCATCGCTGGCACACCCGTTCCGGCAGGGACTTATTACGTCCCGACTGCAACAAAACCCAACCCCGCGATCGCCAATACGTGGACCTATTTTTCCGAGGCCGACAGCTCCTATCACGCGCTGCAGTTGGATGTGAATCATCGGTTCAGCACCGGCTTTGCGCTACGCGGAGTGTATACGTGGTCGAAGACCATCGATGACGGTGACTCGCTCAACGCGACTACGTCAGGTGGTGAACCCGCACTGGCATCCAATCCGTTCAACCTCCGAGCGGATCGTGGATTGGCTAACTTTGATGTCAGAAACGCAGCTGCTGTCAGTGGAGTCTATGAACTCCCATTTGGACGAGGAAAGCGTTTGCTGAACAATGCGCGCGGCTTCGGAAACGGGTTGGCGAGTGGCTGGACGATCAACTCGATTCTCACGCTTCAGCAGGGATTCCCGTTTACGCCGCAGCTCAGCTACAACCCATCGAACAATGGCGACACGCGAAACCCTGTGCGTCCTTTCGTGAACCCCGCTTTTGGTAGTTCGGTTATCCTGGGCACCCCGAATCAGTGGTTCAATCCCGCGGCATTTCTTGCGCCGCCAAACAACAGTGGATTCTATGGGAATCTCGGACGAGACACCTTGATTGGCCCTGGCTTGGCCACACTGGACTTTTCCGTCTTCAAGGAGACTCGGATACGCGAGCGATTGAGTTTGCAGTTTCGCGCGGAGTTTTTCAATATCCTGAACAAGGCCAACTTCAATACGCCGAATGCTATTGTGTTCACACCTTCCGGCGTTTCGCCGACCGCCGGAGTGATTACGAGCACGGCCACAACATCGCGGCAGATTCAGTTTGGTCTGAAGTTGCGTTGGTAAGACGTATTCCGGCTGACGTTACAATGTGAGGTAGTCATGTATACACGACGCTCGCTGGGTTTGGCGATTCTTACAGCTATTCTTCTGCCGGCGCAGGACGCGCAGCCATCCGTTCAAGTCACCGGATCGGTCAAGCAGGCGCTCACATTAACCGCCGACGATCTCGCGAAAATGCCACGGGCGACCGTCCGAACCACAAACAACGGAATGGAGACGGTTTATGAAGGAGTCTGGCTCCACGAAATATTGAAGAAGGCGGGCGTTCCACAAGGAAGCGAGCTTCGCGGCAAAGCGCTTTCGAGCTATGTGATTGCCGAGGCTCAGGACGGGTATCAAGTCGTCTTCTCGCTCGGTGAACTCGACCCGGCGTTTATCGATAACGAGATCTTGCTGGCGGATACCGCGAATGGCAAGCCCTTGTTCGGCGCGCAGGGCCGGTTCAGGCTGGTTGTGCCGAAGGACAAACCAGGCGCGCGCTCGGTCCGAATGTTGACCAAGCTCGAAGTCGTTCAGTTGAGGAAATAGTCATTGTGAAAACACGCGTCGAGAACCGGCTGGGCCAAATTCGAAAGAGCAGAGGCGTAGGCGCCTCGGACTTGGCTCGAAGGGTACACGTGAGCCGGCAGACGATTTACGCCATCGAAGCCGGGACCTACGTTCCCAACACCGAAGTTGCGTTGAATCTCGCCCGCGAGTTGGAAGTCACGATCGACGAGCTGTTTTCGCTGCAGGAACGATCCCGGCAGTCGCCCGAGTCGCTGGCGGCAGAAGTGCTCAGCGCGGAAGCACCTTCAAAGGGCCAGCCCGTGCGCGTCTGCCAGATCGGATCGCGGTGGGTCAGCGTTCCAGTCAGCGCCTCTCCTTACTATATGCCGGAAGCCGATGGCATCATCCAGCGCACTGGACGAACGAGCGGTCGTGCTGACCTGGTTGTGTTTGCCAAGGACGAAGCGGCCCAGAAACGGCTCATTTTAGCTGGTTGCGACCCGGCTACCGGTCTTCTCGCCAGAATGGTGGAAAAAATCAGCGGTGTGGAAATCGTCTCAGCCGCGGCCTCCAGTAAGCTCGCCCTATCCTGGCTCTCGGAAGGGAAGGTGCACATCGCCGGCTCGCATCTTGAAGATCCGAAAACAGGCGAATTCAACCTGCCTTTCATCCGCAAACATTTCCCGGACGAAGATTTCACTGTCGTCACGTTTGCGCGCTGGGAGGAAGGATTGGTAATCGCGTCCGGAAATCCCAAAGGTGTTCGCAAAGTTGAAGATCTGGCGCGGAAAAATATCAGGTTCGTGAATCGGGAGCCGGGCTCTGGCAGCCGTGGGCTATTAGATCAGCTTCTGCAGAAGAATGGGATGGAGGCTCTGAGGGTCCAGGGATATGATCGGGTTGCGTATGGCCATCTCGCGGCCGCTTATTACGTCGTCTCACGGGAGGCAGATGTTTGCCTGGCGACTCGATCTGCCGCTCAGACCTTTGGTTTGGATTTCATACCGCTGCACAGCGAGCGCTACGATCTGGTGATGCGCAAGCGCACCGCGGATCTGCCGGCGGTTAAAGCCTTCCTGGATGTCTTGCAACGTGCCACGCTGCGCCGCAAGTTGGAGGTACTGGCCGGCTATGACACGTCGGAAACCGGAACGCTGGTTGCTTAAGCGCGTCACCCTTGCGTTCGCCATCGGGGCGGCCTTGATGGGCGCTGATTTCGATTGGAGATTGCCCAAAGGTTTCCCTCGTCCCGCAGTCCCCGCCGATAACCCGATGAGCGCCGCAAAGGTCGAACTCGGCCGGCGCCTCTTCTATGACAAACGGATCTCGGTAAACGGTAAGGCGTCTTGCGGGACTTGCCACCGGCAGGATCTGGCTTTCACCGATGGACTGGCTCGTGCGGAAGGTACAACTGGACAAGTCCATCCGCGCAGCAGTATGAGTCTGGTCAACGTGGCATATGCGCCGCTATTGACATGGGCGAATCCTACACTCGATTCTTTGGAAGAGCAGGCAGTGACTCCGATGCTGGGGGAGGAGCCCATCGAACTTGGGCTGAAGGGACATGAGCAGGAGTTTCTGAATCTTTTACGGAGTGATCCGCTCTATCAGCGGCTGTTCCCCAAAGCTTTCCCGGAAGTAGGCGACGTTTATACGCTCAAGAACGTCACAAAAGCAATTGCCGCCTTCGAACGGACGATCATCTCCATGAGGTCGCCCTATGACCGATACCGCTGGGGCGGCGACTCATCGGCCATCTCGGATTCGGCCAAGCGAGGAGAACTCCTTTTTTCCTCGAGCGAGCGAGGGGGATGCTTTCAATGCCACGGCGGCTGGAATTTTACGACAATCCGATTCGACGGAAAGCGGGATGGACGCGCCGAAGGCGATCCGCGCGGCGGGTTTTTCAACACAGGCGTATCGCTGTATGCGCCGCCGAACCGCGGTCTCTATGAACGCACGCTAAGGCTAGAGGACGTTGGAAAATTTCGAGCACCGTCGCTGAGGAACATCGCACTTACAGCGCCGTACATGCACGATGGCAGTCTGACCACGCTGGAAGAAGTGATCGATCACTACGCGGCCGGCGGCAAAATGGATCACCCGAATAAATCGCGGATCCTTCGGCCATTCCGCCTGACGGACGATGAAAAGCGCGATCTAATCGAGTTCCTCAAATCGCTCACTGACGAAGAGTTGCTTCACGATCCTCGGTGGAGCGACCCTTGGACCACAATAAGCAGACCAACCGCCTCGAAATAATATAAGGGCTCTAGTCCTTCTGGAGCATGACCCCCGTCGACTTGATTACGACGGTGACCTTGTCTCACGTTTTCCATAATGTCGCTTAGCGTCACTTCCACGACTTTTCCTTCGAGCTGGTTTCTCGCTGATATGGGCCCGACCTCAGGATGCCACGATTACGATCACATGGCCGAGACTCACGATCCCAGCTCAATGAAAACAGACGTTCGTGGCCAAGCCGAGCCGGACTGTTGCCTGAATGTAGGGCTAAACCAGACGCGCAGAGGCGCGGGCAGTGCATCGCTCAAAAGCCGGGCGGGCGTTCGGCCGCCACATTCAAGGTTCGCTCCAGGGCCAGCCCGGCCCGTCCGATGGTCCCCTCGTCGAACAGGCGTCCAATGAGTGTGACCCCGTGAGGCACTCGTCGGGGCGGGGAAAATTTGGGAAGCGGGTGCGCGGGGTCCGGAGCCCAATCGCTGCGCGCTTCCGACACTTCAACAAATCCGGCCCGGAGAGTAAGAGACGGATGGCCCGTGAAATTGGTGATCGTAAGGATCTCATCGCGAAGTGACGGGACGAGCAGCAGGTCCACTTGGGAAAAAATGCGAGCCATTTCTTGCGCCACGCTGCGTCGAAAACGATCGGCCTGGACGAAGTCCACGGCGGACAGGAACCGGGCCTGGCGAAAGAGGTTGGGCCATGCGTCGGGAACCTGCGCCTTGAGTTCTTTGAGGCCCCCGGAGAGTGTGAGCTCCTCGAAAGCAGCGGCGCCTTCAGCGAAGAGAATCAGGTCTAGCGAATCATAGGGCCAATCCGGAAGCGACACTTCGGTCGGAACCATACCGAGCTTGCGGACAGTTTCCAGAGCGGCGCGATCGACATCGGTGGCGGGCGCTTCCTTCATCCAAACGGGAATGTAGCCGACCCGCAGACCAGTAACGGGCGCAGAAACGTCGAAATCGAGGTGGCTCGGGACGCTGGATACATCCCCGGGGTCTGGGCCGGAGATCGCTTGCAACACAAGCAGTCCGTCTTCAACGCCACGAGTCATGGGCCCGAGTTTGTCGAGCGACCAGCAGAGCGTCATGGCTCCCGTGCGCGGAACCCGTCCATAGGTCGGGCGCAGCCCAGTGACGCCACAGCGCACGGAGGGGCTGACAATGCTGCCACCGGTTTCGCTCCCGATGGAAAAGCCGACCAATCCCGCGGCGGTCGCGGCGCCCGGGCCAGCGCTGGATCCGGACGCACCTTCCTCCAAAAGCCATGGATTCACGGTCTGGCCACCGAACCATATGTCATTGAGCGCAAGTGCACCGAGGCTCAATTTGGCAACGAGTACGGCTCCGCCATCGTGAAGGCGCTTCACAACCACGGCATCTTGCTGGGGCACGCGATTGCGATATGGTTCGGCGCCGTAGGTGGTAGGAATGCCGGCGGTATCCAGCAGATCTTTGGCGCCCCAAGGTATGCCATGCAGCGGTCCGCGGTAGTGTCCGGCGGCGATCTCGCGGTCGGCCTGCCGGGCCTGTGAAAGGGCCAAATCGCTAGTGAGCGTTATGACGCAACGGAGCTTGGAATCGAACCGCTGTAAGCGGTCCAGATAGATCCGTGTGAGGCGTTCAGACGTTAGTTGGCGCGTTTCGATCCAGCGGGACAGTTGCGACACCGTAGCAAAAGCGATGTCCTGGTCGCTAGAGGGAAGGGGATTGTGCGTGCTGGGTGTGCGGATGAAGCGGTCACTCCTCGGGCCTGCCTCTAGCCCCGGTAACATAGGATCCCAGCGCGTAGCGGGCGCGACCGACTGTGGCGGAAAGAACTTACGCGGTCCGGCGCGGCGTTCGTAGAGGGGCGCCATCATTTTGCGCCAATTGCCAGCCGCTGTTTGGCGGTCGATGGGGCTTAGCTCAAATTGGACGAGTTTTTCGGCCTCGGCGAAGGTGGAAGTTGAGACCGGCGGTCCCGCGTCCGGCGCAGTTCCGAAAGCCGGCGGGGCTCCGGGCGGAAGAACCCCCGAGTCTTGCGTCGGCTTACGGCAAGCAGTGAGGGCGGATATGAGAGCGGTTGATGCACGATTGAGAAATAGGCGGCGCGAGTTTGGCATGCTCTGTTTCGCCCTACATTGTAGCGGGCGGACCATACGAGAAAGGTGTCGCATTCTCTTTGCTAGGAATCCTGGGTTATCATGAGGGACAATTCCGAGCTAAGGAATCATCCAATGAACCAAAACCTGTTTCGATTTGCTCTCGCCGCCGCAGTGGCGTTTACGGTGTTCGCGGCGACCGAGCGGGCCACTTACAACCCGGCGCTGTGGTCGGGAATGAAGTATCGCATGATTGGCCCGGAGCGCGGCGGGCGTGTGACGACAGTGACCGGAGTCCCGTCCCAGCCGTACACGTTTTATATGGGGTCGACGGGCGGCGGCGTCTGGAAGACCACCGATGCCGGACACACGTGGGTGAACGTGTCGGACGGATTTTTCGCGGTGGCGTCGATGGGCGGGGTGGAAGTCTCGCTTTCGGATCCGAATATCGTGTACGCGGGCACGGGCTCGTCGAAGATCCGTAGCAATGTATCGATCGGCCGCGGCATCTACAAATCAACGGACGCCGGTAAGACTTGGTCCTTCGCGGGCCTGCGTGACATTGGACAAGTCTCGACTGTGCGGATTCATCCGACCAATCCAAATGTCGTTTATGTCGCCGCCCTGGGGAATCCTTTTGTCCCCAACAAAGAGCGTGGCGTGTATCGCAGCAACGATGGCGGGAAGACCTGGAAGAACGTCCTGTTCATTTCCGACACCGCCGGCGCGGCCGATCTCGAGCTTCAGCCCGGCAATCCGAATGTGGTCTTCGCGACGATGTGGCACGGCCAGCGCAAGCCATGGACGATCATCAGCGGCGGGCATGAAGGTGGGATTTATAAGAGCACGGACGGCGGGGATAACTGGACTAAGCTTTCGGGCGGGTTGCCGAACGAGCTGTTCGGGCGCAGCAACGTAGCTATTTCCTCTGCGATGCCGAATCGGATCTACGCGCTGATCGAAGCTAAGCCGAGCTCTGGCTTGTACCGGTCGGAAGACGCGGGCGCGACGTGGGCTCTAGTCAACGGCTCCGGCTCGCTGATCACGCGACCTTTTTATTACGACACACTCGGCGTCGATCCCAACAATGCGGATGTCGTGTGGGTGGGCGACGAGGGTTGGTTCAAGAGCGTCGACGGCGGCAAGAATTTCCGCCGGTTGCCGGTTCCGCATGGCGACAACCACGATGTTTGGATTAATCCGAAGAATTCGCTGTTCATGATCCAGGCCAACGACGGCGGCGCAAATGTCTCGCTCGACGGCGGCCAGACCTGGAGCACGCAATCGAACCAACCGACGGCCGAGATCTATCAAGTCGCGTTGGACAATCAGTATCCATATCGCGTTTACGGCGCCCAGCAGGATAACACCACGGTGATCGCACCCAGCCTGCCGCTCGGCAACGGGCAGGATTTTCGAGTGGGGCCGGGATGTGAAACGGGTCCGATTATTCCCGACCCGCTGAATCCTGAAGTCGTATATGGAAGCTGCAAGGGCCAGTTCAGCCGCTTGAATCTCACGACCACCGACGAAGAGCGCTACTGGATCGGCGCGCAGTCACTTTACGGCAACGCGGGTAGCGACCTGACGTACCGTTTCCAGCGCGTGTCGCCCATGGAGTTGTCGCCGCACGATCCGCGCGTTGTTTATTACGGCTCGCAATATCTGCATCGGACGCGCGACGGCGGTGTGACCTGGGAGAAGATCAGTCCCGATCTAACGGCTCATCCGCCGGGGACGCAGGGTTCGAGCGGCGAGCCGATCACGCGCGACGACACTGGCGAAGAGGTCTATAGCACGCTGTACTCGATACGCGAGTCGCCGGCGCAAAGGGGTGTCATCTGGACCGGCTCCAATGACGGCCTGGTGTATGTGACGCGCGACGACGGAAAAAATTGGACCAACGTCACACCGGCCGGTCTCGAGCCAGGCGGCCGCGTTCAGAATATCGAGCCTAGTCCGCATCGCGCCGGCACGGCTTATGTGGCCATTTATCGCTACCTGCTGGGCGATTTCGCGCCGTACATTTATCGGACCGACGACTTTGGCAAGAGCTGGGCACGGCTTACGGATGGAAGTAACGGAATCGCGAAAGACGAGCCGACGCGAGTGGTACGAGAAGATCCGGATCGTGCCGGGCTGTTGTACGCCGGCACCGAATTCGGAATGTATTTTTCATTTGACAACGGGGCGCACTGGCAAACGTTCCAGTTGAATTTACCGGTGACGCCGGTCACGGATATCAAGATCGCTCACAAGGACCTGGTGCTTTCGACACAAGGGCGCTCCTTCTGGATTTTGGATGACTTGACGCCGCTGCATCAGTTGAACGACCAGATTGCGACGGCGCAGGCAGTTTTATTCGAGCCGCGAGAGGCGGTCCGTACTCCGCAAAGAGGTGGCGGAGGATTGGGAGGACGTTCGGGAGTTCAGTATCCACAGCCCGGCGCGATGATCGATTACTACGTCGCCAGTGCTCCGGCGGATGAGATTACGCTGGACGTGCTCGACGGTTCGGGCAACGTGATCCGGAAATTTAGTAGCGCGCCCGGTGCCGGCGAAGAGTACGCGACGGATGCCGAGGCCGGCGGCGGTGACGACGAAGACGGCGGATTTCGCATTCGCAGCGGACCGACGCGGCTGGAGAAGAGCGCCGGCATGCACCGCTTCACGTGGGACTTGCGCTATCCGGGTCCGTGGATGAACAACGCTCGGCCGGAGGGTCCCAACGGTCCGGTAGCCGCGCCGGGCAAGTACGCGCTTCGGCTGACGGTCGGGTCTTGGACATCGACTCAGCCTCTGACTATGATCGAAGATCCGCGCGTCACCAAGACAGGCGTAACCACCACCGACCTGCGCGAGCAGTTCGATCACAATCTCCGCGTTCGCGACATGGTGAGCGAGGTAAACAAGGCCGTGGCGCGGGTGCGCGCGGCACAAGCGAGTTTGCGCGACGCCGCCGGAGGATCAGGCGATAAGCTCGCACAATTGAACGGCCTGGCATCGCATTTGATCACGCCGTCGATCCGCTACAGCAAGCCGGAGCTGCAAACGCATATCACCTATCTCTACAGCTTGACCAACGCGACAGATCAGAAGATCGGACGCGACGCCGTTGAGCGGTATCAGGAGCTTCGGAAGGAGCTGGATGCGATGATCGCGGCGCTCAATCAAGTCCTGGGGACGGCGAAGTAGGGTGGTTATGAGGAAAACCTCTTTAGCGCTCACCGCCGCTTTCGTCTCAAGTGTGCTGGGCGCGAACCTGGCGCCTCCGCCGGACGCGCGCGCCAAGATCGACAAAATTTTCGAGCGCTTCAACCACACGAATACTCCCGGGTGCGTGGCCGGCGCGACGATCGATGGCGGCACCGTACTTTCGAGTGCCTACGGCATGGCCGATCTCGAACATGGCATTGCGCTCGCGCCCGAGTCGATTTTGGAACCCGGCTCCATCGCCAAGCAGTTCACCGCCGCGGCTGTGCTTCTTTTGGCTCAACAGGGCAAGCTCTCGCTGGATGATCCGGTGCGGAAATATATCCCTGAGGTTCCCGATTACGGCACTCCCATCACCATCCGGCACCTGATCAACCACACCAGTGGACTGCGTGACTGGGGCAGCGTGGAAGGCATCGGCGGTTGGCCTCGTACCACGCGCGAGTACACGCATGCCCATGTACTGGAGATTGTCAGCCGCCAGCGCGCGCTCAATTACCCGCCGGGTGCTGAGTATTCTTACACCAATACAGGTTTCAACTTGGCCGCGATACTGGTGAGCCGAGTGTCCGGCAAATCGTTCCCGGAATTTACGCGGGAGCAGATCTTCGCTCCGCTCGGCATGGAATCGACCCAGTGGCGCGACGACTTCCGGCGCATCGTGCGCAATCGCGCCGTCGCCTATTCGCCCAGCGACAACACCTTTCGGCAGGACATGCCGTTTGAAGATGTGTTCGGCAACGGCGGCTTGCTCACCACGGTCGGCGATCTGCTGCGCTGGAACCGCAATTTCACCGACGCCAAGGTGGGCGGGCGCGCCTTCGTCGATTCCCAGCATCGACAAGGTCGATTGTCAGACGGCCGAACAATCGCCTATGCGGCCGGCCTGATGGTGCTGCATTGGAAGGGACTGAACGAGGTTAGCCACAGCGGCAGCACGGCGGGATATCAAGCCTGGCTGGGACGGTATCCCGAGCAAGGCCTTTCGGTAGCGGTGCTTTGCAACGTGTCATCGGCCAACGCCACCGAGCTCGGGCATCAAGTGGCGGATGTTTATCTGGCAGGCGTCGTCCGTGAGCCTCCGCACGAAAACGTTGTGATCGAGCCGGTCACTCTCGAAGCTAAGACCGGCTTGTATCGAAGCGTACGCGATCATCAGACCCTCTTGATCGAGGTTCAAGACGGAAAGCTGCGCATCGACCACCGCGGAGTCCTGGCTCCGGTCTCGGGCGAGGTGTTCCGCCTCGGCGAAGATGGTCCTCGGGCTGAGTTCGACTCAACCGGCAAAGGCCTTCGTATGAGCACCCAGGTCGACGAGGGTAACTATTACGAAAAGGTGGAGCGCTGGAATCCGACTCCGTCTGAGCTCGAAGCCATTACCGGAGAATATGCCAGCGACGAGGCCGAAGTGAGTTTTCACGTTGCGCTCGAGAAAGATCGTCTGGTCATTCACCGGCGTCCCGACGCCACCATCGCGTTGACGCCCACTTATCGAGATGGCTTCAGCTCGTCGCTCGGCAGTGTTCGATTCCTGCGCGATTCAGCGGGTCGTTTTACTGAACTCAGCATCGGCGAACAGCGCGTCTGGGACATGCGATTCCGAAGAGTGCGCTAACTTAAACTTTGACGCCAACGCCAACCCGGATTTCTCAATGGCTCATCCCGGAAGTGGATGCGCAGTCTGCGCGCGAGCTGGAGGCGGATCTGGGGATTCAGCCGATCACGGCTCGTGTGCTTCTAGGCCGAGGACTAACTGACGCCGACACCGCCCGGCGATTCCTAAGTCCTTCGATCGAACATCTGCACGATCCGCTGCTGCTGACTGGAATGGACCAGGCCGTCCAGCGACTGCGCGCGGCTATCGCCGCTAAAGAGAAAATCCTGATATACGGCGATTACGATGTGGACGGCACGGTCTCGGTCGTGATTTTGAAAAAGGCGATCGAGCTAGCGGGCGGGGAAGCGAACTATCATGTGCCGCACCGCCTTCGGGATGGGTACGGAATGCGAGCCGAGGTGATTGAGCGCGCGGCCGCGATGGGCGTCCGTCTGATCATCAGCGTGGATACCGGAATCCGGGCCACGGAAGTGGTTCGAGGAGCGGGCGAACTTGGGATCGACGTAATCGTCACCGATCATCATCTGCCGGAAGCCGAGCTTCCGCCCGCGCTGGCGGTGTTGAACCCTAATCGGCGTGATTGCGGCTATCCCGATAAGAACCTGTGCGGCGCGGGAGTCGCATTCAAGCTAGTGCAGGCGTTGCTGCGAACGCTCGGATGGCCGGAGGAAAAACTGGCGCGGATGCTGAAGTCGTTCCTGAAGCTGGTGGCCGTGGCTACGGTGGCGGACGTGGTGCCGTTGCTGGGCGAGAATCGCATCATCGTCAAGTACGGTCTGGAAGGGCTGCAGCGTGTCCACAATCCCGGTTTGCGGGCCTTGCTGGAGGTCTCGGGAATGCTGGAGGGTCGCGCGCCCAATGCTCGTCAGGTTGCATTTCAGATCGCGCCCCGTATCAACGCGGCGGGCCGTATGGACGATGCGCAGAATGTTATAAAAATGTTCCTGACCGACGATCTGGAGCAGGCGCGCTATTTCGCCGGTCAGCTTCACTCACTCAACAAGGAGCGCCAGGAGACCGAGGCCGACATCGTGCGGCTGGTGCTGGAGGAATGCTCGAAAGTTCCCGTTACCGAAGACCAATTCGCGCTGGTGTTCACAGGCGCCAACTTTCATCGCGGTGTGGTGGGAATCGTTGCGAGCCGCCTGGTGGAAAGGTTCTGCCGTCCGGTATTTGTATTGAGCGAAGAGGAGGGTGAGGCAAGCGGGTCCGGCCGAAGCATCGCCCGATTCCATTTATTGGACGCGCTGGAATCGATGCCCGATCTGTTCACGCGCTTTGGGGGTCATCGTCA
>Ga0210386_10000452_pt1 | contig 37633 bp, 32 predicted proteins | sample IncBWH32OmetaG_FD_160091 | JGI IMG/M metagenome (GOLD analysis project Ga0210386, IMG submission 160091) | Forest soil microbial communities from Barre Woods Harvard Forest LTER site, Petersham, Massachusetts, United States - Inc-BW-H-32-O ...
TCGGAACGAAATCTTCTGTTCCAACACTATCAGAACGGAATGCTTCGTTCCAGTAGTCTGTTACACTTTCTTCGTGACCGAGACCAAGCCGGGACCCGAGACCAAGCCGGGACCCGAAACCAAGCCGGGACCCGAAACCAAGCCCGGGACCGGAACCGCGTCGGGACGCCCGCACCGCGACGGCCCGCTCAGCGGCCGGCAGGCCGAGGCGGCCCGCAACGACCGGCGCATCCTCGAATCGGCCCGGGCGGTGTTCGTGGCCGACCCCGCCGCGCCCATCACCGCGGTGGCCAAGCACGCCGGCGTCGGCATCAGCGCGCTGTATACCCGCTACGGCAGCAAGGAGGAACTCCTCCGCACGCTGTGCACGGACGGCCTGGTCATCGTGACCAACGAGACCGAGACGGCCATCGAGCGCGTGAACAAAGGCGAGGACCGCTGGTCGGTCTTCAGCGACTTCATGCGCCACCTCGCCGACGCGGACACCAGCTCCATGACCCGCGCCTTCGCGGGCAAGTTCGCCCCCACCCCGGAGATGTTCGCCCTGGCCAACCGCTCAAGCCAGCTCTTCGACAGCTTCTTCGCCCTGATCCAGGACCTGCTGCGGCCCGGCATCGTCGCGCACGACGTGTCCCTGATCTTCGAGCTCGTGGCCGCGATCAGGTTTCCCAGCCCCGAACGCACCGCCGAACTCCGCCACCGCTACCTGGCCGTCATCCTGGACGGCCTGCGCGCCGGTAACCGCGAGGACCTGCCCGGCCCGCCTCCCGCCTGGCCAGAACTAAGCGAACGCTGGATCCCGCCCAGCTGAGCCCGATTCAACGCTTCAGGACCGCGGCGTCACCGGTCCGAACGCTTAGCCCGCGCCCGCCGCTTGCCCTCGTGCATCGCCTGCACCCGCGCGATCGGGACCTCGTGACCCTCGGCCACCAGGTCCGCGCTCAACGCCTGCGGCGCGGGCAGCCGGCCGCCCCACGGCTGCTGGTTACCAGAGCCGGCCACCAGCGCCGGGACGGTATGCACGGTGAAGTCGGCCGGGGTGATGTCGTCCAGGTCGTCCCACGGCACCGGGAACGAGACCGTCACCCCCGGCCGGGCCCGCGGGCTGTACACCGCCGCCACGGTGGCGCCGTGCGCCCGGGTCGAATCGAGGAAGACCTTGCCCTCCCGGTCGTCCTTGATGAACGCCGTGGTGGCCAGCTTCGGATCGAGCCGTTCGGCCCGCACGGCGATGGCCCGGGTGGCCGCGGCCGCGTCGTCCGCGCTCGCCTCGATCGGCACGTACACGTGCACGCCCTTGGCCCCGCTGGTCTTGACCGCGCCGGCCAGGCCGACGTCGGTCAGCGCCTGCCGGACCAGCTTGGCCGCCGCCACCGCGTGCCCGAACTGCCCGCCGGACGGCGGGTCGATGTCCAGGATCAGGTACGTGGGCCGGTCTGGGTGCCCGGCCAGGAACAGGTTGGGGTGGTACTCCACGGCGCGCTGGTTGGCGAACCACAGCAGCGTGCGCCGGTCGTTGCACAGCGCGTACCGGACCTCGCGCTTGGACGACTCGGCCCACATGGTCACGGTGCGGATCCACGACGGCGCGTAGTCCGGCACGTTCTTCTGCATGAACGGTGGCTGGCTGCCGCGGACCCTGATTACCGACAACGGCCGGTCGGTCAGGCCGGGCACGATAAGCCCGGCCACCGCGTCCAGGTAGTCCACCAGGTCACCCTTGGTCGCGCCCGCCCCGTCGAACAGCGGCTCGTCGAGGTGGGTCAGCGCGACCCCGTCCCGTTCCTGCGTGGTCATGGGTCCCGTCATACCCCGTTCCGCCGGGAAACACCAAGGTACGGTGAGACCCTCGAAGCAAAACCCAGAGGGGACCTGATCATGGCGTTCAGCGGCTGGCCGGAAGAGGCGCTGGATTTCTACGACGAGCTCGCGGTCGACAACACCAAGTCCTACTGGACCGAGCACAAGGCCGTCTACGAGGACAAGATCCTGCGCCCGATGACCGAACTAACCGAGGAACTCGCCGCCGAGTTCGGCGAGCCGAAGATCTTCCGGCCCTACCGCGACGTCAGGTTCAGCGCCGACAAGACGCCGTACAAGACCCACATCGGGGCCACGGTCGGCCACACCGGCTACCTCCAGCTGTCCGCCGAGGGCCTGGGCGCGGGAGCCGGCATGTGGCAGATGGGGCCGGACCACCTGGCCCGCTACCGGGAAGCGGTCGCCGGGGACGGCCCCGGGACGAAGCTCGAGGAGATTATCGCCACGATCGAGCAGGCCGACGTCACCGTGCACGGCCACGGCGCGCTCAAGTCGGCGCCCCGCGGCTACCCCGTCGACCATCCCCGCATCGACTTGCTCCGCTTCAAGGGCCTGACCGCCTGGCGGCAATGGCCCGTAGAGGGCTGGCTGGAAACGTCGGCCGCTAAGGACCGCGTCATTTCTTTTTTCCGAACGACCCTGCCCCTTTGCTCCTGGCTCACCGATCACGTCGGCCGGTGACGGCGCCCAGGGTGGCTACAGCCGCCCGGTGGGCCGGGCGTACTCTTACTGGTCGGTACGCCGACTAGCAAGGGGCCTGCTGTGAGCGAACCAGACGCTTCCCTCCGGGTTTCCGACGCCGAGCGCGACGAGGTGGTGCGCACGCTGGGGGATCACGCCGCCGTCGGCCGGCTGACCCTGGACGAGCTCGAGGACCGGTCCGGCCGGGCGCTGACCGCCAAGACCCGCGGGGAGCTGGCCACCTTGACCAGCGACCTGCCCCGGGAGGCTGGCCAGGCGGCCGGGGTCGGCCCGGTGCCCTCGCGGCGCCAGCCGGTCCGGTGGCTGGTCGCCATCATGGGCGGCTCGCAGCGGCGTGGCCGGTTCCGCGCCGTGGGCAGCATCAACGCGGTCGCGATCATGGGCGGCGACGAGATCGACCTGCGCGAGGCCGAGATCGAGGGCGGCGAGCTCACCCTCACCCTCTTCGCCCTCATGGGCGGCTCGAACATCTACGTCCCCGACTCGGTCGAGGTCGAGGTCGGCGGCTTCTCCATCATGGGCGGCCACGAGGAGATCGGCGGCCAGCGCACACCGCGCCCGGGCGCGCCGGTCATCCGGATCCGGGTGTACACCCTGATGGGCGGCGCGTCGATCTACCGGCTCCCGCCGCAGGCCCGCGGCGTGAGCCTGAAGGACGCCCGCCGCCTGGCCAAGTCCGCCGAGCGGGGCGAGCTCCCCGCGCCGGACTGACCGGGTGGATCTGGGCCTGCGCGGCAGCCGCGCGCTGATCACCGGGGGAACCCGGGGTATCGGCCTGGCCATCGCCGACGTCCTGGCCGCCGAAGGGGCGGCCGTCGGGCTCATTGCCCGCGACCCCGACGGCCTGGCCGGTGCCGCCCGGCGCCTGGCCGAGCGCGGGACCCAGGTCGCGACCGCGGCGGCCGACGTCACCGACACACTCGCGCTGGACCGCGCCGTCGGCGAGATCGCGGCCGCCCTCGGCGGCCTTGATCACCTGGTGGCCAACGCCGGCGGGACGGTCGGCGGCGGCAACCTCACCAACTCCAGCCCGGGCGACTTCACCGCCACGTTCGCCCTCAACGCGGGCCACGCCGCCGAACTGATCCGGGCCGGTCTGGTCCACCTGCGCGCGGCCGGCGAAGGCTCGGTAGTGATCATCTCCTCGATCACCGGCACGCGCCCGGCGCCGCGCACCGCCTACGCCGCCGCCAAGGCGGCGGAGATCCAGCTGGCGGCCACCGCAGCTCAGGAGCTGGCGCCCGCCGGAATCCGCGTCAACGCGGTCAGCCCCGGGTCCATCATGTTTCCCGGCGGCACCTGGGACCGGTTCCAGCAGCAGAACCCGGACGATTTCGCCGCCTTCGAGGCCACCCAGTTCCCCCTGGGCCGCCTGGGCCGGCCGCAGGAGGTCGCCGACGTGGTCGCGTTCCTGCTCTCGGCGCGGGCGTCGTGGATCACTGGCGCGAACATCGTCGTGGACGGCGGCCAGCGCTACCCGAGCGCCCGCCGCTTCGACTGAGTCCGCCCGGCGATCTGCAAAGCGAGTTCATCGAGATCACCGAGGACGAGGCGAACCAGATCGTGGAGCGGGTCCGGGCAGTTGTCAGTACGGCTCGAGGCCGTTGTAGACGTCGTCTGCATGCTTCTGGGCCTGGTCATACAGCTGAGCGGCGGCGGGGGAGTCCCCGTAATCTTCTTTGAACTTTTCCCACTTACGCTGTTGTTCCTGAACCGTCGCCTCATACAGGAATTCGGGGTTGAGGGGACTGCCAAGACGGATGTTCGCGGCAATGGGGATGGCAATCTCCGGAGGTAGGAAGCCGATCGCCTCCTTTTCAAAGCTGCGAACCTTCTCCGGCGTGCTGTCGTGCGGCTTATGGTTTGCTGCGTCAAGAGTGGCCAGATCTTCCTCCAAGCGGCTCTCGCCAATAGTGAAGTCCACTGCCATCCCTGTGACATAGCCTTTCACGGCGTCTTTGACAATGTTCTTGCCGAATCTGGCGACCTTGGCCGGGGTGATGTTTTTGAGTTCTTTGGCGAAGTTTCTGGCCATGGACGACCAGAAGCCGGGAGATTCCTTGGCGGCTGCGTGTTCGATCCCGGCAAGAGCCTTCGCTTCGGCGCTGGCAGGGGCGGCAGCGGTGACGGCGTGCTCCGCCCCCGACTCGGCCCCGGCGGTTACCGCTACGCCCGAACCTGTAGGAGGCCGGGCAGGAGGCTTGCGGTAGATGGGGAGTTCGCGTTTGATCAGCTCTCGGCCGGCGCTCTTGGACTCCGTCATGCTGCGAAGCGTGGTGCGCGGGGAAGCCAGCTCCGGCGGGCCGGCGAAGCCCGGAGGCAGAGGGTTGATTTTCGTTCGCTGGAAGACGAAGCTGTCGACCGACTCGATCTCGTACCGCTCGGCGAACTGCGTAAGCGCAGGCACGCATCGTTCGCCGCACACCACCTGGTCGCCAACGACCGTGACCCGCGCGCCGCGCAGTTGCGCTTCCGTCAGCTTCGATTTGATCGAGCGGATTATGGCCTCTTCGGCGTGTTCGGTGCTGGTGGTTTCGGCGAATTCGAGCGCGATCCGTTTGCCCTCGGCGGTCTCGACCTGAATGCCTGCATAGGTGATCTTGCCGGTGCCCGCCGGGGCTCCCTGGCCCATCCGGGAGAACGTGGACGCCTTGGGAAGGCGTCCACGCGCGTTGTTCAGCGTCTTCACCTCGCGCTCAAATGCGCTTATCTCGGCGCCGGCCGCGTCGATCTCTCCTTTAGAGGAGGGACCCAGCTTCTTCAGCTCCGCGATTTTGGCTTTGCGTGCGTTGATCTTCGCTTGGATATCCGTAATCTTCAGTTGCATGCCTGCCAGGGCAGCCTGCGGGTCGGCGGCCTGGTAAGCGGTAGCGCCCAGCGGTTGAGCGCGGCGCACCAGTAGCTGGCGGTGCATCTCCTCAGGAGTCAGGGACTGCTGGAGCGACTCTTGAATAGCCTCTTCGAGCGCTTTACCCAAGAGCTGCGGGTCGCCTTCTGCCCATGGTGCCGGATCGGCGAAGGCGTCGTCCACGTTCATCTTCAGATACCATGCTTCGGCTTCGGTCTCGGTCATCGGCGACGCGGGCGGCGGAGCATCCTTCGCGGGCGTGCGCTGCAACAGGGGTGCGCCAGCAGACTGCTGGACCACATGCGTTAGCTCATGCGCGAGCAGGTGCCTGCCTTCATGGGTGGCCGGCATGAAACCGCCGCCACCGAACACGACGTTATGCCCCACCGTGTAGGCGTCGGCATTCACGTCCCGCGCCGATTGCCTGGCGACCGGACCCGAATGCACCCGAACACGCGAGAAGTCGTAGCCGAAATGTGGTTCCATGAACGCTCGCGTCGCCGCATCGAGCGGCTGGCCTGGCCCGCGCAATGCTTCGTTGACGATGAGCGGTACTGCGGTTTGTCCCACGGCGCGTCGCCCCCCGGTTATGCGACTGGCCCGGCGGCGCTGGAGTTGTGGATCCGGTGCCCGCACTACTAGTTCGGAAATGCGGTCTGCTTCCTGTTCATAGTCATCGCCCTGGTGTTCAATCGCCGACTTCGCCTGCATCACTCCTGCGGCAGGAGAATTAATCGGGATGTGGCTAAAATCAGATCCAACGCGAAGCGGCGCTGCAGGGGACGGCGGAAGCTGCCGATGGCCCGGTTCAGCGCACTTATCGGGCTGGCCAAAGCCGAGATTCGTCCCTTTTCGCAGGTGACGCTGCGCTTGTTCCAGGGTTTGCACGACGCATCTCCGATTCAGATATTCCATTTTACGATAACAACAAGCACTGAACCGCAGCAGGCTAGAGACCATTAAATGCCTGGCACCGTCACCTCAACGTCACCGCACCTGAGTTCGTTCACTTAGCTAAGCAGCAGGAACCAACTCGCAGGTTGCGGCTAGGTGTCCGCCGTGAGCGCCCGGAGAGCCGGATCCTCGGAGCTATTAGCTGCAGAAAAGGATCCTCGGCATGTATCTGCGCGCGTCCGGCCGCCTCCGCGGTGGTGACACGCGGGTGACGTTGCGGTGCGAACGTTCGCTACGAAGCAGGTGCGGTGAGGGGAGAGCCATGGACACACTTCAGGTTGGCCAGCCGGTCCGCAGCCCCGAGCACCCAGACGGATGGGTGGTGCACCTGCTCGCCGGTCCTTACGTAACGCTGGGCGCCGAGCGCCGTGAGGTACCTGAAGGGAGCAAGCAACTGCTGGCGTTCGTCGCGGTGCGCCGGAGGCGGGTCGAGCGCCGCCAGGCAGCGGGAACTCTGTGGCCGTTCGGTGAGGAGGAGCGGGCGGCGGGCAACCTGCGGTCCGCGCTCTGGCGGCTCCGCCGGGCAGGCATCAACGTGGTAGCCGCGGACAAGTGGTCGCTGATGCTGAGCGGCGAGGTGCTGGTCGACCTGCACCTTACCGAGCAGTGGGCGACCCGGCTGATCGAAGGGCGGCCCGACGCGGGGGACCTGGCCGTCTCGCCGTCGGTTGCCGACGCCCTAGACCTCCTCCCGGGTTTCTATGACGACTGGGTGCTCATCGAGCGCGAGCGCATACGGCAGCGCATCCTGCACGCACTGGAGGCGCTAAGCGAAAGGCTGGCCGCCGTGGGGCGCTTTGCCGACGCCATCGAGGCGGCGCTGCTGGCGACCAGCGCGGAGCCGTTGCGGGAAAGCGCCCAGCGAGCTCTCATCAAGGCCCACATCGCCGAGGGCAACCTCACCGAGGCCCGGCGCAGCTATCACGCATACCGCGATCTGGTGTACCGCGAACTCGGCGCGGTGCCGTCCGATGAGTTCGTCGCGTGCCTGGGTATCTCGGCGGCCCGGCCGAGCCTCGTGCCTCGCGGGCGGGTACCGCTGGTCCGCCGGGTCGCGCCGGTGACGTAGCCGTCATAGGGCGGAACTGGCGAAAAGCTCCAGCCACTCGCGGACGTAGGCCAGCGTCGCCTCTATCGTCGATGCCGCCGCGATGTCCTGGGTATCCCGCCCCAGGTCTGGCCGGCCGACCATGCGGATCCGTAGCTGCTGGTCATCGCCGCTGCCTTCCACCCAGACCCGCAGGATGAGGACTCCGGCCCGGCCCGGTTCGATGTGCCGTGCTGCGCTGAGCATGGACCGATCGTCAGCGGTCGCCGTCACCGCAGCGTGACCAGGCGTCGTTGATCCGCGGGTAACGCAGCGGTGACGCCTGCCGGCCCAGACTTGGGGAATCTGACTAGGAGGGGCCGCTGCCATGACCACCCCAATGACGTATCCCGGTGTTTACCTGGCCGAGCTGCAGAGTAGCCAGCATCCGATCACCGGGGTTGCCACCTCGATCACCGCCTTCGTCGGCCCGGCCGCGTGGGGACCGGTCAACAGTCCGCAGACGTGCTTCACGTGGACGGACTATGTACGGACGTTCGGGGGCCTGTCGTCGTCCAGCACGATGTCCTATGCCGTCTACCAGTTCTTCCAGAACGGCGGGGGCACGGCGATCGTGATCCGGGTGACCAAGGATGACGGGAAAGCCGAGGCCGCCACCCTTACCCTCCCCGGCCAAGGCAGCGCGGTCGTGCTTGAGGCCGCTAGCACCGGTCAGCTCGGGGACAGCCTCCAGGCCACGGTGGACAATCAGGGCGTCGCCGATACCACGAAGCAGTGGAACCTCACGGTGCAGAACACGGCTACCGGAGTCACCGAACGGTACCTCAACATCACGACCGATACCACGTCGTCCAAGAGTCTGGCCCAGCAACTGCAGTCGTCCGTGTTGGTCCAGGTGAAATCCGGGGGCGACCAGCTGCCGGACCCGACGCCTTCCGGCCAGCCGGTCCAGGGGCAGGACGGCAACGACGGCTCGCCGATCACGGATACGGAACTGGATGCGGTCGTGCAGGCGGGCGGCGCTCTGGCCACCGTCGACCTGTTCAACATCTTGTGCCTGCTGCCGGCTCTGGGGTCGGACGTGGGAGAGAATCCGCTCACCGACGCGGTGGACCTGTGCGTCAATCGCCGGGCGATGCTCCTGGTCGATCCGCCCTCGGCGTGGGGCACCGTCGACACGGCGAAGACAGGCATGGCGAATCCTCCGGTAACCGGGCAGAAGGCCGCCAACGCCGCGATGTACTTCCCGCGTGTCACGGCCACCGATCCGCTGACCGGACTCCCCGGGACGTACTCCTCGTGCGGCGCCGTAGCCGGGGTCTGGGCCAGCACCGACAGCGCGCGCGGCGTCTGGAAGGCGCCCGCCGGGACCATTGCCTCGCTGCCCGGCGGAATGTACCCGGCGGTTCTGATGACCGACGACCAGAACGGCGAGCTAAATCCGCTGGGGCTCAACTGCCTGCGGACCTTCCCGGTCATCGGTCCGGTGGTGTGGGGCGCACGCACCTTGCTTGGCTCGGACGCGGCGGAGAGCCAGTGGAAGTACATCCCGGTACGCCGCACCGCGCTGTACATCGAGGAGAGCCTACGCCGGGGCACGCAGTGGGTGGTGTTCGAGCCCAACGCCGAGCCGCTGTGGTCCAGCATCCGGCTGAACGTGGGCGCGTTCATGCAGGGCCTGTACCGCCAGGGCGCCTTCGCCGGTGCCACACCCAGCCAGGCGTACCTGGTTAAGTGCGACGCCGAGAACAATCCGCCAGACCAGGTCGCGCTGGGGATCGTCAACATCCTCGTGGGCTTCGCCCCGCTGTACCCGGCTGAGTTCGTGCTCATCAGCATCGAGCAGCTGCAGCTGGCCAGCTAGGGCTAAGGAGATACCGATGACTCAGTTCCCTGTCAACTCGACCCGTCTTGACCCGTACAAGAACTTCAAGTTCCGCGTCAAGTGGGCCAGCCAGCCGGGCGGACCCCTCCAGTACGTGGCGGGCATCAGCAAGGTCAGCGGGCTCAAGCGCACCACCGAGGTAGTCAAGCACCGCGACGGTGGAGACTTCAGCAGCAGCAGGAAATCGCCGGGGCGTAACGAGTACGACCCCATCACGCTGGAGCGCGGCGTCACCCAGGACGTCGAGTTCGAGCAGTGGGCCAACAAGGTGTGGGACTACAACAACGCTCAGGCCCCGGCCGACCAGCGGACGATGGAGGTGTCGCTCGCCGATTTCCGCAAGGAAATCATCATCGACGTGTTCAACGAGGCCGGCCAGAAGGTCCTGTCCTACCAGGTGTACCGGTGCTGGGTTTCGGAATACCAGGCGCTGCCGGATCTGGACGCCAATGCCAACGCCATCGCCATCCAGCACATCAAGCTCGAGAACGAGGGCTGGATCAGGGACACCACGGTCAAGGAACAGCTCGAGCCCTCGTTCACCGATCCCGCATCCTGATCCATGCACCAGCTGACGTCGGCTGAGCTCATCCAGCTCTGGGAGCGAGGCCACGAGATGCCGCCCGCCCGGCGGGCCGTCGCGCTGGCCGAGGCGGCCCTGGCCGGCCAGGACGGGCCGGCGGCCGCTGACCTCCCCATCGGCGACCGGGATCACCGGCTGATGCTCCTGCGCGGCCGGCTGTTCGGCCCGCGGGTCAGCGGGCAGGACTCGTGCGCGGAGTGCGGCACGGTGCTCGACGTGAGCTTCGACCTGGGCGCGCTGGCCGCCGGACATGCCCCGGCCACGACGCCGGTCGCGGTGCGCCTCGGTAAGCGGGTGCTGCGCTGCCGGCCTCTCACTACCGCGGACCTGATCGCCGCGGCCGAGGCGGACGGCCCCGACTTCCGCGCGGGCCTCCTGGCCCGGTGCGTGACCGGCAGTGACGGGCAGCCCGCCACCGACCTGCCCGCCCCGGCCATGGCCAAGGTCATGTCGGCGTTGTCGGCGGCCGACCCGCTGGCCGACGTGCGGCTGGCGGTGACCTGCGGTGAATGCGGCCAGCAGTGGGACACCACGTTCGACATCGCGTCGTTCCTGTGGACCGAGATCTGCGCGACGGTCGAGAGACTGCTCAGCGACGTGCACGTGCTGGCCAGGGCGTACGGCTGGAGCGAGGCTGAGGTCCTCGCGGTCGGGCCGCGCCGCCGTCAGTACTACCTGCAGGCGGTCGGCGCATGACGGACTTCTTCGCCCAGATGCAGGCCCGCTACCGGGGCGAGGCCGCAGTGCTGCGGCCGCGCGTTCCGTTCCGGTTCGAGCCGGTCAGCGTGTCGCTGGCGGCCGCGGACCTGACCGGAGGCCAAGCCGCGGAGCCCGGGTGGCGCGGGGCGCATCCGGACGGGCCGTTCCGCCGTCCGGGCGGGCCGGCCAGGTCCGATGAGCCGTGGACCGGCCTCGCGGCCGGGGACGGGGGCCAGCCGGCGGCCGGGCCGGAGCCGGACTCGGCGATAACGATGGCGGCCGGGCCGGAGCCCGCGGGCCTGCGTCCCGTTCGCCGGGCCGGGCCGTCGCGGGAGCAGGTGACGGCCGCGGACCTGTCCGGGACCGGACCGGCCGACGGTGCCGCGCCGGGCGGGACCTGGCGTCCAGGCCAGGGTCCGGGTGCCGGGGGAGCGGACGCGACGACCGCACGGCAGGAGGCGCCGTTGGCACGAGACCGGGCGCCGGGCCTGATGCCGTCGCCGGCGGACCGGGCGGCGGTACTAGAGCCGCCGGTACTAGAGCCGCCAGAGCGGGGAACGGCGCCGGGGCGGCAGGCCGTGGCCTGGACGGCCGAGCTTGGGACGGGCCGGCCGGGGGCGGCGGCCTGGGCGGCAGAGCAGGTCGCGCGGCCGGAACGGCGGTCAGGGCCCGGCGACCCAGATGAGGCAGACGTGACGACGGACGCAGATGCCGGGCCTTCCCGGCGGCGTTCGCCGTCGGTGCTCCGGCCCGGGCCGGCCGGCTCCAGCCGGCCGTTGTCCGCGGACGCGCCCGCCCCGGTCCGCCGCAGGCCCGCCGACCAGCGCTGGGCGCGGGACCATGTGGCCGGCGAACCTCTGGGGCCCGGCCAGGACGCCATCACGGTGCAGGTGACCATCGGGCGGGTCGAGGTGCGGGCGGCCCCGCCCGCGGCGAGGGTCGCGGCCACGCCCCCGCCCCGGCCCTCGGCCGGCCCGAGCCTGGCCGATTACCTCCGGCACAGGTCGCGTTCTGCCGGAGCTCGGTCATGAGCAACGCCCTGGCCATCGCGGCGGTCACCGCCACGCTGCGGAATATGCTTCAGGCCGCCATCCAGCCCATGTCGCCGGGCGCGCAGGTCACTGTGCGGCCGCTGGATCGGGCGCGGGAGAACATGAGCGTCGACAGCGTCAACTTGTTCCTGTACAACACCGGCCCGGACGCGGCGTGGCGCAACGCGGACCTGCCCGGGGTCAATCCGGGCGAGTCGGCCCAGCCTCCGCTGGCGCTGACCCTGTCCTACCTGGTGACCTCCTTCAGCCAGACCGACGACGACACGGTCAGCCATCGCCTGCTGGGCGGGGCGATGAGCGTGCTGAACCAGGCACCGGTGCTCGACCCGACGGCCATCAAGGACGCGCTCCCGGGCAACGATCTTTACCTGCAAGCTGAGCGGGTCAAGGTGACCCCGGAAATGCTCGACATCGAAGAGATCTCCAAGCTCTGGACGGCGTTCCAGACCAACTACCGGATCTCCGCCGCGTACTGCGTCTCGGCGGTCCTGATCCAGAATCCGGTCGGCGCCGCCGCCCCGCTCCCGGTGCTCAGCAGAGGGCCAGGTGACCAGGGACCATTCGCGCAACCCGTGGCGGCGGCCCCCGGCGTGCTGCGCTCCGCCGCGCCGGCCGATGGTCAGCTGTCCGTCCGGCTCGGCGGTGTGCTCGTTCTCGTCGGCGACCAGCTGAGCGGGACATCGGTCAAGGCCTGGCTGACCAACCAGCGGCGGTCGTTGACCGTGACCGTCCCGGTGTCGGCGGCCGACGTCACCGACAGCTCGGTCAAGGTCAGCCTGCCCAGCGACCCGGCCACCTTCCCGGCCGGCATCTGGACGGTGCAGGCCGTGATCAGCCGGGCCGGACAGGAGGACTGGGTGACCAACGAGCTGCCGTTCGGCCTGGCGCCCACGGTGACCAACTTCCCGCTCACCGTGACGCGCAACAACGCCGGGACCGCCACGATCACGCTGGACTGCCAGCCCCAGATCGGGCCGGACCAGGATTGCGCGCTCCTGCTCGGCCCCGCGCCGGTCGTGTTGGCTCCGCGCACCGCGGCCCAGTCCACGGTGACCTTCACGGTGCCGCAGGCGACCCCCGACACCTACCCGGCGCGCTTGCGGGTGGACGGCGTTGACAGCCTGCTCGTCGACACCACGACCGTGCCGCCCAGCTATGACCAGTCGCAGGTGGTGAAGATCAGGTGAACGGGGACTGGCAGGCCGCCAACAACGACTACCTGGCCGCGGCCCTGCACTGGCTCCGCCTGGTACTGCGCCGCCACGCGCAGGGCGGCGGCCACGCGCAGGACGGCAGCCACGCGCAGGACGGCAGCCACGCGCAGAACGGCGGCCACGGGCAAGACGGCGGCCACGCGCAGGACGGCGGCCACGCGCCCCGGCCGGCCTTGGTCAACGTCGGTCGCAGGGCCAGCAGGAACCTGGCCCTCCCGGCCGGCCCGGGGCGTGACCCGGCCGTGACCGATGGCCAGGTCACGGCGGCCGGACAGGCCTGGGCGACCGCGGCGGCCGATGAGCAGGCGCCGGCCCTGGTCGAGCTGAGCGACCGGCTGGGGCTTTCGCCGTTCGAGCAGAAGATCCTGCTGCTGTGCGCGGCGATGGAACTCGACCCGGCGGCTCCCGCCCTGTGCGCGCTCGCTCAGCGCGACGAGCGCAGGCCATGGCCGACCTTCGCCCTGGCGCTCGAACTCTTCGACGACCCGAGCTGGGAGGCGTTGTCGCCGCGCGGGCCGTTGCGGGACTGGCGCCTGGTCGAGGTTACCCAGCTGCCCGGCCAGCCTCTGACCGGGAGCGCCCTGCGCGCCGACGAGCGGATCGTCAGCTACATCAAGGGGCTGAACTACCTCGACGACCGGCTCGAGCCCCTGCTGACGGCCATCTCGGCGCCGCAGGACGGCCTGCCTGTCTCCCAGCGGATCACCGCCACCGCCGTTCTCGAGGGCTGGGCCAGCTCAGCGGAGCTGAGCCGGGCGCCCGTGGTCCAGCTGCTCGGCCAGGACGCCGCCACTAAGCTCTCCGTCGCCGCCGACGCCGCGGGACGGCTCGGACGCCAGGTCTACCGGCTGGCCGCCGGCCTGCTTCCGTCGCAGGCCGCCGACCTGGAGACCGCAGCTCGGCTGTGGTCACGGGAGAGCCTGCTGCTACCGCTCGTGCTGTACCTCGACGCGCACGCCGAGGATGCGGGGGTTCCGGACCGCGCCGTCGGACGCTTCCTGGCCAACAGCAGCGGCCTGTTCCTGCTCGGGACCAGGGAGGCCTGGCCGGAGCTGACGCCGGCCGCATCGGTCGTCGACGTCGCCCGGCCGACGCCGGCCGAGCAGCACGCGACCTGGCTGCGCACCCTCGGCTCCGGGGCCGAACAGACGGCAGGCCAGCTGGCCGGCCAGTTCGACTTCGACGTCGCCACCATCGGCAGGATCGCCCGGACGGCCGCCGGCCACGACCCCGGTGAACAGCTGCCGCGGTTGTGGGACGCCAGCACGGCGATCTGCCGTCCCCGCATGGACGCGCTGGCGCAACGGATCGACAGCCGGGCCACCTGGGACGACCTCGTCCTGCCCGAGCCCGAGCTCGATCTGCTGCATCAGATCGCCGACCAGGTACGTCACCGGGCCGACGTATACATCGGCGGGGGATTCGGCGAGCGGCTCAGCCGGGGCCTGGGCATCACGGCGCTGTTCGCCGGGCCCAGCGGGACCGGCAAGACGATGGCGGCCGAGGTCCTCGCCCGTGATCTGAGGCTCAGCCTCTACCGCATTGACCTGTCCGCCGTGGTGAGCAAGTACATCGGCGAAACCGAAAAGAACCTGCGCCGCGTGTTCGAGGCCGCCGAGCAGGGCGCGGCGGTGCTGTTCTTCGACGAGGCGGACGCGCTGTTCGGCAAGCGCTCCGAGGTCAAGGACAGCCACGACCGTTACGCCAACATCGAGGTCAACTACCTGCTGCAGCGGATGGAGTCCTACCGCGGGGTCGCGGTCCTGGCGACCAACATGCGATCGGCCCTCGACCAGGCCTTCCTGCGGCGGCTCCGGTTTGTGGTCACGTTCCCGTTCCCGGCGGCGGACGAGCGCCGGATCATCTGGTCGAAGGTGTTCCCGTCCCGAACCCAGACCGCCGACCTGGACCTGGACCGGCTCGCCGGGCTCACCGCCACCGGCGGGATGATCCACAACATCGCGCTCAACGCCGCCTTCCTCGCGGCCCGCGACGCCACGCGGGTCACCATGCCGCTGTTGCTCCAGGCGGCCCGGGCCGAGTTCCGCAAGCTCGAACTGCCCGTCTCGGAGGGCGACTTCGCCTGGCAGCCGGAGGTGGTCCGTTGAACGTCGAACTGCGCATCGAGCGGCTGGTGCTGACCGGCGTGCCGCTCCCGCCGGGCGGCCGGGCCGCTCTGGCCGGGGCGTTCGGCCGCGAGCTCACGCGGCTCATCCAGGACGGCGGGCTCGCCCCGGCCCTGGTCGGCGGGACCGGCACGCCGCGGCTGACCGCCACCCTCGGCCCGGCCGTGGCCCGGGCAGGCGCGGCCCCGCGGCTGGGCCGGGAGCTGGCCCGGTCGGTCTACTCGTGCCTGGGAGGGAGCTGACATGAGCATCGGCACCGCCTCGCCGGCCTTCCCCAATTCCCCCAGGCTGGCCCGTGGCGGCCTCGTGCTGCTGGACCCGATCTCGGGACTGCTGCTGAAGGTCATCTCGTTCCAGTACAACCCGGACACGCTGACCCGCACCCTCAACCCGCAGGGCATCGGGCCCGAGCCGGGTGACCGGCTCGAGGCGCTGCGGCTGAAGGGACCGCCGATCGAGACCATCAAGGTCGAAGCCGAGATCGACGCCACCGACGCCCTGGAAACGCCGACCGCGTCCACCGCCGACCAGACCGTGGCGACCGTCGGGCTGCTCGCATACCTGTCCAGCCTGGAGCTCATCATCACCCCTCCGACGAGCCAGCTGCTCACCGATGACCTCCTGGCCCAGGTCGGCATGATCGAGATCGCGCCGGTGGAAGCGCCGCTGACCGTGTTCGCTTGGGGACGCAACCGCGTCGTCCCGGTACGGCTGACCGAATACAGCGTGACCGAGCACGCCTTCGACACCGCGCTGAACCCGACCCGGGCCACGGTCAGCCTGACGCTGCGCGTGCTCACCGTCCTTGACCTGGGATTCGCTGTTCCCGGCGGACTGCTGTACCTGCTCCATCAGCAGGCCAAGGAGCGCCTGGCCGGCGAGCTTCCCGCCGCGACCATCGGCGATCTCGGCATCAGCGCCTTCCCTGGAGCCTGAGATGCTGCCGCCGACCAGCCGCTACGCCTCCGTAGGCACCACCACGCTTACCAACGCCAGCGGAACCACCATCGTGTACCTGGAACGGCGTTTCGTGCCCCAGCCCGGCAGCCTGACCCAGGTTGGCGTGCACACGGTGGCACCCGGCGACCGCCTGGACCTGATCGCCAACACCGCCATCGGAGACCCGTCGCAGTGGTGGCAGGTCGCCGATGCCAACCGCGCCATGTGGCCCGAGGACCTGACGGCCACGATCGGCGCGGTGCTGCGCATCACGCTGCCGCAGGGCGTACCGGGGGTGCCCGGTGCCTAGCTTCACGATGATGCTGTTGATCGGGCCTCTCCTGCCCGTGCCGGCCCCCCAGCCGGTCATGGACGCCCTGACCAGCGCGCAGGTCACCACCACGGCCGGGCAGGCGGACGGTTTCCAGCTGACCTTCGCGCTGAGCGACAAGTCGATGCTTAACCGGGTGCTGCTGCCGGTCGGCTACTTCGACCCGGGCATCCGCGTCATCCTCCTGGTGGTCCTCGGCGGACTGCCCACGGTGCTCATCGACGGCATCATCACCCGGCAGGACGTGGCCCCCAGCGATACCCCGGGCGCATCGACGCTCACGATCACCGGTGAGGACCTCAGCGTGCTGATGGGCATGGACGTCAAGTACGTGTGCTACCCCGGGCTGCCGGCCGAGGGCGTGGTGGCGGCCATCTGCGCGCAGTACGCGCCGTACGGCATCATCCCCGCGCCGGTCCCGCCCGCCCTGCTCGACGTACCCGACCCGATCGAGCAGATCCCCGTCCAGAGCGGGACCGACCTGGATCACCTGCGCATCCTGGCCCAGCAAGCGGGCTATGTGTTCTTCATCCAGCCGGGACCGCTACCGGGAGCGAGCATCGCCTACTGGGGTCCCGAGGTGCGGGTCGGCGTGCCGCAGCCCGCCCTCAACGTGAACATGGACGCCGAGACCAACGTGGAGTCGCTCAGCTTCAGCTACGACGGGCTCGCGCGCAAGCAGCTCACGATCACCATCCAGGAACCCATCACCGGGCTGATCATCCCGATTCCGGTGCCCGATATCAGCATCCTGCGCCCGCCGCTGGCCGCCCGGCCCGCCGTCACCCTCAAGCATGCCCCGCTGCCCAATACGGCCAATCTCAATCCGGTGCAGGCCGCGCTGATGGGGCTCGGCCAGAGTATCTCGGACTCCGATGCCGTGACCGGCCAGGGCACCCTGGACGTCCTGCGCTACGGCAACATCTTGAAGGCCAGGCAGCTGGTGTCGGTCCGCGGCGCCGGCCTCAGTTATGACGGCTTCTACTACGTGACCAGCGTCACCCACACCATCAAGCGCGGCGAGTACAAGCAGAACTTCCAGCTGGCCCGCGACGGCGTCGTCTCGCTCTCTCCGGTGGTGCCGACATGACCGCCACCACCGAACAGACCGCCGGGCAGGAAGTGCGGTACCTAGGCAAGTACCGGGGGATCGTGGCCAGCAACATCGATCCGCTTGGCCTGGGGCGGCTGCTGGTCCAGGTGCCTGACGTGCTGGCCGACGACCCGTGCTTCTGGGCGATGCCGGCCCTGCCCGGGGCGAGCATACAGGCGGGCCTATTCGCACTGCCTCCGATCAACGCCAAGGTCTGGGTCGAATTCGAGCAAGGCAACCCCGACTACGCGGTCTGGGTCGGGTGCTTTCCCGGGTCGACCGCCGACCTGCCGGCGCTGGCCGCCGCCACGCCCGCCACGGCCAGCCCGATCGTGCTGCAGACCACCGGCCAGCACACCGTCGCGCTGTCCGACCTGCCGGGCGCGGCCGGCGGCGTGCTGTTGAAGAGCACCGCGGGCGCGTTCGTCAGCGTGAGCAGCACCGGCGTCGTGCTCAGCAATGGCAAGGGAGCCATCGTCAGCCTGGCCGGCGGCCTGGTCACCGTCAACGGGGGAGCCCTGATCGTCAAATGAACCATCGCCGCCACGCCGGCCAGGAGGACTGATGCCCGAGAAGAGGTACTACGGCAAGTACCGGGCCACGGTACTGGACAACCAGGATCCCCTGGTCCAGGCCCGGCTGATGCTCCAGGTGCAGGATGTCCTCGGGGACGTGCCCTCCACCTGGGCTCTGCCCTGCCTGCCCGCGGTGGGCAAGCAGATGGGCGTGTTCGTGCTGCCCGCGATGGGCAGCACGGTCTGGGCCGAGTTCGAGCAGGGCAATCCGGACTACCCGATCTGGGTCGGCGGGTACTGGGGTTCGGCGGCGGAGGTGCCGCCGCTCGCCGTGGCCGCGCCGCCCGGAATGCAGAACATCCTGCTACAGACCACCGGGCAGAACTCCCTGTGGATCACCGATCTGCCCGGACCCACGGGCGGGATCGTGCTGAAGGGCGGCGCCTCGACGCTGATCGTGAACGACAGCGGCATCTTCCTCACCAACGGCACCGCGTCGATCACGCTGATCGGGAACACCGTCGCGGTGAACCAGACGGCCCTGACGGTGATGTGACCATGCCCGGCTACCTGCTGCACGTCGGCGCGGTCGTCCAGTGCACCCACCAGGCCCCGTCCACCACCACGCCGTCGGCCCCGCGGGTCTTCGTCAGCGGGCAGCCGGTCGCCACCGTCGCCAACGTGTGGTCGGTGGCCGGCTGCCTGTTCCAGATCCCGGCCCCGCCCGGCACGGTGCCGTCGCCCTGCCTGCGCGTGCAGTGGGCCATGCCGTCGGCCCGGATCATCGTCGCAGGCAGCGCCGCGCTGCTCCAGCCGTTCCCGGGCAGCGGCGCCGGCGCATGCCTGAACGCGGAGCAGGCGCCGCAGGGTCCCCCCGTCGTCAACCAGATGCAGCTGCGCGCTGCGGGCACCTAGGGGCGCCCCCGTGAACATCGCGTTCCCGCTCCAGATCGACCAGGTCGGCCGGACCGCCACCGCCTCGGACGACGACCACGTGCGGCAGATGATCGAGCAGCTCCTGTTCACCCGGCTGGGGGAGCGGGTGATGCAGCCAACCCTCGGGTGCTCGCTGCTGCAGCTGGTGTTCGAGCCCAACAGCCCGGAGATCACGGCCGTGGTCCAGATGACCGTGCAGGCGTCGCTACAGCAGTGGCTCGGAGACGTGATCAGGGTCGATTCGGTCACGGTCAGCGCCGCGGACGCAGTGCTGACCATCACCGTGGTCTACGTGGTGCTGGCCACGGGAGCGGCCCAGCAGGCCACCTTCACCCAGGGCGGCCTGGCATGACCGCCCAGGACGCCCTGATCTGCCGCGACGAGGTGCGCCGGGAGTTCGTCCGGCGCGCCGGCCTCAACGGTCTGGATTACGTCGAGGTCAGCGACGATCACCTCGTCCTGACGGTCAGCTTCCTGGCCAAGGCCCCGGCCGGCCTCGGCCCCGGCAACGTCTCGATCATCGGCGGCCAGCAGGTGACCGGGATCACGGCGGTGCACGTCAAGCTGTGCGCCGACGACGATCCCGACATCGACGACTGCATCCAGGTCACGGTGAGCCAGCCGGGCGACGCCTCGTGCTACCGGCTGTGCCTGGTCGAGGCGGACGCCCGGGGCCGCCCCACCGACGTCCCGCTGGCCGGGCTCGATCCGCGCTACGCCTGCATTGACTTCTCGTTCATGGCCGGCTGCCCCAGCGGGCTCGACTGTGCCGCCGCGCCGACGTGCCCGCCGCAGGCCCTGGCCCAGCCGGACCTGTCCTACCTGGCCAAGGACTTCGCCAGCTTCCGGCAGCTGCTGATGGACCGCCTGACCCTGATCATGCCGTCCTGGACCGAAACCCACGAGCCGGACCTCGGCGTGGCCATGGTGGAGCTGCTGTCCTGGGTGGGCGACGAGCTGAGCTACTACCAGGACGCCGTGGGCACCGAGGCGTACCTGCAGACGGCCAGGCAGCGGATCTCGGTGCGCCGCCACCTGACGCTGATCGACTACCGGCTGCACGACGGCTGCAACGCGCGGGCCTGGGTCTGCGTGGAGCTGTGCCCGGATTCCGGTCCGGTGACGCTCGATTCGGGTCAGTTCTTCTTCATTACCACACCGAACGTGCCGCTCGCCGGGTCGGCCGTGCGCTGGTCCGACCTGAACGTCGCCGATCCGGGCTCCTATCAGGTCTTCGAGCCGGTCCTCCCCTGCGAGGTGGTGATCTACCCGGCGCACAGCACGATGTACTTCTGGACCTGGGGCGACGGGCAGTGCTGCCTGCCCGCCGGGACCACGGCGGCCACGCTGGTCGATGCGTGGACCGACGACCCCGCGGCGGCCGCCGAGCCGGACGCGCCGGACGCGGACCGCCCGCGGGCGCTGCATCTGGCCGCGGGGGACGTCATCATCATCGAGGAGATCGCCGGCCCGCTCACCGGCGCCGACGCCGACGCCGACCCGCGGCACCGGCAGGCCGTGCGGCTGACCGCGGCCGAGTCGGCCGTCGATCCACTGTTCGGTCAGCCCGTGGTCAACATCCAGTGGAGCGCGGCGGACGCGCTGACGTTCCCGGTCTGCCTGTCCGCGCTGAACGCCGCCGACTGCACCCCGGTGTGTCCGGTGAGCGTCGCGCGCGGCAACGTCATCCTGGTCGACCACGGCCGAAGCCTCTCCGCGTGCGGCGGCCAGGCCGAGACCCTGACCGTGCCGCAGCCGACCCCGGCACCCGGTCCCTGCCAGGGGGTGTACCAGCCGGGGCCGCCCGTTACCGCCCAGCTGCCTTACCAGCCGGTGCTCGCCCGGTCACCGGTGACCCAGTGCCAGCCGTTCCCCGACCCGGATGCCCTGGCCCGGCGCCAGGCCCGTGCCGTCGAGGCCATCCCCGGCGCGGCGCTGGCCGCGGTGCGGGCCGTGATCGCCGGCCTCGCCGCCGGGCAGCCCCTGCAGCCGGCCCAGGTCCAGTGGCTGACCACCCTGTTCGGCCGGGCCGCGATGGTGAGCGTCGGCCTGCTGGCGCCGCTCACCGCGCGGCCGGGATCGGTACGCACCGCGGTGGACCCGGGCGACGCCGTGGCCGCGCTGCTCGCCCAGACCGAAACCCTGCTGGATCGCAAGCTGCGCCGCCTGCGGACCCTGGCCCGGCGCGCCAGGGACGGCATGGTGCTCGGAGCCGAGGTCACCGCGGAGATCACCGCGAGCTGGGGATCCGCCTTCGCTCTCGGCCTGGACCCGGACGACCCGGCCCTGCTCGGGCCCGCGGCGGACGCGCTCAGCCAGGATCCCCGGGCCGCGCTCCCCGCGGTGACGGCGACGCTGGCTGGCCAAGGCGCCGAGCCGCTGCCCGCGGACGCGGCCAGCGCACCGTGGACACCACGCAGGACCCTGCTCGCGAGCGACAGCGACGACCGGTATTTCGTCGGCGAGACCGACGACGGCGGTGCCCTGCACCTGCGGTTCGGTGACGGGACGTACGGGGAGCCGCCCGAGCCGGGTGCCACCCTCATCGCCAGCTACCGGACCGGGAACGGCACGACGGGCAACGTACCCGCTGAGGCCATCACGGCCCTGGTGTCGTGCGCCACCCTGCTCAGCGATATCACCAAGGTGCGCAACCCGCTGCCCGCCCAGGGCGGCACCGACCCCGAACCAGCCGCCGACGCGCAGCTCTACGCGCCTGCGAAGATCGGCGAGCCGCTGCGCCGGGCGATCACCGCCGATGACTACGCGGCCGTCGCCGCCGCGGACCCCGGCCTGCAGCGCGCGGCGGCCCAGCTCCGCTGGACCGGAAGCTGGTACGAGGCCCACGTGGCGCTCGACCCGGCGGGCACCGAGACCCTGACGGCGTCCGGTGTCCGCACGGTGACCAGGGACCTGCGGCGCGTCCGGCGTCTCGGGCACGACCTGCGTGTCGGACCCGCCGAGTACGTTCCGCTATACATCGTCATGCAGATCTGCGTCCTGCCGGACTACCAGCGGGCGCACGTCGAAGCCGCACTCCTGGACCTGTTCGGCACCGGGACCACGGCCAGCGGCCAGCCCGGCGTCTTCAGCCCCGACAACCTTACGTTCGGCACCACGATTTCGGTCAGCAGGCTCGTCGCCGCCGCGGCCGGCGTGACCGGAGTGCAGAGCGCCACCGTCACGCTGTTGCAGCGGTACGGGCAGGGCGACGACGGCGAGCTTGCGGCCGGCGTGCTGACCACGGGGCCGATGCAGATCCCGCAACTGGACAACGATCCGCGCCATCCCGAGCGCGGCCAGCTCCAGCTGGTGATGGGAGGTGGACGGTGAGCACCGGCGACGACTGCGGCTGCGGCTGCGGCGGGGGCGGGGGCTGCGGCGGCCAGGGCGGCGGAGCCGGCGGACCAGGCGCCGGCCCGTGCGCCGGGCCGAGCGACTGCGGCTGCTGCCAGGGCGTGCAGGCGCTGACCCCCGCGGTCATCATCAACCGCCCCGGGCTGAGCCAGATCGCCTACCGGGCCGGCACTCACGGCAGCTTCCTGGCCACCATGGAGGCCGCGCTATCCGGCGCCGCCGAGCCTGTACTGCGCGCGCTGCGTGTGCGCGCCCCTGACGACCCCTCGATAGCGTTCCTCGACTGCTGGGCCACCGTCGGGGACGTGCTGACCTTCTACACCGAGCGCCTCGCCAACGAGGGCTACCTGCGCACCGCCACCGAGCTGCGGTCCGTCCTCGAGCTGGCCCGGCTGACCGGCTACCGGCTGCGGCCCGGCCTGGGCGCCTCGGTCTACCTGGCCTACACCCTGCAGGTCAACCCGGCGAAGGTCACCGCCGTCGTCATCCCCAAGGGCGCCCAGGCCATGAGCGTGCCCGGTCCCGGCCAGCAGGCGCAGGCCTACGAGACCTCCGACGACCTGTACGCCCAGCAGCCGTGGAACACCCTGCCCGTCCGCGCGACGACCCCGGGCACCCTCACCGAGGTGCAACTGTCTGCGTCTGCGTCTGCGCCCTCGGTCTCGCTCCAGGGAGCGACCCTGGCCATCAATCCGGGGGACCGGATGGTGTTCTCCAACGCCGCCGGCGCGCGGGTCCCGATGTCCGTGCAGGCGATCAACGCCGACGCCACCACCAGCGTGACCACGGTGACCCTGCTCTCCGACCCCGCGCCGGCCGGCTCGGGTACCGGGTCATCGGCATCGGTGGCGCCGCACGACCCGGCGAAGGCCAACGACCCGCTGCCGGGCCTCGGCGGGCTCATCACTCCGCTGGAGGTACCGCCGTCGGTGCCGCCGCCCGACTCCGCGCACCTGGCCAGGACGGTGACCAGCGTATTCCGTCCCGGTTCCGACGTCGCCCCGCAGCTGCTCGTCGGTCTCGCCCCCCGTCTTGGGCCGGGCTTGTACCACGCGTGGGGGCAAACGACGACTCCGCCGCCCGACGCCGCCCTGCCCGATGCCGCCGTCCAGCGGGTCAAGGCGGGCGTGTTCGGCGCGATCGCTCCCCGCATGCCGATCCCGAGTCCTTCCGGCGGGTTCACGGGCAAAACCCAGGAGTGGCCGCTGTCCGGAAGCGTCACGGCGCGGATAGATGTCGTGGCCGACCTGAACAACCCGACGACCGTCGCGCCGACGATCACGGTGTCGGCCGACGACGGGCGGCAAGGAAGCACATCCTTCACCCCGGACACGGCACCGGAGTACTGGGTCCTGCTCCCCGACCCGGCGGGGGTCACCCTCAGCGTCCCGCAGCCCGAGATCTCGGACGCTGGCGCCAGCGCGCCAGGTAGCTCCTTCGATCTGATCTTTACGCTCGCCGGGGCCATCAACCAGACCATCACGATCAACGCCGGCTATGACTTGGTCGGCCCGAGGGTCTACATCGGCGACGACCCGGTCTACGCTCCGGCGGCAGGTCAGGTCCTACAGAAGGCAACCGACACCGAGGCTAAGGTGGTCTCCCTGTCCGCCACCGGGACCGCGCCGGCCCGCCTGGGCGTCGTCGACGAGATCTACAACGCCCCGCCCGATCCGGGCGTGATCGACCTTGACGCCGAGTACGACAAGGTGGTGCCGGGCAGCTGGGCCGTTATAGAACGCGCTGACACCGGGATGGTCACCACCGCGCAGGTGCTCGGGGTGCAGACCATCGCGCGGTCGGCGTACAACGTCTCGGGCAAGGTCACTCGGCTGATCCTCGACCAGCCCTGGCTGGCCCAGGACGACGTCTTGCTCTCGGTCGCCCGTCAGACCGCCGTCTATGTGCAGAGCGATCCCCAGGCACTGGCCCGGGTGGCGGATCCCATCCCTGTCAGCGGCACGTCGTTCGATCTCGACGGCCTGTTCGGCGGGCTGCCGACCGGCCGCTGGCTGATCATCACCGGCGAGCGGAGCGACCTGCCGGGCGTTACCACCGGCGAGGTCGTCATGGTGGCGGGCACGACCCAGGGCGCCGACCTGGCCGGGGACACGGTGCACACCACCGTGCAGCTCTCGACCGCCCTGGCCTACTCCTACGTGCGCAGCACAGTCGCCATCTACGGCAACGTCGTGGCCTCGACCCAAGGGGCCACCCAGCAGGACGTGCTCGGCAGCGGCTGGGCCAGCCAGGCCGGGCAGAGCTTCCCGCTCAGCCGCAGCCCGCTCACCTACCTGCCGGCTCCCACGGCCGCCGGGGCCGCCAGCACGCTGGTCACCTCCGTCAACGGAGTGGCCTGGCAGGAAGTCGACAACCTGGCCTCGGCTGGGCCCGCCGACCACGTGTACATGACCCGGGCCGACGCGATGGGCAAGACGACCGCGCAGTTCGGCGACGGCGTGCACGGCGCCCGGCTGCCCACCGGCGCGGCCAACGTCACCGCGGTCTACCGGATCGGCCTGGGCGCCGACGGCAACGCCCAGACGGACCAGATCAGCCAGCCCCAGACCAGGCCCCAGGGCGTGCAAGGAGTTACCAACCCGCTGCCCGCCAGCGGCGGCGCCGACCCGGACACCGTCGAGTCCGCCCGGGCCAACGCGCCGCTGGCGGTGATGGCCCTGGACCGCGTGGTCTCGGTGCAGGACTATCAGGACTTCGCCAGGGACTGGGCCGGCATCGGTAAGGCCAGCAGCGTGCTGCTGTCCGACGGCGTGAGCCAGTTCGTGCACCTGACCGTCGGCGGCACGACCGACCAGCCCCTCGAGACCTCCTCGGCGCTGGTCGCCAACCTGGTCGCCAGCCTTGCGGCCAACGGCGACCCGCACTTGCCCGTGCGCGTCGCGCCGTGCCAGATCACGCTCATCGTGCTGGCCGCTAGCGTGCACATCCAACCCGGCTACCAGTGGACCGACGTGTCGGCCGCGGTCAGGACGGCCCTGCAGTCGGCGTACTCCTACGACAGCAGGTCGCTCGGCCAGGCTGTGGTGCTCAGCGACATCGTCGCGACCATCCAGGCCGTGCCGGGGGTGGACTACGCCATCGTCACCGCCCTGACCGTCATGGCGCTGACCGATCCGGACGCCACGGTCGCGGCCCTGGCCGACCTGGCCACCACGCTGAGCGCCCCGCCCACGAGCTCGATCCCCATCCCGCTCGCCACCCCCGCCCGCGTCGACGCTCACGGGAACAAGCTGCCGCCGCCGTGGGTGATCAACCCCGCCCAGGTCGCCATACTGACCCCCGACGTTCCCGACTCCATCGTCCTCACCCAGATAACGCCGTGATCGCCATGCCAGACGACCGCCTTTACAACCTGCTTCCCGAGTACTACCGTGCCGCCGACACCGCCGCGGGCGGCGTGCTGCAAGAGCTTCTGCAGGTCATCAGCGCGCAGGTCGACGTCGTGCAGGCCGACCTCGACCAGCTCTACCGCAACTGGTTCATCGAGACCTGCCAGGACTGGGTCGTGCCCTACGTCGGTGACCTGGTGGGATACCAGCCGCTCAGCATGGGCGAGGCGGCCCAGTCGACCACGGCCGAGGGCCAGCGGCTGGACCAAGCCGTGGAGGGCCGCGCCGACGTGGCCAGGACCGTGGCCACCCGCCTCCGCAAGGGGACCCTCACCGTGCTGGTCGAGCTGGCCGCCGACGTGGCCCGCTGGCCCGCGCGCGCCGTGGAGTTCCGGACCCTGCTCGAGGCCACCCAGTCGGTCAACCACGTGCGGCTCGACCGGGCCCGCACGGCCGACCTGCGCAACGGGGACCAGCTCGACAACGCCGGCGGTCCGTTCGACCGTCTGGCCCACGTCGCGGAGATCGCCCGGGCCGGCTCGGCGCGGCGGGCCGGCCGGTACGACATTCCCGACCTCGGCCTGTTCGTGTGGCGGCTGGGCTGCTACTCGATCACCCGGGCGCCGGCCTTCTGCTGGGACCAGTCCCGCAACCAGTACTCGTTCAACATCCTCGGCATCGACGCCCCGCTGCTGACCAGCCCGCCGGACCCGGGCTGGCTCACCGAGCCGGACGAGGTCGACGTCCCGGCCTGGATCCGCCGCCGGTCGTTCGAGGCCAACCTGGACGACTACTACGGACCGAACGCCAGCTTGTGCATCTGGCGGGACCAGCCCGGCGACACCGGGCTGGTCCCGGTCACCGACATCGTCCCGGCCGACCTGACGGACTGGACCTACCGGGCCCGGCGCGGCCAGGTCGCCGTCGACCCAGTCCTGGGCCGGATCGCGTTCCCGCCCGGCAACGCCCCGAGCGAGGGCGTGTGGGTCAGTTACCACTACGGCTTCAGCGCGGACATGGGCGGCGGGGAGTACCTGCGGACCCGCCCCGCGATCGCCGGCCGCCGGATCTACCAGGTCTGCACGGGCGCAACGGCCACCAGCGGGGACTACGCCACCATCATGGCGGCGGTAGCGCAGTGGCGCACCGACAAGGCCGCCGACGCCTCGCTCCAGGACGCGGTCATCGAGGTCCTCGACTCGGGCGTCTACGCCGAGACCATGGACATCGCCCTCGACGAGGGCGACCGCCTGGAGCTGCGGGCCGCTCCCGGCACCCGGCCGGTAATCCTCCTACAGGACCGGTACGCGAACCGGCCCGACGCCATGCGGGTCTACGGGACCGGCCAGCCGAACGGCAAGGCCGCGGCCGGCCCGGCCGCCGCCGCCGAGCCGCCGCTGCCGCAGCCCGACCCCGTCACCGGGTGCCTGGATTACTCCAGCCCCCCGATGCCCACGTTCGTCCTCGACGGGTTCCTGGTGACCGGGCGGAGCCTGCTGGTCACCGGCCCGGTGGCCCGCGTCACCATCCGGCACTGCACGCTGGTCCCCGGCTGGTCCCTGGAATGCGACTGCGCCGCACGGCGCGGCGAGGAGCCGAGCGTCGAGCTGACCAGCACCCCCGCCAAGCTGGTCGTCGACCACTCCATCATCGGCTCGATCCAGGTGACCCTGGACGAGCCGGTCGGCGACCCGATCCAGATCGACGCCCACGACAGCATCATCGACGCCACCAGCACCACCCTGCCCGCCCTCGCCAGCGCGGAAGGCGGTTACGCGTACGCCACCGTCCGGCTGCGGCGGTGTACGGTCATCGGCACGGTCCTGGTGCACGTCCTCGCGCTCGGCGACAACACCATCTTCCTCGGGCTGCTGCAGGTGGCCCGCCGCCAGCAGGGATGCGCGCGCTTCTGCTGGATGGAACCGGGGTCGCGCACGCCGAGCCGGTACGAATGCCAGCCCGACCTGGTCCGGCAGGCCATCAGCGCCGCCGCCGCACCCCCGGGCACCCTGGCCGCGTCGCAGGTGAGCGCCGACCAGGACGCGGAGACGGCCCGGGTCCGGCCTCGCTTCAACAGCCTGAGCTACGGCAGCCCGGTCTACTGCCAGCTGGCGCAGGACTGCGCACCCGAGATCACCAGCGGCGCCGACGACGAGTCCGAACTCGGCGCCTTCCACGACCTGTTCCAGCCGCAGCGGCTGGCCAACCTCAACGACCGCCTGCAGGACTTCACGCCTGCGGACATGAACTCGGCGGTTTTCATTGTCACCTGATTCAAGCGGAGGACGACGTGCACGCTGACCTGTCCCGGTGGACCTTCCGGCCCGAACGGCACTACTCGCGCGTCGTCGTGCAGCAGGGCCGCGTCAGCCTCGACGCCGACGCCAACGCCCAGGCCTCGATCCTGCTGTACTACCTGCGGAACCTGGCCGCCGACCTGATCGGCGAGTTCGGCGGCCCGGCCGCCAACGAAGGCTTCCAGATCACCCTGCCAACGGGTGGCGACGGAAAGACCTTCAACATCGGCGTCGGCCACTACTACGTCGACGGCCTGCTCTGTGTGGCCGAAACGAATACCGAGGCTACGACCATTGACTATCTCCAGCAGCCCGATGGCTACCACCAGCCCGACGGCTACGGCGCCCTGCCCCCTCTGTGGCCCAGCCCGGACACCAACGGCTTCCTGGTCTGGCTCAAGGTGTGGGAGCGTTTCATCTCCGCCGTCGAGGACCCGGACCTGCGCGAGATAGCGCTCGGACTGAACGCCCCCGATACCGCGGGCCGGGCCAAGCTCGTGTGGCAGGTCCTCGCGTCGCCCTGGCCGGAAGCGGCGGGGGCACCGCCCAGAACCAGCGAGGGATTCTACGATGCGAGCGGTCCCTGGGCTACGGCCAAGCCACTGCTGTTCGCCGAGCCCCGCGGGACGCTGATGGCCCAGGCCGTCACGCCGCAGGCCTCGACCGACGTCTGCACGCTGTCGCCGAGCTCCGGCTACCGCGGGCCGGAGAACCAGCTCTACCGGGTCGAGATCCACCAGGACGGCGACACCTCCAGCACGACCGCGCCCACGTTCTCGTTCTCGCGCGACAACGGATCGGTGACCGCGCCGATCACCCAGATCGCCGGCAACGTCGTGTCGGTGACCACCCTCGGCCGGGACCCGAAGCTGAGCATCGACGTGGGTAACTACGTGGAAATCGTCGACGACGCGTGGGCCTCGGAGGGGACCCCGGGACCCAGTCCCCGGTCCGGCGAGCCGCTCCACCTGGTGACCGCGGTGGATCCCGTGGCGCTGACCGTCACCCTTGAGCCGGCGGCCGCGCCGAAGGTCGGCACGCACCCGTCCCTTCATCCCTACCTGCGCCGCTGGGACCAGGACCAGGTCCTGGTGACCAAGGCCGGGCTGACCATCGACAGCGTGGACCAGGCCATCGACATCGTGCCCGGCACGTGGATCGGCCTCGAGGACGGGATCCAGGTCCAGTTCAGCGAGGGCACCTATCGGGCCGGCGACTACTGGCTGATCCCGGCGCGGGTCATCACCGGCGACGTGGAATGGCCGACCGACGACCAAGGAAACGCGCTGCCCCTGCCTCCCGAGGGAGTCCGGTATCACGTAGCCCCGCTCGCCGTGTTCTACGACATCGCCGCCCAGCCGACCGACGTCCGGCGGCAGTTCACGCCGGCCACATGCGTCAGCCTGCCCGCGGCGCAAACCTCGGAGGAGCCGAGCCCGGCACCAGCGCCCAGGGCCTCGCGTACGCCCAGGGCCTCACGCTCCGCGGGCAAGACCAGCTGATCGTCACCATGCGTGTCCCCGTGACCAAGGCTGCTCCGGGCCACGAACCCGGCGCTGCGAACGAGCAGTTCCTGGAAGCCCTGCGTCAGCATGGGCACATTTGGCCGACGGGCGCTACCGAGGACTTCATCATCAGGCATGGACTTAATGACCAGGGCCTATACGTCGCTCCCAGGAAACGCAGATTATGCGCCACCGAGTGCCGAACATCTGGTAGATCACCATGCCCGCCAGGTTGCCGTTTGCCCGTCGCGCGCCTGCGGCCATCCCGCCCGCCGAGCGCCCGCCCGCCAGCGTTCCCAGCGCGCCGGCGCAGGTCTCCTCCCTTGGCCACGCGGCACGGTGGACGGTCGGGCCGGGCAGCCAGGACGACGAGTGGCTGCACCGGAACCGCCGCCACCATTGCGCCCGCACGGACGGGCCCACCACACTGACCCGGCCGGCCATCCGCGCGGCCCCGACCGACGCGGCGGGCACGTCCTCGCCGGTCACTGCGCCTGGTCGGGGTCCCGCCACCCGTGACTTCAGTGCGATCCCCGCGCACCGGAACGCCCCGTCCGCCCACCTCGAGCGGGCCCTCGAATCCGTCAGGGGCGCGACCCGGCCGCAGGTCGTGATCGGTCGGCCTGCTCGACGGGTGACGCACCTGTGACGATGCCGGGGGAGACTTGGCTTGTCAAGCAATCCCGCCGGAGGACTCATGGGTGGCTTCACGCGCGTGCACGCGCGCGGAGAGACAGCGCAGCCCGGGCGGGCGTGGCGGCCCAGCCGCCGGGATGGCGGCCCCGCAGGAGAACAGGCCGCTGCGCAGCCGGGCCGTCCGCAGGCCGCCGAAGGTTCCACAAGAGACGTCCGCCTGGGCTTCCCGCCGGCGACGGGCATCAGCCTGCCCGCCCCGACCGCCGCGCAGTCGGCGATGCCGCAGGAGCCTAGCCCGGCACCGGCCCCCAGGACTTCGCGCTCCACGCGGAAGAGCAGCTCGTAGCCATGCCTGAGCGTGTCCCGGCGACGTCGGCCGCTCCGCAGCGCGAGCCCGGCGCGCCGGCTCGCCTCCAGCGGGCGTACCAGGCGCCCGCTGCCGGCGGTCACGACACGAGCCCTGGCGTACCGCGCCGGGCGGAGGGGGATCCCGGCCTGTCGAGGCTGATGGACAGGCTCGGCCGGGCCTACGCCGCGGATTTCTCCAGTGTGCAGGTACACACGGAATCCAGCCGGGTCCCCAGCGAGGCCCTGGCCGTGACCCAGGGGGACGATATCCACATATCGCGCGGCCATTTCGCACCGGGCACGCGCGGCGGCGACATCCTGATCGCGCACGAGCTGGCGCACGTGCTCCAGCAAAGGCGGGGCGGCGCGATCGTCGCGCGGGACGTGACCGAGGCCGACGCAGACATTGCAGCGAGCGCCGCTGTCCGCGGCGGACGCGCACGCGTCCTGCTGGGCGCTCCCGCCGGTCCGCAGCACTACGAGGCGTGGGAGCACAGGGAACTGGGCGACGCATTCGGCGGCTCTGAGCGGAAGGTCACGCTGCCGAACGGCATAACCCTGACCTATGGCCAGATCATCGCGCTGTCCGGCGATTTCTACCGGTCGCCGGAAGCCCTGCTGCGATCCTCGGCGACGGAAATGCAGAAGATCCTCGACATCATGGAACGCGAGAGCCGGCAGGCTCAGCCGCATGCAGCGCCCGAGGGCGGCATTTCCTACGCCCCCAGCGGGGAACAGGTCAACCAAAACAACGCCGACTACGAACTGGCGACCACCGGTCATACTCGCCTGCTGGGAAGCGACGACCCGTTGCTTGGCGAGGCCGACCAGCCCGGCGGACCGCACGGGACCGTCTCCGGCGGGGAGCATATCGAAAGCGATGCGCCATCTGCGGAAGCCGGATTCATCAGCCTCGCGACATCCAACCCGTCGCATTTCTCGTCCAGCAACATCAGGCAGAACTGGATAGCCAAGCATCAGCTCGCCCTGGATCTGGCCCGCCAGGCATGGTTGGCCGGGCCCCCGGGGAGCACGCCGGCTCCCCTGGATACCGGTGATGCCGTGACCGCCAGCGGCGGTGGGCCCGCACCGAGTGTGCGCGGCGGCCAGCGGTCCGCGGCGCAAGCCAGCGCAGGTCCGCCGCTGGACCCGACGACGACGGCCGCCGCCCCGGGCAGGCCGGATCCGGCGGCGGTTCCCACCAAGGCCGGCACCACGGCCGTCATCAGCCCGGACGCGGACGGCGGGCTCAAGGCGGAAGCGTGGGTCGCCGCGGGGTTCTCTGACCATTACCTCACCGACGCGTTCGCGGCAGGACACCTGGTCTCCGGCGATCGCAGTATTTACCAGGGCTTCTACACCAACCACAAGGCGGCAATCATCGATGCCTGTATCCGGTGCGCGTCAGCCGATCAGGCGCCGCTGGCGGTGCAGGGCTTCATCGCCGCCATAGGGCCGTTCCTTGACAAGCTGGCAGGCAACCTTCTCCTTAAGGTCGTCCACGATTATTACAACGGCCAGGGAGTGCGGGTCAGAAACGCGCTCGGCCAGGAATGGACGACCTTCGGCGACGCGCATCTCGGCGGCCATCGGGAGACCATCGCCATGGCATCGCTCGCATCGAAAGCTTCACGAGACGCCGTCGAGGACGTGCTCACCACGGGCAGGACAAAGCGTGCCTACGCGGCGCTGGACTACATCCCTGATATCGCACGTATCGGCAACGGGGAATGGGAGAGTATCGAGACTTTCGCCAAAGATTCCAGGGTATGGAATCCGGTGCTCGCGCCCGCCCTATCGCCGGACCCGGCAGCCAACCCGCTCTACAAGCTCGCCAAGGGAAATATAGGGCCGGTAGTTTCCGTAGGCGCTCGCCAGGCGGGCCGTGCCATCGTAAAAGGGGCGAAGGCGGCGGGCCGTGCCGTCGTCAATATCCCGGAGGATTTCCAGCGCTGGCTCGAGTCGCTTGACCGAGGGCTGCGTGAGGGGGCGACCAGCGATCCATTCAATGACCTGCGGTAACGGCATCAGGGTCCGGGGAGAGATGGGGCTGAAGATGACGCCAGCAGCGGCGCCAGCGCCCGCCGCTTGGCGCTGCTGCGGGAAGAGTGGCTGATTGCCGTGCCCGTTAGGTTCCCAATTGCCCGGCGCGCCGCCGCGGCCGCGCCGGGTGCCGAGCGCGCGGCCGCCTCGCCGGTCGCGTCCCCAGCTCCTGCGTCGCCTCGCCGCGCGGCACGGTGGACGGTCGAACCGGGCCAACAAGACGACGAATGGCTCCACCGGAACCGTCGCCACCAGCTCACCCGCGCGGTGCCAGGCTCCGCCGGCGACTTCAGCAGGGTGCGGGCGCACACCGATGAGGGTGCCGCCGCTCACCAGGTGACGGCGGCCTTCCGGGGAAACGGCCCGGCCGCCGCCGCCGCGATGATCAGGCGCGCGCTGGACGGCGGCAGGCCGCTCCCCGCTGATCTCGCAGCCCGGGCGAGCGCCCACCTCGCCGCGCCGCTCGACCACGTACGCGTGCACGACGACGCCTTCGCGCACGAGGTGGCGACGGGTATCGGTGCCAACGCGTTCACGGTGGGGGATCACGTCTTCTTCGGCGCGGGCCAGCTGGAGACGCACAGCTCCGCGGGACGCTTCCGGCTGCTGCACGAGATCGTCCACACCCTGCAGCAGCGGCGGCCGGGCGGCCAGGGCACCGACCCCGAAGCGCTGGACCGGGACGCGGACCGGGTCACGGTGGGCGGCGCGGCGGCGGTGCCCGGCATGCTCGGCAGCGGGCTGGCGATCCTCCGCGAGCCCACATACCCGCGCCGGGCGACCTCGGCGCAGATGCTGCGCGAGGTCGACCGGGTGCTCGGGCAGACCAGGGACGAAAATGCCTCCGACGACACACAGCGGATGTGGTCGCGCGTCACGTCCAACTTTGTCCCCGACGTGACCTGTGGCGTGCTGGCCAGGCGGGTGTGGACGTCGGTGTTCCTGCGGCACTTCACCGAGCCGGATCCGCGACCCGGGGTGGAGAGCGTCCACCCGCGCTATCTCTACTCCCGCACCTACGGATGGATCGACGGTCAGCACTTCTTCGGCTTCATCGACTTCGCGGAGCGCCATGTCCGCGAGGGCGGGAGCCCGCAGGCCGGCCTGGACAGGGCGACTGCACAGGGCATAAAAATCGAAAGCCAGCAGCAGGACGTGAAGGACTACGTGGTCCTGGGCGCCCCGCCCGCCACGGACGTGCGGCGGCTGATGCAGGTCCGGGCGCCGTTCACGCCGCTGTTCGTGCTGCCCCGCGCGGCGGCAGGCACCGCGACGCAACTCGGGGCGAACATCATCGCCGAGATGAAGCTGAGCGGCGCCGAAGGCGAGGTGTTCGGCCAGCTCGACCCTGTCCAGCGTTCGAAGTTCTGGACCGACAGCGCCAAGTCCGCGTGGAGCTATGAGGACATCGTGTCCAACCAGCTCGGCACCCGCTTCTTCCTGGAGCACGGCGTAGCGATCAACGCGCTGCCCGCCGAGCGCCGGACCGCGGAGTTCAACGCGCGGCTGGCCACGTTCTTCTCGTCCATCGGCGTGATCGATGATCAAGCCACCCTGGATGCGGCCGCACACGAACTGCCGACCAAGGAACGGTACGACCCCCCGAAGATGGACGAGGCCACCGCGAGGCGGTTGCACCCGGAGCTGTTCAAGCTGCCCCCTGGGGGTTGAGCCCCAGATCCAGCTCCACCAGGCTGGCGAGCTCCCGGCCTGGTTCGACACCGAGCTCGCGGCGGAGGGTATCGCGGTAACGCTGGTAAGCCCGGCGGCCTTCGACGAGATTGCCCTCCGCCATATGTGCCTCGATCAGCACCTTATTCGCGCTCTCTCGCAGCGGGTCGGCACGTACCGCGGAAATGGCCGCCTCAACGGCCTCCGCACAGCGGCCCGCCAGGGCCAGGCGCCGTGACAGCACTTCCAGGGCGTGCAGCAACCGCTGGCGGATACGCTCACGTTCAAATATCACCCACTCGTCGTACCAGCCCGGCAATAGATCCATTTCGTCATTGCGCCAATTCACGGCGCACAAGTCGGCCTGGGTTGCCGATCCGTCGACGAGGCGGCCCGCCCACTCGCACAGGATCCTTACGTCGACGACAGTTCCTGGCCGCAGCGTCAAGCTGCATTTGTCGCTCTCCAGCAGGTCTATTCCCGCGCACTTCAGGCGCCAGAGCGCGGAGCGCAGGTTGCCGGCCGCCCGCTCGTCATTTCCGACTGGCCACAGCGAGCCCGCCGCGTAGCGGCGATCGACCCGCCGGGAGCCCAGTGCCACGAACACCAGCAGCCTCTTGCTCCCATCGGGAATTTCCAGGCGATCGCCGTTGAGCATGACGTACGGACCGCCCAGGAGCAGGACGGCCGGGACATCAAGAAGATGCGGGCGGGCCAGGAGGGAACTGACCAGGTCGGTTGCCATCGGTGATCCCCCCAAGGCCGAGGGACTTGTACTAAGGCGGGTTTATCGCTAAGTCGTCACCTGATCATCACCATGTACGGAATAGCGAAGTGCGTCAAGACATTTGCCGTAGCGCAACCCAGATGAGTAGTCATTCTCCGAGGATCACCGAACCGCATCACTGGTGCGTTGCCTTGTCCGCACCCGCGGTAAGCGACGTGGCGAATGAAATCAATGCTGCGGATGGGTGACGCCGTCCAGCACGCCGCGCACGTACCCGAACTCCGTCTGGTACACATGCGCCGACTTGACGATCACCAGCATGCGGCCGGTCGGCCGGCCGAGCGCGCCGGCGACGTGACGCTGCAGCCAGGCCAGCTCGGCCAGGTTGCCGTATCCCTTGGCGCCGAAGTCGATGCTGTGCGCGTAGGCGATCAGCTCCACCATCCCGTCCGGCAGCCAGAAGTCCAGCAGGCTGATGCACGGGATGTAGGTGCTGTCGGTGTGCGGCTGGAAGGTCGTGATGGTGGCCGAACGGGTTCCCGGATCCTGGCGCAGCCGATCGATGACCCAGGCCACCTGGTCGCGGCCGGAATGCTCGTAGTCGAACAGGCGGGTCGCGTAGCTGTCCGCCCCGCCGAGGGCCTCGACGCGGGCGCGGTCGGTGAAGTTGGCGTGCATCCAGGCCAGCCGTTCCGGGTGGGCGAACCGGGCGATGATCTCGTCTGCCGGGTCCGGCTGCTCGACGAGCAGCGTCACGCGGGATAGCTCGCGGATCGGCAGGCCGTCGTACCGGCTGTCCATGCCGTCGGCCAGGATCCGCCCGGCCACGGCGAGCCACGCCGCGCCGATGGTGGTCGCGTGCAGGGTCCGCGGGTCGTCCTCGGCCGATCGCATCGTCACGGCCGCAGCTTACGCACCGGCCGCGGCGCCACGTGCACTACCCAGCGCCCCACGCTCCACTTTTACCCGTGATTCGGTGGCTTCCGCAGGCCAGGTCATTGCGGAACAGTGACGGAGCGGTGACGTGGTGCGCCGAGACTGGGCGTGTGACCGCTTTCTCCCATCCGGTGCGGCGCAAGCCGAATCTGTCGGCACCGGTGCGGAGCCGCAAAAGTTCATCGCCGAAGTGAATCATTGGAAGCACATCTTGGACCTCGTCGAAGCCGTGGCGCGAACCTGAACGCGGCTGTCGATTTCATGTCTGGCTGGCCTGGGGGTCAGGATGAACGTCGCCATGCAGGCCGTTGTTTTCAGTGCCACGAAGGCGATAGCCCCGCACACCACGACCGGGGCGAAGTGGGGTGCGGCGGGAAGTGGCCTCGGCGCGCTCGTCGTGCTTTACCTCATGACCGCGACGATCAGTCATCACTGGAAGCCCAGTGACCTGGTGAAGGGATTCGACGGATTCGCCAGCACTTCCAAGCTGCAATGGTTGCTATGGCTCGTCGCCATCATCTTTGGCTACGTCGCATTGTGGGTACTGCGTGCCGAGCAGGGTGATTTTTCGGCGCTGAGCAATATACCGGTCAATATCCTCACGGTTCTCGGCTTCAGTACCGGCACGGCGGCCGCTGCGAAGGGAATCACCAGCGGTTTCGTCCAGACCGGTAAGGTGACGAAACCGGGTCCGCCGCAGTCAGGCGCGACCGGGGCCAATACCGGCGGAATCTTCCAGGATGACAGCGGCGGTCCGGAACTGGCGAAGATCCAGATGATGGGGTTCACGATTATCGCCATCGGAATCTTCCTGGCCACCGTCGGCCATCAGATCGCCACCGATGGTGTATCGGTCGGCTTGCCGAACATCGACTCCTCCCTTCTGGTCCTCATGGGTATCAGCCAGGGTGGTTACCTCGGCAAGAAGCTGGTGACCTTCGGCACGCCGACCTTGTATACACCGGATCCGGCCAAGGCCACCGCCGGCGCCACCGTCAAGCTGCCCGGCGCGAACCTCGGATCGTCTCCTGGCCAGCTGACCCTGAACGGCACGCCGATCGCCACCACGAGCTGGTCGGCGACCGCCATCACCTTCCCGGTCCCGGTCTATAACCCGGCTGAGAGCAACGCGGCCTGGAACTCGCCGCAGGACACGGTCCAGCTCGTCGCCTCGGTCATGGGCCAGGCGAGCAACCCGGTCAGCCTCACGGTCACTCCCTGATCCGCCGACCGCCACCGGACCCGGAACGCCGGCCGCCGCGCCCGGGAAACGGCTTGTCCAGCCGGCGGCGGCGACGGGACCATGAGCCATGGTCTTGGTACGCGAGACGGTCACCGGCGACTGGCAGGCACTGCGCGACATCCGGCTGGAGGCGCTGCACGACGCCCCGGCGGCGTTCGGGTCCACTTACGAGCGCGAGGCCCTGCGCGACGAGGCGCACTGGCGCGACCGGATCTCCCGTGGCGGCACCTTCCTGGCCTACCTCCCCGACCTCAGCGCGTCCGAGCCAGCCGGGCTGATCGGCGGCTACCGGGAGGATCCGGTCACGGTGGAACTGGTCTCCATGTACGTGCGGCCGCGGGCCCGCGGCCGCGGCGTGGGCGAGGCGCTGGTGGCCACGGTGATCGGCTGGGCCACCGAGAGGCGGGCCACAACCGTGCACCTGTGGGTGACCGAGACGAACGCCCCCGCCCGCGCCCTCTACGAGCGCTGCGGCTTCGCGCTGACCGGCGAGCAGCAGCCGCTGCCGTCGGACCCGAGCCTGGGCGAGGTCGCTATGTCCCGAACTCTGCCCTGACCCCGAGCAGCCGTACCGGCCGCCGCCTGGCGAAGCGCTCCAGCGCCGACCGCGCCGCCTCCTCGATTACCGCCGCGTCCAGGCTCGGAGAGGACAGCGTGACCCCGTGCGTCTCAGTGACGAACGGCGCGTACCGCACCTTCACCACCACCCGCACCGCCGGCCGTCCCTCAACCACCAGGTCCGCCGCGAGCAACCCGGCGAGCCGCGCCACCTCG
>Ga0210386_10000457_pt1 | contig 37330 bp, 42 predicted proteins | sample IncBWH32OmetaG_FD_160091 | JGI IMG/M metagenome (GOLD analysis project Ga0210386, IMG submission 160091) | Forest soil microbial communities from Barre Woods Harvard Forest LTER site, Petersham, Massachusetts, United States - Inc-BW-H-32-O ...
GGCGGCATTGTTGGCAAATTTCCAAAACACCACCGTGGTAGCCCTTTCGCCTTTACGAACCTGCGCGCCACGCTCAATCCATTGCTGATACGTCGCCCATTCGCCACTCTCGTATCCTTTGGCTTGGGCAGCTGCCCAAAGACAGACGGTATTGATTCCCCTATACGGCTTCTTGCTCGTTACGTTGATCGGCGAGAATGCGTAGCGTCCCGAGGTATGCCACGGCATACGCCAGTTCCCTACGCCTTGTTCGATTGCGTTGATGATTGCGTCCGTTACCTTGCGGTATACGTCGCGTTTGTCGGTTGCGGTATTGTCGATGTTAGACATCGTGAAAGGTCCCTTTCGCGTTGTTTAGGGGCTGTGCCAGATTGGCGTCTGTCGCAGTCCCGTTTCGCTCTAGTGTTCGATTCGCTTTACAAATCGCACATCAGAACGCCCACAGATTACACCTAAGCGTTTAGATAGTCAATAGACCGAACGTGGATTATTTCGAAGCACCTAACCGCTGAGCTATGATGGAACACATGGCACGGTTATCCCGAGAGCTTCTTCGCCAAGCAATGGCCGTTATGGGTTCGAAGGGTGGCAAGCGCAGCCTTGAGACGATGACCGCAGAGGAGCGATCCGCCCGAGCGAAGAAAGCAGCCACAGCAGCAGCGAAGAAACGGACGGCTGAACGTCTGGCGCGAGAGCGTCAAGCCAAGCGAAAGTGAACAAATGGGACCCATCGTCGGGGGACCCAACGACACCGGGGGGCGGGTCGAATCAGTGCGGGAATTCTGCCACGCAGGTGCAGGCGCTAGCGCAGCGTGTGGCATACACGTGGAATCAGAGCCAGAAAAAAAAATGAAAAACATTGTCCATGTTGGCCGCGATGAATCGTTGACCTGGAGGCGATCCCCGTAATCGGTCCAGCAGCGGTGCTTGGCGTGCACGTAACTGTTAGAATTCTATCTCAACATGTTGGAAACACTTTTCAGCCTTTCGCGCATCCAATGGACTTATGAAAGTTGTTAACCGAAGCACCGCTACGATCGACTATCGATCCCGTCGCCATCTCGGTCTCCGCGTGTGGAAGGACCGCTGTCAGATCATAGCGCCAGTGGGTACGGATTGGACCGGAGTCGGCCCTCAACTGGAACTGCCTTTGGACGTACCGCATTCCGTCGAGGATTTTCAAGCTACCGAAGATGTTTCCAATGTTCTCAGAACGACAGCTTTCCGTTACGAGTTGGAGCAACCGGGGTCGGATCTCTTCGCAGTACTGATGAAGGAAAAGACATTCGAGAGTGCTTTGCACGCGGCGTGATTATTGATGCAATATTGACGCTACACGAACGGACGAAGAATTCTCCATCGTCTCGACGAGTTCGTTGCCTCGGTAAATCTCAGCTTTCGTATAAAGACCATGACTCAGATGGAACACTCGCTGGATTCCCAGCACGGCTTCTGCTATTCTCGTCTGAAGCAGTTGCGAACACCAACAGGAGCAGCGAGTGAGCGCAGTGGAAATGGCGTGGCAAGGAGAAAAAGATCATCTCGTATGCCAGTGGTCCGATGTGGGGAAACGCGTCCCATACAACCCGCCTTGGATGCAGGATGCCCCAGAAGACGTTTATAGAAAAACTGTTCCACCGCCGGTCTTGGATTTCACCAGGGTCAGTCCTTTTGGTGGTAGCGAATGGTATGCTCCGCGATCGGGTATGACGCGTTCGGGATCTTCAAGGTAGTCCCACCACTCGGCTCCACACGCCTCGCCATCCGCCGCCTCGCTCGCCACGATGCGCAGGTGTAGCGATCTTCATGATCTCATGCTCCTTGGGCAAACCAACGATCATTGACAGCTTCTGAGCGTTCGACGATATCCCGATGGAACGCAAGAAGCGGAGCACCGTTGAGGGTGATGGTGACCAAGCCGGGTTCCTGCATATCTGAGCAGGTTTCGATTATCGCTCCAGCGGGAATCGTGATGTAGCGTTCCTTCTGGGCTGACATTTGAACCACAAGGAAGGAGGAAAGTACTCGAAAACGAGCAACCGACAGCATGTTGCCACTCCCGATGTTAATGAGGACGATTCATGGTAGCGGTGCAGGGACAGCAGGGACAACTAGGAAAAGCACTTGAATCGGAAACGCAGGGTCGTTGTAACGGTGATGAACCAACATCCGCCCGTGCGATCTGGGCTGTGCAATGATGAACCGATGGATCTCACCAAGATGCTAGCCGAGTTGAAATCGGAGCGGGATGCAATGGACCAGGCGATACTCGTGCTTGCCCGTATCGCTGCCGGTCGTGGTCGACGCCGTGGTCGGCCACCGGCTTGGATGAAGACGATCAAAAGGCGGGGAAGACCGAAGGGAAGTAAGAACAAGCCGAAGGACGAATCGTAGGTAGCCGAAACTACTGAATGCCGGTCTTCTCAAACCATGTCCTCAGATCGGGGTAGAGGCGTGATTCCAAGTGTGCCAACGGTGTTCCGCGAATGGCTTGCTGGACATACGCAAGCATCCGACGATCCAGCGTAAGGGCGTCCACGTACGGCAGACACAGGGCTAGATTGAAGTCGTGCGTATCGCCTTCGTTCATGGCGTCCGTCCGGTTATCAACCCACCGCTGGTATAGCAGGAACGAAATCCAGAACGATGGACAGTACATAGGGTGATCGTAGACCCAATCGCTGAAAGTCTCAAGATCTTCACCAGTAGGCGCAATGAATGCCTGTTGCCTCATATGTCGTTCGAGACTTCCCCGAAGCAACTCTCGTGCCGCTGCACGACGTTCCTTCGGGTTGGTTAGCCGATTATCTGCAAGTAACGCTCGAAGCGTATCGGTGTGTGGCGCATGGGGACGGAAGAACTGGGGGTTTTGCTTGTACATTCCTTTCAGAAATGCTTCCGGACTCATGCACACATGTTGCGCGTTGGGATCAACCGACCATGGCGGCGTGACCGTATCGCGCCAGTCCAAAACGTAGGGATTAAGCACAGTGGGAACACATTGCCCTGCACGGAACGCCTTGAGCGCCAGATCGATCTCCTCCACAATCAGAAAAGATTCTCGGAGATTGCAATGTGGAATTGAATCCAGCAGCCGAAACGTCGTGCACATCCGATCGGTATTATTATCCGAGAGCACGGGCGCAAGCACCTCCGTAACATTAATAAGCGTTAGAACGATGCGGTGACCCAAGCGGATCAAGCTCTCGCTGAAATCCTTCACAGACACTGGTCGATTCCCTTCGAGGAGATTGATGAGATCACGGCTATCGGGAAGAACTCGCACTACTCTTATGATCGATCAGCCATGTTCTTCAGATCCATCACGAAACATTGCAATGGTCCGTACCTTATCTCCGCCTCAGGCTTACCACGTCCGTGGTCATAGATAGTTCGAGGGTGCCTAGTTCATCTGCAGTCGCCGGTGCGAGATGCACAACCGTAGGATTCCACGTTCCAGGAGCCAGGGTTTCGACAAAGCTCAGTTCTTTTTCTTGAAGCGACTTCTGCCACTGATCGAAATCTGCTCCTTCTTTGAATGCCTTCCCCCATTTCACTTTTATTTTGAAACCATTGTACGTCACAGATGACGGATTTCCAATGTTGATATTCAATCGATAACCGTTGAGGTAAGGTTGTGCATCCTTCAGCGACACCAGGAGTGTGCCCGTGTTGGTTTCCAGGCGTTGGAAGCCCCCAGGTTCGGCGACGTCGAAAGATGTCGACTTGTAAACATCTCTGGTCAATTCCATCCTGAATATCCTGCCTTCCAGAGTTGTGAGTTGTGTACGTACGCCATTGAGTTCCGTCTTGGTGGCAGCAAGTTCGGATTTTACATCAGTAAGCTCCGCTGATTGTTGTTTATTGCAACTGCACAGTGCAACGACCAAAGGGAGCAAAAGCCCCAGTATCCGGTATGCCATCTCAAGATTTTACGTCCAAACTTAAATCCTTTTCAGACGCGCTTTATCGTATGCTCGAAAAACTCGTTCCATCCCGATCGAGTCACGAACGCAATCTGCCCACGGGTACGGTATGCGACATCTCCGGCTGGCGCACCTTCACGGTCAGTTTCGTCGCCGGACCAAACGTCGGCTCCGCGAATCCACAGCGTCGGAACTCGGCCATCGCGAGCACGGCGGCTTCGAACAGACTGCTCGCGGTGATCTCGACGGCGTGGGTGATCCCCTCAGAATCCTTGAACGAAACGGAGCATGATCGGGCGGTGGGCACGATTTCAGTATAGGCGAAGAAACGGGGAATAAATTGATCTTCTCTTCGAGGCTCAAAGCGCAATGCGTTAGCTAGCTAAGCTACTGTAGAGTAATAACTTAGATCGATCTGAAGGCCGAAGTTACGGTGTTCCGATTACGTGTATGTCGGAGTGGTAGGCTAGAGATATGCTCGACACCATTCTGGATTGGGCCGCCGTTTTCCTTCCAACACTCTTATCGATAGGCGGAGTTCTTGTGTCAATCAAAGCACCGCAATCAAAGCATCATAAGGCATGGAGGGTTGGGCTCGTCGCGCTCGGTGTGGCAATCAGCGCAATAACGGCATGGCAGCAATCGCGTTCGCGTTCGGCACACGCTGCGGAAGTTGGTGGACTAAATACGCGGTTGACTACGCTAGCCGGGAATGTTGAAAGTCTGAAGCAGCAACAAGTGTCAGAAATAGCACGGCGGCAGCAGGCCGAACGGGATTTGACGATTATAGTTCAAGCGACAGGTAGATCGACACGTGAGGGCGTATCTGAAGACATAAAGAAGGCGCCTATCAAGATCGAGGTCAACGGCCAGGTCAGTGCTGATCCGGCAAAGACCATGGCGATTAGAACCAAACTCGGAGAGTTGCTTGAGCGCAACGAAACGATAAAGGCTACTTGCTTTGCAAAACCTGTACCTAATGGGTTCTCATGCCTTGCAGCTACAAATGGCTGGTATAGCGAGGTTATAAAGTATATCTCGCAAAACATGGAGATTTCATATAGAGCGCGGCTCTCATCCGCGACTGGGGTGAGTCTTTCTTGGACTTCTAACGGGATCGGACTTGACAATGATTCAAACGCGGCTCTCAACATACTTACGTTCAAAGCGGCTGCTTTAGCGGAGTTTATTAAGGAGCAGCATTGATAAATACGTGATTTGACGTTACCCCTTGTCGTTTTGCTTTTGCTCTGCCATCACGCCGACGCTCTGACAGGACTGACTAGGCGTCAATCAAACGTTGACTTCCCCTCGGCTTCACACCAGCAAACCCGATAATCCGGCGTGAAACCTACGACCACTCCGACTATCTCTTCGAACTCAAGCACGACGGCTTCCGCGCACCCGCCTACGTCGATCGCGACGGCACCCGGCTCGTGTCCCGGCTTCGCTATGTGTCCCAGAATTTGCATCCTTTCGGAGCACGGCACAGTACTATCCCGCAAAATAGACCGTGTAGTACTGACGTGCCGTCGTGTATACTCTTGCGAGAGGAGTTCGATGAAACGTATATTGGTAGTCTTGGCGGCGACTGGTATTCTCGGAGGGACCGCTTCGGCAGCACCAATAACCTATACGCTTACAACGACGGCCACAGGCACGCTCGGTGCATCGCCGTTTACGGATGCGCTGGTGAGCGTGACGCTCACAGGAGACACAACAAACGTAACGGCTGGTCCCCCTCCTTTCACAGATGTCTTAGTTAATCCCGGAAGCGCGACAGTGAGCGTGTCTGGCATTGGGACAGGAACATTCACTGACTCCATTGTGATCGTCGACACCTTAACTGATACCACCGTTCTCGGATTTCCGGCTGTACTTATCTTGGATAACACCTCGGGGACTGGCATACTGCTGCAAACTGGATCTGTCTTTACGAGCTACGACCTTCGAAGCTCACTTGGACCAATCACCGGTACCGGAGGAGTGGCGAGTGGATCGCACATGACACCGATTTTTCCAACGACGGCAGGTAACCTAACTTGGGCGGTCGGTCAATCGTTGGGAACTTCAACTTTCACCGCGTCGACAGTTCCAGAGCCGACCAGCTTGACGTTATTCAGCGTCGGACTACTTGGATTCACCACCCTGTGTTTGCGTCGTAAACGGGCATAACAAGCGGCTCCAAGAAACCTTTTAAACCGGAACCTCGGTTGCTGTTTGTGTGGGCAAATCGAATCTCGGAGGCGTCGTCGCGAAGCGGCGGTACGGAACCTACGGCGATCGATGGTGGAAGATTCGGAATCCGAACTACTCGCAGTACGAGGGTCGGCACGAGCTATTCGAGAAGCGACAAAGCGCCACAGCGTCAGGTTGAGAAGATATGGCCAAGTCACCACAAGTGCTCCGGATCAAATCAAAGGAGCAATTCGATTGGCTGATCGATCACCTCGTTTTAGAAACGAATCGGGCGTGGGACCACTGGGATCTTTGGGGCGGCTTGGATAAGGCACTTGCAGAATACGCGACGGAGATAAATCAAACGCCCCAATTCTGGCGGCTCACCATACGTGCGCATCAGGACTCCGTAATTCTTCGGTTAGGTCGGCTTTTCGATCCCCATCCAATCGCGCTCAGTCTTGCGAATCTACTCCAGACGATTCACCATGGAGTGAATGCTTCCACTCTTTCGAATTTGGGAATTAAGATTCAGCAATTGGATCTGACACTCCTCCAGAAGGATCTTGAAACGTTGTCTGAAAGTGATCCTTTCGTTTCGCGACTCATGGACATCCGCAACGAATACCTCGCTCATCGAGCGTCCCGTCTCGTACTAGGCAAATCGCTGCCAACTTTTCAACGAGAGGATATTGAGGCTCTTCTGAACAGGGCATCATCCATGTTGGAAAAATATGGCGCTGCGTGTGGACGACCCTATGTGTCACGTCATTACGCGGGGGAAGACGACTACAAACATCTGCTGGAACTCTTGAGGCTCGGATTGGACGCAATCAAACGGACAAAAGCTGACTACCGTTGAGGGTGACAAACGCTGCATGGCGTGTATCCCTTTTCCTTTGCATCTTTCAACTTGATCGGGATACTGCTTTGGCGTAAGGAGCGGCAACCAGCCCGGTGATACTTCTTTCCGGTGCGCGTGATGTAGACCGTTACCGACTGTGGGGCCTGGCGTTGTTGAGGCGGAGTAGCGGAGATTCAACAGCCTAGATCGTCTACGCTAGAAACTTAAGTCAGCAACTCTCCGTCGGACTAACTGCTCCACTACGGTCGCCATTCCAGCGCCTTTCGCTTGCAGCTTGGCAGCCGCCTCCTGCCCTAGTACTTGCGTTAAAGGATTGCCAGCCTCCAAATCGGCGAATTTGTTTGCGTAGATCACGAGCGTTCGATCCAGAGGGTCGCTACCAAAGCCCCTTCGGGTAAAACCGTAGCCGGCGATCTTGCCCGCGGCTTTAGCCTTCGCGTAAACCGGCGCGAGATCGGTCTTGAAATAGTTCTCGTACTCCGCCGTTTTTCCCGGTGTGGTCCGAAATCGTACCGTCACCCAGACCGGCGCCGGAGCCTTGGGGTCCGGAGGCGAACTGAGATCGTTGACGCGGGTTGAAATGTAAACGCGCTGGCTGTCGATGCATTTTGAGAGGTTGGCCAGCAGTTTTGCGCCACCATCTTTGCCTAGTGCATGGACTAGTGGCTCTTCGCCGTCGAGCAATGAGTAGTTTTCGAGGGGCGTGATGGTCAAATATTCGTACACATTTCCGTAGGCATTCGTCAGGACTGTGCGCGTGGAAATTCCCGCTTTCTTTAGCGCAGGAATTACCTGGTTCTTTTGGAGCGCCATCCATTCATTGAGCATGTCTGGCTTGACCTCGGTCACCCTGATTTGCGACCGAAGAGTGGAGGTTGAAGCGGATTGCTTAGACTGTGCCAAGCAAAAGGTTGCGGAGGTGAGCGCGAGCCAAACCACACTTGCGCTGGACAGGAACACTCGTCGAACTTTCATCGGTTCCCTCCTTTGGTGGCGATAAGTGTATCACAAGCAATTGTCCGCCAAAAGAATCAGTACCCAGACCCAGACGAAAACCTGAAAAGCCGCCCACCGCCTCTCCCTCTCGCGAGCGTAAAAGAGCCGATCTGTTGTGGCGGCTCGCTAGGAGTCTGTTGCGCAGGTAACAGCGAAACGAGCGTCAACAGAAATACGAGGACGACCGCGCCTTGATACCACGTTCGATCAGGCTGAGGAAATCCAAGGGGCTTCTTAGACGGGCGTTTCTCGGCAAACTCACACAACACGAGCTTGCGTCGTGCCGCACGTTGCAGTAATGTGATTCGAAAGGAGAGATCCATGAAACGGCGTCTAATGGCTGTCATTGTCCTCGCTGTGCTTGCCACGAGCGTTCTGCTGGCTCAAAGCGACCCCTTCATCGGTACCTGGAAGCTCAACTCCACACAGTCGAAATACGGTGCTGGTCCCGCACCGCAGAATCGAACGATGACAATTGACGCCCATGGCGATAGCCTAAAATACAACTCCGAAGGGACTTCCGCCGCTGGTACCCACTTCGCGTGGAGCTTCACGGCAAACTATCCTCCCGACGGCAAGGACAACCCGATTTCAGGGACGGGAGTACCAAATGGGGCTGATACCATTGCCCTGAAGCGCATCAACATTAACACAACCGAATCGACTTTCAAGAAGGCTGGAAAGGTAGTTCTGTCCGTGCGAAGCGTAGTCTCCAAGGATGGGAAGATCATGACGAACACGGGTAAGGAGACCAATGCGAACGGCCAGCCAGCGAAAAGCGTAATCGTTTGGGATAAGCAGTAGGCTGAGGGAAGTTCTAGCACCCAATCGTGAGCACCAAGAATACAGCCGCACAACTCAAGCCCTTCGCTTGGTGTGCCTCGCCGGTTGCGTGGCTGACTCCCGATCGGGGGCTTCCGCTTCGATCCGCGAGACCCCGGTACCGCGCATCCTCCGCGTTCCTCGCGGACGGTGTACGCGTGGTAGTGGTCCAGGGCTTTGATTACGAGATCACGATCGTCGTCGGGGGATCTCAAGTTTCATAAGTCGCAAAGCGCTAACCCTTCGCCTCGGCTTTGCGCTTCTTCGCCCAAACCGCTTTCGCCCGACGCTTTGCTGCCAAACGCATAGCGGACGTCCATACGCGACGTTTGGGTGTGTGATTCGGGGCAGGTGTGGCGTCCAGCGCAGGCATCGCCTTCTTACCCTGCGTCGCGCCGCGTGGAGTATCTTGTAGCGCTTCGATGGCGCGGGTGAGTTTGTCGCGTTCGGATATCAGAAGACTAAGTATGTGGTCTGTTGGCATCTCAAGCATCGTAGCACGACTAACTACCGCTCTTACTCGACTTCGCCTTCAGATAATTCACAAACGCCGAGCGCGCCACGAGCACGAACTGGCTGTCTTCGGCGGTGTCTAGCGTGATTGAGCGCGTGGCCTTCAGTCACCCACGGAAATCGACGCAGCGTTGCTCGGCACACCGGCGATCGTGACCACCACGGGATAACTCCCCGGCGTGATCGGCGGTACTATGAAGTTCGCTTGGTATAGTCCAACGAATTCCGGCGTCAGGCCGAGATACTCCACTACCGCTGGTGTCCCGCCAACAGTAAGCGAATACGGTGCCGTGACGCTGGAGATTCCGCTCGGTGCTGCCGCACCCGTCACCCACGGACCCGCTGCGTTCACCGCACCACCGCCAGTGAGGTATACCACAAGAACATCGCCGGGATGGGCTGGTGCGAGTGAGGAGTTGAGTGAACCATTCTGGTTTTGCACAATAGCTTCGTTTCCATTTAGCGTGAACATCCCAGGTGCCGCCGCAGGCACGGTCACTGTCACAGCATTGCTTGTTGCGCCTGCATTTGTGATCGATAGGGAGACCGGCTGTCCCGTCGGAACGTCAATCGGCATCTGAGCGCTGATTTGATTGCCGGAGACATAAACAAGCAAGGCGAGTTCACCGTTCACGAGAACCTGCGCTCCAGCGCCCCCACGCGCCGCTTTCGTCCCGCCGCCAACCTGCGCAGATCCACGTCAGTCTGCTCCCCTTTATGTTCGCGGATCGATTGAGGTGGCGCGGTATAGAATTGGACTGATGACTGGCGCAATTCGGGTGGTAAATCGTCGTCAAAGGCTGATTGCCATGGGTACGATTGGAGCCGTGGTTGTCGCTCTTTGCAGAAAATCCGCGTAAGTTTTGGCCGCCAATCCTTCAGGAAATACTTCGCACTCCGACTGGAGAGTTAACTACATTAGGAAATCATCCGCGCCTGCCGAAATTGATGCTATTCGATACGACCATGCGCAAGTTTCCAATAATCGCCGATCGTCTCGGCTACAAATCTGGACTTGCGACTAGTTCATGTTAGAGGAGCCTGGGGCCGGATGGTGAGTTTCACATCATGTGGACCGGAGACATCCCAATTGGCCGCCGGTGTCCGCTGACTCAGTTCGGATGGGAGTCAGGGATTCGAACCCGCAACGCAGATCAAAAGTCCTTTGGAGCCATTCGAAATCAATGGATCTAAGACTTAGCCTGGAAAAACAGGGACAAGTCCGGCAACATCCGCATCGCCCGAGCAACAAGGCTGACGAGGGAACTAAACCTTGAGACGAGAAGAAATCCTGCTCGATCGAAGCAATCAATCGCAAGAGAACTCCTTTTAGTGGTGTGATAGGCCTCTGCAGAGAGCACCGCCGCGTCGGAGAGGATGGTACCAGTACGCTTGCAAGCAACCTTTGTCCAAGTTACAGAAACAATCGTTGGTCTGCGAAATAAACTTGCTTTCAAAAACGAATAGTGATACAAATCTAGAACACCGAATAATATGTCTTTTCCGCGTGGGTTCATAAACCACCCCCGGATTTTCATGCCCTCCTTGCGATGGGTTCCATCACTTAAGTCACCTACGGATCGAAAGTTGCGGTTGTTACCAAGGCCACTCCACGTGATGGAAAGTAAACCCGGCAAAGCGGCTATTGTTGTGGGAATTCTCATGGTGGAGGCCTGAAATAACCTACAAAAGCCAATCTGGACGTGGCCCTCGCTGCTTTGATGCGGCGTGGAAATGCTACGGATGTTTAATCGCTTTTCTCGTTTTGATGGCGGGGCTCTGCCAAGCCCAGACGCCTGCGGCACGTCCGATACTGTTCGTGCACGGCATATGCGACACCGCATACTCTTGGGTTCCCCTTTATTCGGCAGTTCGCGCTTCGGTCACGACCGATGTCCAACTTGGAGCGCAATACGCCGCGGACTCCGCTCTTCAAGAGGTCTATTACGATGGAACAACCGTTAGAACTTGGCCGGAGGGAAACGATCTTCTCGCCTTCGGCCACCTATCCATGCGTTTCTTCGCTATTAACCTGTTTGACGGGCATTCCTTCGGCTCGAACTTCGCTTTCTCCCCGATCGAAACTACCCAAGTGGCTTCAGTTTCAGTTCTGAACAAGGCGGATGAGGTTGCGAAGGTCATCCAGGCAATCACAGAGCTGACCCATGTCACGGATGTCATTGTGATTGCTCACAGCATGGGCGGTCTTGATACTCGAGCGTACATGGAGGGGCTGGCCGTTCCACTACTCGCAAACAGATGCTTGGACGATGGCAACGGTGGGAACTCTACCGGCTCATACACCAGTTGCGAGACGGCGGGACAAGCATACAGAAATAATGATGTTGCCCAGCTCATCACTCTTGATACGCCGCATCTAGGCGCTGCCCTGGCAAACTTGGCGGCCGCCTGGGATTTCGCGATCGACGCTTGTCATAGTCCGGACGAGCTCGATATGCGAGAGTTGCTGACCGGCAGTTACTTGGTTAGTGCGCTGAACGATGATATCGCGGGTATCCCTTTTCCCGGTCCTGACATCATGGCGGTCCGGAGCTGGGATTTGGCTGTTCCTGTTCCCAACGACGGCGCGCTCACACTGTCGGAACAAAGCATTAACGCCGTCTCATCTAGATATGTCGATTTGCCTGCAAACTTTTTCCAGCTTAATTGGGTGGAGGGTTTCTGCGGTTCTCCTGTGCTGCACAACTTGACTTGCGTCGGGGCTCAAACACAGACGGCGACTTCCGTGAACAGCGCCTTGTCGTTGACTGGGCACTTCAATAGCATCACAGTGAATTCGAGCTTCAATGGTATTACATACGTGCTTTCGGGGCCGGTATCGGTTTACTTGGGCACCACTATTCCCCAGACCTTTGCAAACCTTCCTCCGGGAACCTATAGGGTCTCGAGTGTAACCGGCGGCCCAAGCCCAAACTATATCCCTACGCAGGTGACCATCGGTCCGGGGAACTGGAGCCAAACGATCACGATCAGTTTTGGCGCCCCCTCACCCACCGTTGAGACTCTAGCGGCCACCGGAGTGAATGCAGGAAACCCCGTGTTGCAGGGAACGGTCAATCCGAACGGGGTCGCAGCCTCGGCGTGGTTCAGATGGGGCACGGACCCCACATTGACGAACGCCCAAACAACACAAATCACGCCGGCCCGATCGATCGCTGCCGGAACTGCGCCAGTGCCGGTTAGTTTCCTGCTTCCGGACGTGGAACCGGACACCACCTTCTACTTTCAGATTGTCGCGAGTGATTTCGGTGGCAGCACCAAACCGGGGTTGATTGTGCCTCTCGCGACGCTGGCAGCTCTGCCTGCGCCTATCTTGGAAACACCGGCAAACGGCGGATCTGGCGCGTCAACGCAGCCGACGTTCAGTTGGACGTCGGTCCCGAATTCCGTTCGTTACAGGATATTGATCGCGACTACGCCGAATGTACTACCGACAGATCCCATCCAAAAGACCTGCACTGGGCCCGGCTGTGTTTGGTACGACACGCCTACGAATCCAAACGACGTTCTTCCAGCCGGTGTTCTGGCTCCGTTGACAACTTATTATTGGAAGGTTCACGCCATAGGTGCGGCTCAGTTCGGAACGTGGTCACAACCATCGAGTTTTACAACAGGGCCATCGCCCTCGGCGAGCGACTTTTCCTTGCAAGCGAGCCCAGCCACGAGCACAGCCAGCCCCAGTGGGACGGCGACCTACCTGGTGACCACTTCGACAACGAGCGGACCTCCGGAGAGTATCACGCTAACGGTGACTAATCCGCCTAACGGCGTCACCAGCGCCGTGTTCAATCCAGCATCTGTTACCTCGGGGAGCCCATCGACCTTGACCGTAACGTTGGGATCATCCGTCACCACCGGATCGTACACGCTCACCATCATCGGCGTCGGTGGTACCGTTACTCATTCGATTCAGGTATTGCTGACGGTCTCCGCCGCAGCCTCGGGCCCGGCCGTGACCCTCATGCCGCCTAGCCAGATTTTTCCAGATCAAGTCGTCGGTACGTCGGGCCCCGCCCAAACCGTTGCAATTCGAAATAGCGGGGGTAGTCCACTGATTATTACGGCCTTGAGCTTAGCCGCAGGGAGCGACTACGTCTACGTGACGACTCAGAGCTTTCCTATGACAGTCAATCCGAACATCGTGTTCTCTTTCCAAGTGTATTTCTTGCCGAGTACGACGGGGCCAAGGCCGGGGCAAATCTACGTTTGGGACAACGCTCCTGGAAGTCCCCAGGTGATGTCTTTCACGGGGAACGGTCTGCCAGCGCCGCCGTCGATTGGCACCGTTCAAGTCAACGCGATGTTGAACGGATCACCGCTGCCGAGTAACTTCCCCTTCAGCTATACGCTTTCCGGTCCCTCCAGCTATACCGGAGGCTCAGTCTACACTTTCGGTGTCACACCCGGAACGTACACATTGTTGTTTAGCGGATGTTGCTCCCTGACGCTATCCAGCATTACTCCTTCAGCCACCCAGATTGTCAGCGCCGGCAGCAGCGTGATGTATACGATGAACTTCACGGCTCCGAACGATTTCCTCGGACCCGAGTTTCTCTTTCCAGCCGGTGGGACCACTACGCAGATCGTTCCGGTCGGCACATCCGCGACATTTACCGTGGGTGTTGCGGCTTTGCCGGGGAACCTTCCGGGACCGGTAACGCTTCGGGCCACTGGCATCCCTTCGAACGCAACTTCTTCCTTCGACCCGCAGCCGGTCAACCTCAGCAATTCAATACTGACGGTGAACACAGTCTCCACCACGCCGCTCGGCACATATACGCTCGCCCTGGCCGGCACGAACTCAGCTGGACTCAGGCATTCGGGCTTGAACACCGCAGCATTGATCGTGACTGCCCCGCCGAGCCAACCCACCCAACGTGTCAGTGTGAGCCACAGTGGCACGCAAGGAAACGGGCAGAGTTGGTTTACGTCAAGAGGAGGCTTTAGCGGAGATGGTCGTTACGTTATTTTTCAGTCTTTCGCGAATAATTTGACCTCGGACGTAAATAACGACGGCAGTATCTTCATTCGCGACCTACAGAGCGGAGCGACCAGCCTGGTGAGCCTCGATGGGGCGGGTAATCCGTTTCTACAAGCAGCTGAGCCGCTCATCAGCGCCGACGGCCGGTACGTAGCATTCGAGGGGAACGGCCCGTTGGGCGCCGCCGTGTTCGTCCGCGACCTGCAACTCGGGCGCACTGAACGAGAGGACGTGGCCAGCGATGGGGCGCTAGCAAACGGTAATTTCAGCGCCCCGCTGGGCATTAGCGCGGATGGCCGTTTTGTTCTATTCAGTTCCTACGCTACGAATTTGGTTCCCGGGGCAACAACCGGCGTACCTCAGCTTTATCTGAGGGATCGCACGGCAGGAACGACTGTTCTCGTGAGCGTGGCTTCCGACGGAACACCAGCCAATCAAAGCTCTACCGTGGCCGCCATGAGCGCAGACGGCCGCTACATCGCCTTTTCGTCCGGGGCCACTAACCTGGCGTCCCTCAGCCTTAACGGCCTTGCGCAAACGTTTCTGCGCGATATGCAGACAGGGCAAACCACGGTCGTCAGCCTTGCCAACGACGACACCCTTGCAAACCAGGGTGTTTCGATAACGTCGCCTAATCCCGTAGCGATCAGCGCTGATGGCCGTTTTATCGTATTCACATCGAACTCAACCAATCTTACGCCGGAGGCAACCGACGGGTCCTCATATCATTTGTTTCTACGGGACCGCCAGTCACAACAGACCACTTTGGTTGACAGCGATGCTAACGGGGCGATTCCGGGCGGACCGGGGAGTGGGATTTCGCCGTCGATCAGTTCAGACGGACGCTTTGTGGCGTTTATTGCCTTCAACGAGGTCCTCATCCGAGACATGACCAGCGACCAAACTCTAGCTTTGAGCTTGGCTCCGGACGGGACCGGCGGCAACGGGAATTCCACCTCTCCGGCAATAAGCCCTGGAGGCAAGGTGATCGCTTTCGGTTCTGCGTCGACGAACCTTGTTATGGGTGATACGAATGGTGAGTCGGATGCTTTCGTGGTATCGAACCCTTTCCTGGGTACATCATACGTTCAATCGCTTACTCTGAGCGCGCCGTCAGTGGCAGGCGGTTCATCGATCAGCGGTGCCGTCGTTTTGAGTGCGCCGGCGCCCGCTGGCGGCGCTAGTGTGACGATTTCTGTTAACAACAATGCAGCCCAGGCTCCGGCTGTAGCGCTGGTTCCGGCTGGGGCGACGACGGGGACATTTTCGATCGACACGTCGCTGGTTTCGATTGAGACGGTGCTTACGGTCATCGTGGCTTACAATGGCGGATCGGCGGTTGCTCTTTTGGCCGTTGAGCCTAGCCCTGTAATCAGCGTGAATCCTCCGGCGTGGGACTTTGGAAGCCAGAACACTGGAACAACCAGCTCGAAGACCTTCATGGTTCAAAATGTAGGCACGGCTCCGCTGGAGATAGGGTCCATAAATGTAGCAGGCGGCCAGGTCTTCCATGTTTCCTCTAACTTGTGCCCCACCAACCTCGGTGTTGCGGGCTCCTGCTCCGTATCGGTCGTCTTCAATCCATCTCAGGCGGGATTAGCGTTTTCGGACGCCTTACAGATTAGCCAAGGAAACCCCGCGTCGGTCCAACTGGTGGCTCTTGACGGATATGCCCCAGCACAAACAGTGGGAGCCGCCTCGCTGAGTATTGACAAGAACCACTCCGGAACGTTCACCGCAGGACAGCGGAGCGCGATCTATATGTTGACCGTGTCGAATGCAGGGAATGCTCAGCCGACCAGCGGAATGGTCACTGTAGCTGAGACCACACCTTCTGGCCTGGCGCTGGTATCGATGGCTGGGCCGGGATGGAACTGTCCAGGGACGGCGCCTAATAATTGCACTCGCAGCGATGTGTTACCGGGCGGTGCAAGCTATCCGGCGATTACGGTGACGGTGAACGTTGCGGCGAACGCAACTTCGCCGCAAGTGAATCAAGCCAGTGTCTCGGGCGGTGGTTCTTCGTCCGCTGCGACCAGCGATTCGACGGTGATCAGCGCCAATCAAACAGCATTGTCGCTCAGCCCCAGTACTTTGAAATTCGGGTACTCGGGGCAGCAGATCACGGGCACCCAGACTGTCGCTCTGAACTTCAGCCCATCAGCTGCGATCAGTTGGACGGTGTCCTCGAATCAATCGAACATCACAGTCAGCCCGACCTCAGGCACGGGGAGCGCTGCGCTTCAAATCACTGCCACCCCTGGGCCGAGCGGGATGATCACGGTGACTGCGGCAGCCGCCACGAATTCACCCCAACAAATTCAGTTGATGATTACAAGCGTCACTCCTACTGCGCCTTACGGCAGCTTCGATACGCCAGCGATCAACACAACCGGCATTGCCGGAGCAATCCCCGTGACAGGCTGGGCGCTGGACAGCATTGGAGTGAACAACGTGGGGATCTGGCGAGATCCGGTGGTGGGTGAGGCAACGCAATCCAACGGGCTGGTGTTCATCGGCAACGCCATTTTTGTGGCCGGTGCACGGCCCGATGTGCAGGCCACCTATCCCAACGCCCCGTTCAACTATCGCGCCGGTTGGGGCTACATGCTGCTGACGAATTTCCTACCCAACGCGAGTGGATCTGGCCCTTCTGGCAACGGGACCTACAAGCTGCACGCCATCATCACGAACGCGACCGGGCAGACCTTGGATCTTGGCGCTCACGCGATCACGGTGGACAATGTCCATGCCTCGAAGCCTTTCGGGACAATTGATACCCCCGCTCAAGGGGGCACTGTATCCGGCAGCGCCTACGTAAACTTCGGCTGGGCGCTAACGCAGAATCCTTACGTCATTCCGATCGACGGCTCGACGATCAGCGTGATAGTGGATGGAGTGGCGGTGGGGCACCCTGTGTACAACAATTACCGCAGCGACGTTGCGAATCTGTTCCCAGGCCTTGCGAACAGCAATGGCGCAATCGGCTTTTTCTACATAGACGCCACGACGCTCGCCAATGGTGTTCACACGATGAGTTGGAACGTATTCGACAATGCGGGGCGCGGGGATGGGATCGGCAGCCGATACTTCACAGTTCAGAACACCGGCACAGTAGCCGCTCCAGCAGTCACGGATGAACCGCTTGCCGTGCCCACGAATGATTCAGTAACAGCCCGTATTGGCTTCGGGCAACCTGACGCGCTGCCACGCGCATCGGACGGCAGGTACCTTGTCGACCTGGAAGAGCTCGACCGGGTTGAAGTCCGCATCGGAGCCACCGAAGGTCATCTACTCGTGGCTGGTGAGCGACGATCTTTACCCATCGGTTCGACTCTGCGAGGCGGGATGTTCTACTGGCAGGCTGGACCGGGATTCCTGGGCGAGTACGAGCTGGTGTTTCAAGGGCCGGGCGGCGAGGCGCCGGTCCATGTGCGGGTCGTGATTCATCCGAAGAGCTATTCCTTGCTGAGACCACTGCGATAGTTCGTTCCAGTCTACGGGAGGCACGAACCGGGGTCAAAGACTTGACGGGATAGGAGATAGGAGATTTCGAAAGTGCCCCCCCTCGCTCCGGTTCGAAAGTGCCCCCTCGCGTCGCTTCGAGAGTGCCCCCCTCCGGCGCGTCGCTTCGCCTCGAAAGTGCCGCCCCCGGCGCGGGGCGATCGCGCGATTAGTGACGCCCTTCTCGGTTCGAGAGCGCCCCCTCGCTGGGTATGGGGTGCGGGTGTGCAGACTATGTCGCGGGTCGACGGTCGGTTATCGGTTCTGCGCGATCAACGAATCCCCATCCTGCAGCAGCACCTGAGGTGCGATGCCGGTGATGTGCTTTCCTGATTGGACATTCACTTCGTTCTTGAAAGCGTTAAGGATATTATTCCTCGCTGGCCCGTTCGCATTCTGTGCGGCCTCAATCTTCTCTGAAAGTGAATTGGCGATGCCGCTATTGTCGATAAGGCCTAGCTGTAAGCTGGTGTCGATGTCGGCGAATGTGCTCTGGAAGCTGACAATTTGCTGAACCGTGAGCGGTGGGCCAGAAGTTAAATACGAATACGACAACTGGTATACAGAGGTTGCTCCAGAATTGATCACGCCAACAGCTGTTGTCTCCCGAGCTAATCCCTTGTTCCGGGCACTCGCCGCAAGAAATTGCAGAGTGAACGTTCCTGAGCCGGTTCCGTTTGCTTCGAGCGTGTAATTGCCCGCGACCGGGTTCAGCACCTCAATTCTCTTAACTGGTGGCGTGCTGGTTCCCGGATGGAGGTCGTCGCCGAGAGAATTTATTACATAACTGCTATTCGGTATTTCGTTTAGCACAAGCCCGGTGAGAGGGTCAAGACCAGTTCTTCTGCCAGATGCATCGACCAGCAGTAGATTAATCGGTGAATACGCGTTGATACTCAAACTGGTAGTGTTGCTTGGGACGCTACCGGAAGGACTGTAAAGCAGCATGTTCAGATAGTTTCCACTTGGGCACGCAGTACCGCAGGGATACGTGAATCCTTCTAAAGTGCCATCGTTCGCATAGTCGGCTGGATCATTAATGGCGTAAGTGGGACTTGAATTGGCTGTTGTTTGACCGGTTGCGAGCACCCAATGCGGCTCAGGATTAGGCAGAACTGCTAGAAGCACGGGGTCACCGCTGCACAGATAACTATTCAATGTCTGATCATCTCGATGCGTGACTCGTCCGTTGTAGTGTAAATCTATATTGTTATCTATTGCGTACAGTTCAATGGCTATCGGGTTTATATTTCCATCCAAATCATATCCTAGCCCTGGTGATAAACTGTCGAGATTGTCAAGATATGTGTTTAACACATCAGGTGTAACATTAAATGATGGGTTCGTTTTGGTGCCGTGATAGTTGAGGAGCATGCAGAAATCGGTAAGCGCACATCCTAGATCGCCGATAGTAAAGGCGGTGTGATTATACTGGAGACCGCCCCACCAAGGGGGCGTCGGTTGTTTGTCCTGCTTCAAGAGCGTCACGTTCACCTGGCAGCCCTTGCACTTGCCAGCATTTCCGGCATTGAAGATGGCCCGGATCTCTCCATCCGAGAGCACGCGATTATAGACCGAGACTTCATCCAGCAAACCGTTCAGAAAAGATGTACCGTTGCCTCTTTGACCAAGCTTGAGATGAATGGTGGGGTCACCGGGCTCTGGACCACCAGTACCGATCACAGTCCCATCTAGATACAGCCTCGTGCCGATCCCGCCATCCGTGCTCTGTATGGCAGCTAGGTGATGCCAGACGCCCGTCGATGGAATCACAAGAGTATTCAGATCCGGACTTCCGGGCAGAAAATGTCCGATTCTTAAGCCGAGGCCGTCTCCGGGATTCAGTTCGATGACGAACCTGCCTCCGCTGCCATCGAAATCGGTCACAAATGCTTGGTCGCCCGTATTATGAAGCAGGAACCAAAATTCAACAGTCCAGGTCGAAGTCGGCAGCCCACTTGATGTCGGAATGTCAACATAGCCTGAAGCCCCGTCAAAGCTGAAAGCCTGCCCAACCATGCCGGGCGCAAAACTCACGCCGCCGTGAAGGGTACCGTTGTTACTGCCCTTTATGTCATTCGCATTCCCATCGCCGGGCCACCAGCCGACCATGCCTGAAGGAGGCGGGACGCACGCGAGCTGAGCATGCACGCGGGAAAGACAACACAGAGGAACGAAGATAATGAGGGCTATGACTGGAGACCTGAGCGCGCGGAATGGACTTACAACAGTTTCTTTTTTTCTCTTCGGATTTTTGACGGTAGTTTCCATTCAATCCTCCCTGGCACAAAAAGTATACACGAACGAAAGATAGTCTGGGAGAAAAAATAGGTCGTTCAAATACTATTGGTACTTCCGGAATCGGGCCGACGGAGAGGTTTCAGTAAAACGTGGCAAAAACACAACATTAGATCAACCGAACTCACGATTTCCGCCAGCCGTTCCCGATTCTTGCGATGCGGGTCGGGTCGTTCCGGTGCGTGCTTTCATAAGCATCCTCCGGGAGCGCCCGCTCAGCTTCTGTTGAAGAGGCTCAAGGCCTTTCTTACGGCCCTGGGACCTGTTACCTAGCTGAAAGCCGCTATATGAGAGCTTGCATCCCGCGAGCCCCCTTCAGGATCTGCACGGCGGCAAGGGCAGCTATTTTGACTGCGGGTTCCGACTCATAGCGGCGCTTGGACCCGATCTCGCGCTCGAAACGTCGGTCTGACACCTTCCCGCTCCAAGTTCCATCACGGTTCTGCCATAGCACGATGTGAAACCCGTCGCGGGTCTTCAGGAAAGAATTGCCCGGTTGCGATGTTCTCCACTTTCGCGAGAGCCACTTGCTTCTTGCAGCAATCGTCTTACGCAGTTCAGCTTCCCTGCCGCGAGGCGCGGCATAGTTCTCCTCCATGTGCCCTGCGCAAAGACAGCCGACGATGAGCTCCAGAGGATAATCGGAATGCCGCATATGATGCGCGTAGCGAATTTGCGCGCTCTCACACATCTCACAGATTGCCAGTTCATCAAGTCTTTCAATATCGACGCACTGCCATCCTCGGTGTGGTACGCCCGGCTTACTCCACTTGCCCCTAAGTCTACTGTGAACGTGTTGCATTTTAAGTATGATTCCTTTCATTCAGATTCGAACTAATTGATACTTTGGTTGCTAACCTGTACTGTCTCGTTTTCCAGTAACCCGAGTTCTCGAACGATCTTTGCCAGGCACTCTCGGTTTTTGCGATGCGGTCGGCTCGTTCCGGCGCGCGCTTTCGTAAGCATCCCGCCGGGAGACGGCGCCCAAACGGTTAGGGTATGATGAGGGTTTTCGCGGAGGAACTCATGTCAGGCGCTACCGCCCCTTCACCGAGTGGTGCGTACCTCGTCACGCTGGCGGTAGAGCATGCGTCAGCACGTGGCTTTCAGTTTGACGAACCTGGTCGTATTGAATTACTAGGAGTCGCAGACAGGGCAATCGAAACTGCACATTCTGTCGGTGTCTTCACTGTTCACGATATCCATCGCGATGTCGCACCCAACACGATCGTGCTCACAGACGCGATCATCGATTTTGCTGATGGGATCATCCTGAGGGTTCAGTCCATAAGGAAGGGACTCTCCAAGATCTGTCCGCTATTCCCCTTTTGCTGATCGTAGGTTTCACAGATGGATGAGAAAGATAAGAAGGCGTTTGATTTTGCAGCGGAACTCGCCAAACAACTGATTACACTGGCCACTGGAACGATAGCACTCACAATCACGTTCTCGAAGGACTTCCTTCAAAAGACACCAAATAGCGCCAGACCATGGGCTCTATGGGCATGGGGTGTTTTACTCACTTCAGTTGTTTTCGGTATTTGGACGATCATGGCCTTAACCGGCAGTTTGGGCCGGGTTTCTACCACTGTCCCAACCATCTATGGACAAAACGTGAAACTGCCTTCCACCATGCAGATTGTTACGTTCATAGTTGGTCTTTTGTTGACCATTGTTTTTGCGAGCAAGAGCATCTGAAACAGGTACGCGGCAAGGCATGGTCCCGAGCCACAGCCCTGTGCGTCCACCGTCTGGCCAGTCGCCACGTGGCCCAAGGGAAGCACCGCTTGGAAAACCCTATTTACAAAGTGCCCCCCGACAACCGCGATACAGACAATCAGCGAGCCCGACAAAACATCACCGCTTCCACCTTGACCCTAGTTTTCCTGCCCGCGCTGAGTCTAGGCGACGTACGAAATAGACGAAAGAGGGGGCGATTGCTTCAAACGCGAGGTGCGAGGCCTGGCCCGACGAAGCGAACCTAGTTCGGTTGAAATAGCCGCATATTCCGATGGCTGATGACGTTGGTTTGATCAGACGGCACTTCTTGTCCGAATACGTTAACTTAAGTGCCGAAGAAAGCCCGAAGCGTTTCATTGTGCGATGACAATAAAACAAACCAACCGCTTGACATCTAGCGACACGTCCGATATTCTGCGGTTCATTATGCCGCCTCTCAACATCGTTGCGGGATTGTTTGCCTTTAGCCTTCTGGCTGCGGTAGTTTTATTCAGGTTTCTTAAATCAACTGCGCTCATCAAGAACAAGGATTACCAGGCTGGCGGCTCGATTGCGGGTTTCATTATCGTGTACGGGATGCTTCACTGGTCGTACACGCAAACAGCGGGTTACACACAAACCATCGCGGCTCAGAAAGCAACCATCGACCAGCAGAATCAGACATTGGCGAAGCTCAAAAAGTTTACGGACGAGTTGACCGTGAGCGGCACCGTAAGCCCGATCACCGATGACACTCTAGTAATGATTTCAGCTTGGGAGTCACCTGCTGATAGCAGTGGAACTTTTAACGTGAAAGCACCGTGCCTATTGGGGAGCGACCAGGCGCAACTGGTGATCATCCAACAAGGCCACTACTACATGAAGTACATCACTCCGGGAGGTTCTCCAGTCAATGTTCAACTGCACTAGACGAAGCTTCATAGCCGCAGTGCCCATCACTTTGGTCGGTCAAAATAACACTGCGATGGTCTACGGCACCATTCGATTCAGCAATGGACAAGGGGCACGGGCATTAAGTATCGTCGTGGGACCTCGCTTTAACTATACAGATGTTAGTGGCTATTACCGCATCCTCGGCGTGCCATACGGCAAATATGAGATGCAAATCCGCCAGGGTGATAAGACGTTGAAGCAGGCTCAGATTGTCGTGAATACTGCCACAGTTCTTCATGACGATGTAATTTGACGATCATTGATCGCTTTTATGAATTAGGGCGCGGCCTGCAAGAGCATAGACGAAATTCCAGCCGTGCGAGGGCTTATATTTGTCCCTGGGTTTTGGTTTATGCCATTGCCGCAGGCGCGCGCGCCGCGGAGAAGTGTTTGACCCTAGCGCGGATGAATGCTCAGGCCGAAGAAAGTGGCCGAAGAGGACGCCGCGAAAAACATGACTGGGCAAGAGAAGTACGAATCCGACCGCGAGCGGAGCGATGCGGAGAAGATGAGCGCAGACTACCGCAACCAGGCGAAAGCAGCTTGAGACCGATATCCAAGGCCACGAGGACACGGTAAAGATGTTTACGAAGCAGGCGGCGCAGATCAGGAACTTCGCGGAGTTGCTGCGGAAGCTATAAATCCGAACCTGAATCCAAAGGTCGAAAACCAAGCAAACAACAACATGGAAGTAAGTAAATTTGCGGTCGGCGACAAGGTCACCATCCTCTCGGTGAAGAAGGTGGGCGAAGTCGTCGCGATCGCGGAAGACGGCTTGTACGATGTCGATTACACCGACGAAGGCGGCGTGCTGCAGCATGAGCACCTGACGGCCGAGGAGATCAGCGCGGTGGATGCGGAAGGCGATGAGGATGAGAAGGGCGGCGAGGAGGAGTAAGTCAACGATGGGAAGCCCCTCGGCAACAGCTCGGGGGCTTCCCGGAATTATTACTATTTGTACGGCATTCCTAACTGTGTGATTTTGCCAACCTTGAAAGGTGGTCTGGCATCAATTGGATAGGGATATTGCCAGATATCGCCATTCCGCGTGTCGAACACAAAGATGCCGGGGCCACCAGCTACAAACTGAACACCTGCCAATCCAGTCTGCGCCGCAACGCTCGCCGGACGATACATCGAACCAGCAGCGATCACAAGTAGCGTGACTGCGATCACGGTGAGAATCATTTTCGTGTAAAGGTCAATGCGCATGAGCGCCTCCAATGACCCAGGAAGTATAACACCATTTTTTAATGATCGAACGCTACACCATAAAATTCGGCCCGGCAGTGAGCCAGAAGGAGCTGGAGAAGGTCTTGCACGAAAACGGCGATATTTCGAGAGCGGCTTTAATGAAGGTTAAAATCGAATTCGTCGGTGAGGCGGAGGATATCAAGAAGCTGTCGGAACTTCTGAAGGAACGAAAGAAGTCATAGCTCGGATCACAGCGCGAACGTGAACTGTTTGTTGTTGGCTAATACGACGAGCGTTCCTATCTTCCCTGCAACAGCGACCACTTGTGCCTCAGTGAATTTGCCCTCGTCTACGCCTACCCACACTCTGCACAGTTGGCGGGGAAGGACGGCGACCACCTCTGCACTTGGATCGCTGGGATACCAGTTCGTATTAAAACGGACTTGCATTACCTCTTGGGGAAATGCTTTCAAGCTTATCGCTTTTGAGTCGTATCTCAATATTCTAACTGCGATGCACCTTGACGATTCATTGCGCATCTCGACGTAGTATTTCAATGGATAGCTAGCGCCCCGCTGCGATTTCACATAAGCGTTCGTCATTGTCAGTTGTATTTCCCATAGTGCGCTTATGCGATTCAGCCATTTGAACTTGATTTGAGTCGCTGCGGCAATGACGATCGCCGCGATCACTGCAGCAATGACTGCGCTCCATACCGGATCGTGCCAAATGTCCTTCGCCGTCACCTCTTTACCCCTTTCGCTGGAAAGATTAGGATATATGAAAACCTCCAACCAGTGCCATGCCAGTCCGCGCGTGAAATGTAGTCGAAATTGTAGATGCAGGTTCCTCAAAGTTCCATACTGCGCCGTGGGATTGTTTGGGGGTATGCGGCCGCCACCCTCTATGACGCGACGACCACCACGGCAAGCACGCGTTCTTCGCGCGTAAGCGCGATGAACTCGTGACCGGTTTCCCCGACGAATTTGCAGAACCGGAGGAACTCCTTTAATGAAATCGTCGGCAGAGGCGCGCATCCGGCCGCCGACGATTGCGCCGGGCAATGGGACGCGGCGCAAGCCGCCTTGCGAGCTATTTTTCCGGCGGCGGCGGACTGATGAGCAGCGCCGAAGATTACCTCCAGTTCGGCCAGATGCTGGCCAACCGCGGCGAGCTGAACGGCAAACGTCTGCTAGGGCCAAAAACCGTCGAGCTGATGTCGTCGGTGTTCGTGCCGGACACGCTGCCAGGCCGCGCGAAAGGCCGCGGCTTCGGATTGAGCGTCCAAGTCATCACCGACCATATCGCCGCCAATACACCGATCTCCAACGGGAGCTTTGGCTGGGACGGCGCATATGGGACGCATTTCTGGGTCGATCCTAAAGAGAAGATCGTCGGGCTGTTTATGATTCAACTCAGTGGCCCGAAGCCCTCGATGAACCTGGATTTCGAGACTGCGGTCATGCAGGCTCTCATCGAACCGACCGCCGATCACAATTGACACGGCGGATCCATCCCTCGTTCATCTTGCAGTCGGGCCGCAATGGGAGGGATGGGCGTTAAATGACCTTGAGCAATACCCAAAGACGAAGTTTTGAGGAGAGAACACTATGACCTTCTGGAAGTCAGTTGTTTTGTCTAACCATCGTATTCGTGGCGTTTAGTTTTGTCAGGCCTGCAGATTCACAGGTCTCTGTAGGCGTGAATATCGGGGTCGCGCCCGTCTGTCCATATGGATATTTCGATTACGCGCCGTATAGCTGTGCTCCGTATGGGTACTACGGGCCGGATTGGCTTGTGGACGGCGTATTTATCGGAGTCGGACCGTGGTTCCACGGCCCTGCGGGTTTCCATGGCCATGTGGATAACCGCTTCGATCCGCACCATGCGATACGAGGGCCCAATGCCCGTACGGGGTTCGGAGGCATTTAATCATTTCCAGGCGAATGAGGCCCGTGACGGCCACGGCCACGTCGTCGCAACACCGAGCCACGCTGGTGCCGAAGAACACGCGCTGCCCGGGTTCCGCGGTGGTGGACGCCGCTAAGGGAGGACGGTTGAATTCCGTCGGGTAAACACAATCTGGGAATGGGTGGGACATCCGGCTTAGGGCAGTTGCAATGCCCCTGACCTAGAACGAGCGGATCACTTGCGCGTGGCATTTTGCAAGCGGTTTCGGTAGCCTTACGGGCTCAGAGCGCACACGATCTAGCGGCCAATACGGCCAAAGCCACTGTCGTCCAGCCCAAACCTGGACCCGAGATCGAGCAAGTCCCGCGCAGCGCGCTGCGCCCCTTCGCTAAAGTCGATGGATTCGATTACACCCACTTCACGAAGTACGAAATGGGACGGGGATACAGCAGACGAAAAGACGAAATGCCATCTGCAATGGATGCGCGAAAATCTCCCGTCATCAAAGTCTCTCCCGCCTAAACTGCGCTGCCTGGATGCGCGCAAGATCTGGTCGGAAGAACGATCGTTCGAGCACTCGCAAAACAACCTCGGTCTACAGCTCGCGGGCATTTCGGCCTTTGCTGCATTGCTCTGTTTGCGATCTATTTTCCAGCGCAACATGGCGGCTCAGCTCGAACGGTATGCAAAGCTCCGCAGTTCCCGCGCATTCGTCTTCCGCTCTCCTGTCATTTGCCGTCGAGGGTGATACGAGGCACCTTGGACATGAGACGACGTTTGCAGGGCGAGGAGCATTCCGAGACGCTGGAACTCATGAGCGGCCTGGCACAGAACTACTGGCGCCAGGGCAACTACGTAGAGGCTGAGCCGCTCTACCTCCGGGTGCTAGAAATCGACAAGCGTGTACTCAACGCCGCCGCAACCGTTGGCGCACGCAGCCACCAGATAAGGGAGAGTGGACAATAGCAGATCACTTTCGGCGTAACCACGCCCTCTCACCAGGAGACTATGAAACCAGGACTGAAAGAAAAAGATCGAGTAGAAGTAGCAAAAGGTGCTTCGATGATAGTCGATGGTTTCACTCTATTCTCTACGACCCTAGAGTTCTTCGTATCATCTTGATATTTGAAGAAAGTAAGGAGCGCTTTCGGGCCTGTTTTGGGCCCGAGACAATAGAGGAGTATGAGCTTGCCATCGGTCGCAGTATGTCGCGTCGCAATCTTCGTTCTCCCGGCCGTGTTATGGCGAATTGCATTTCTCCTGTTCGCCGGTTGCCTCGTTAGTTTCGCCGCCGACGTCAGCCCGTTCTACCTGCCGATTCGCAACAACGATGTTGCGGCACTGAAGGAGCTTCTCCGCACCCCCGGGCCGAAGGCGCGCGATGCCCGAGGCAACTCGCCGCTCATGTATGCCGCGGCACTCGGTACACCTGACGTGCTGCGTCTTCTGCTGGATGCCGGGGCCGATCCCAACGCCGCCAACGAATTGGGCGCCACACCTCTCATGTGGTGCGCTGGTGACGCAGCCAAAGTGAAGCTACTGCTGGCTAAAGGCGCGAAGGTCAACGTCCGGTCAAAGCTGGGCCGCACGCCATTGCTCATCGCCGCCGCCTATGACGGCGCGGTCGAATCGGCCCGACTGATGATCATAAAGGGTGCCGATGTCAATGCGCGCGACAAGAGCGGCGTCACCGTTTTGAACCAGGCGGCGAACGTTAACAACCTGGAGGTGGCGCGTATGTTGCTCGCCAAAGGCGCGAATGTCAACATCGCGGACAACGGCGGTTTCACTCCGCTGCATGGAGCCGCGACCAACGCCTATCGCGGCGGCGCGCTGGTGAAACTTCTGCTGGAACACGGCGCCGCGGTGAACGCGAAGAGCGACGACACTGCCGAAGTGGGGTTTAACGGACCGATCGCGATTGGACATATCACACCTCTGATGGATGCGGCGCAGATGGGCGGCTACGAGTCCGTCGCGGCGCTGCTTAAGGCGGGCGCAGACCCCAACGCAATGGACGTCCGCGACGCCAACGCACTGGTCTTCGCGGTCGCGGTAGATCACCCGAACCCTAAGGTGGTGCAACTGCTGCTGGCGAAAAGCTCCGATAAAGACATGGCGCGCGAATGGGCGTGGCGTAACCAGAACCCGGCGATTCTGCCCCTGTTCGGGCTGAAGCCAACGCCGGCGCCCCCCGCGTCCGCGGCCCAATCCCGCACCAACCCGCGCGAAGCAATCTCGCGCGCACTGGCCGTCTCGCAACCGGTGGCGGGGAAATTTCTCCATAACGGCGGCTGCTCCTCCTGCCACTCCCAATATCTGAACGGAATGGCGGTGGGCGCCGCCAGGTCGGCTGGCGTGAAAACCGAGCCCGCGCTGGAGGACGAGGATACCCGCGCCACCCTGATCCTGCGCGGGAGTCTGCAGGAGGCATTTTTCCAGGCGCAAGAACCAGGCGATAGCAGCGAGGCAGTGGGGTTCGCCCTTTTACAGCTGGCGAGCGCCGGCGTGCCGCAATCCCTGGCGATCGATTCCATGGTTCACCACATGGCCGCCATGCAGCGCAAAGAAGGCGACTGGCAGACCTTCGAAGGCCGCCCCCCGATCGAAAGCGGCGAGTTCGGCCAGACCGCGCGGGCTATCCGTGCGCTGCGCTCGTTCCCGATTCCCGCCCGAAAAGATGAATTCGAGCAACGCATCCAGCGCGCCGCCGCCTGGGTGGAAAAGGCCGAACCGCTCACCACGGAGGACCGGACGATGCAGATCCTCGGCCTAGTTTGGGCTGGCCACACCGTTCCCGCTGGCCGTGTGAAGGAACTCGTTGGCAAACAGCGCACCGATGGCGGCTGGGGCCAGACCGACTATCACCAGTCGGACGCGTTCGCTACGGGCGAAGCGCTCTGGGCGCTGCATGAATCCGGCATGACGTCTTCCGATCCCGTCTACCACCGCGGAGTGGACTTCATCCTCCGCACGCAACAAGAGGATGGCACCTGGCACGTTGTCTCCCGCTCCTTCGGATTCCAGCCTTACTTCCAGAGTGGCTTCCCCTACGAGCAGGACCAGTGGATTTCGCAGGCTGGAACCGCCATGGCGGTCATCGGGCTGTCGTTTGCGGCAAAACAGTCTATTCGACGGGGCCAGCAATCTGCTTGCCTAACGCTGTCGATGAAGTTTTGAAAATCGAGTGGCCCGCTGAAGAGCGCCGAACTGAAACACCAAACACAAACACTACATGATTCCGAAGTCCTCGAGGAAGGCGACGGCTTCCTGTTCAGATATGGGAGGCGCGAAGTTGTCCTGCGAGGTATCGTTGTTTGGGCTCGATAAGAAACCGGCAGACGAGGCAAAGAACCGCCTACCGTAGGGGGAGTCCTGAGGCCGTGCCGAGGTTGAGATCCACCACGAGGAGGCCAGCTCCGGGGGGCGCGTTGGTGTAGGATGTCATCAGGTCGTCGAATAGGAGCAATCGCATGAATGTCCGCCACCTCGTGCCGTCCTTGAGCCGCCGGCTCCTGTCCATGGGATCCCTCATGTTGGCTGCCGGCCTGCAGCAGCCGGTTCACGCGTCAGGCGTAGACATCTCGAAGTTCAGGCGCATCGAGCCGCAGTACATCGCGGCGCTGGGAGACCCCGGGGCCACCTCCGGCAACGGCGCGCAATCATGGGGCGTCTGGAGCCAGGACCCGGGCCCGCGCGGTTGCAAGCTGGACCGCTACGATAAATTGAAGGCGGCCGGCGGCGTGGCGCCGTCACAGTGGAAATTCGACGCTGCGGACTGGTGGCTGGAGGAACACGGCTTGATCATGGAGAAGCCGACCTTTCCGCTGCCTCCTGGGAAATACCTCGTCACGGGCGACCGCAATGTGACGACCGTGCTGACAATTCAGCCCAAAGACAAGGACGGCAATCAGCGGTGGGAACTCGCCGACGGCGCAACCCTCTACGATGTTACCCATCTTGGATGCCGCTCCGCACGCTACACGCCGGCGACGGCTAACAACTCGTGCTCGCCCGCGAACGTTCGGACCACGGGTTTTCCGGTGAATCCAGGGGCGGCCATGCCCGTCGTGAACGGCTGCCGAAAGCAGGACTACGCGGTTCTCATCGTCGTTGGGCTTCCCGCCACTCCCTGAGTGGCCGCACGCAGGGCTCGACCGCTCGCCACGTGACCACGCCGACACACGAACGCTACTTCTCCACCGAGTAGCCGGAGAGACTCTAGAAGAGATTCATAGCGGAAGGATCAGACTATTGCTCCCGAGTAAAGCCGTAGTGTTTACCGGGACCAGCGGGCGGATTGTGGCCTACTCGGACAATGGACAATAGACAAGGTTCTTCTTCCAACTGACGGCCAGTGTAGGTGATTTTGAGGATGCAAGATTCCTCAAGTTCAACAAAGCTCAACAGATTTCAATAGCCGGCGCCCATCTTATTGAGAGAGAAAGCACTGAAAATAGGGCGTTTTAGCGCGAGGCCGGAATCCGCCTTGGGCGCAGGTGCGCTCCCCTCTGGGGTATCTTTAGATTCAATAACTTAGAAAACTCCGGTTGTTGAACTTTGTGGAATCTTGAGGAATATATATCTACAATTTTGACTACATTCTGCCCCAGCAATCGCCGGGTGGGGTGGCGTTCGCGCTGATTCCACACGATTTTCTCCGTCTCATCATCGAGGAGCGCACCTGCAATTAGGGCAGGTGTCCGCCGGTGGTTGTCGCAATGGATTGGCTAAGAGTCGGGTTCGTCGAGGGCGACAAACCGAGGAACCCGCAACGGGTCTCGGATGCGACTTTATTTCTGTCGGATCGCTATTCCGGCCAGCTAATAAGTGGATCGAATCCTCCGAAGCCACCGAACGGGCGATCTGGCACCCTTTTGTTCTTCCGACGCCTCTACGTCCGGCGAAGCTCTTCGGATTTCTACCACGGGCCGCTAGCAAACATTTGAGCCGACAGTCCCTACTCTCTGCGATCTAGGGCATTCCCGCAGCGCCATTCGACGTACTAATCATTGCCGCCGCTGTTTGCGCAGCCTCTTACTCGCTCTTCGGCCGGTCGGCGCACTGGAGCTTTTCTTTAATGCGTTCTGCCTCGGCCCGATAGTGACTGGCCCGATTGGCATCGCTATCGCCATACAGCTGTGCTAAATCTACCAAGACGCCGCATTTCTCTGGGATGGCATTAGTGCGTTCCAGTTCATCCAAAGTCCCAGCCAACTTTTCAAGAGCTTCTGAACTCGCGCCGTTCTGAAGTATCAGAATTCTAGCCTCAAGGGCATCTGAGATCGCCGCTAATCTAGGTCCGTCATCACCAAGCCCAAGCGAGCAGTGCCGCGTTAACTTGTAGAGAGCCATGGCCACGCGAATCTGTTCGAACCGGGCACGATTGCGTACATTTACTTTATCGCCCTCTTCCGTTGCGGCGTCGGCCATCGCAGAGGCGCGAGCATAAAATATCGCGGCAAATTGGAGACTGTCCCACAGATGTGACGCTTGCAGTCGTTCTTTGAACGACGCACTCGACGCAATGTGCATGGTCTCTTCATAGTTAATGAAGTCCTCAAGGTACAGACCTCCCAGGCTGGCGATAGGATTGGTCGCGATCGGTCGGTACACACCCCTTTGTTTCATCTGCCCTATCGCCGCCGGCAGCAGCCCCGCGATTACCCCAAAAAAGTCTCTGTACTCGTCACCAGTCCGATCCTCGTCGAGAAGGTCTTGGACTTGATCCAGAAGGTTGTCATCAATGAACAAACGAGTCGTCGCGTCCTCCCAGAGGACTGTAGCGGTTAAGGTTCCTTCTTTGAACTTATCGTGAAACTGTGTCGCCAGGACGATCAATGTCGTCTCGAACAATTTCTTATATGTTCGTACACGATATATCAACCGACCCGAATCTATTCGGACAATCATTTCCGCTGTCATCCGTCGAAGCCGTTCTTCTGGACTCATCCGGAGAGGATGATCCGGGAAGAGTCGTTCGTGCACGCGAAACGAATGATGCAGCATCTCCATCTCAAGCCAAGGTTGGGGTTTGTAGAATTTAACGCATAAGCCGCTCCGCGAACCGTCTGCCGGCGATCCAGTCCCAAAAACCACTCCCCGCACTCCTTCGCCTAGAAACTCAACTAGAAGGGTTTCCTGCCACTCTGATGCCGTGTCGTCCTTGGCGTGGCCAACCACCTGAAAACGTTGGATCGTTCCGACGAGATTCTCTCTATTCACCTTAACTTGACCCCTCCATGAGGGAACCTCTGTTGTCAAAGTCACACACCATGGGCTGAAGCATGACCGAATCATCACCAGTTGTTTTCGCCGTCGCGAATCCTACGATCACGACAGTTGATGAGCAGATTGCCCGAGCCAACTCGAAATGCGTGAGCGAATTAATTTCGAAATATTTTCGTGAGAGGACAGCGCTCACCTGTCGGCCAAGCACCGTACCCTTAAACCGCACTAGCGGGTAGATCGCGGGATCGGGATTGCCGAAAACGGTCGCGACCGCTGCGTCTGCATGTCGCCGGTTGCCTTCGCCAGTGGGCTTGAAATCAGGGAAGACGCGCGCGATATCATCATCAAGATCTAGCTGAAATTGTCCCACAAAGAACAAAAGACAATCGGCACCCGTTGGGAATCCTCTCTTTAGTAGGGCCTCTTGAGGTCCAAATAGAAGTTGTCCAGTGTTCCTGAAGTATCGGTGTATTAGCAAAAATTTATCTTCGACACTGTCATCGCTTGCATCATCCCCACGCTGCGACATTTGTGAAATCAGATTCCGATATGACCGATAGGTCTGGGTTACTTTTTGAGCGCTCACATAAAAACTCGTTTTGAGCAGCCGTGACGGAACAAAGCATCCCAGGACAAGATCGGTGAACGATTGAACTCTTCTACTGACTGGTTGTTCTTCACCGAGCGATTTTAGGAGGTCATCGACTCTCCGATACGAGCTGGACCTACCCTCCCCTGTGGCCTGGCCCTGCACCTCACTCTCTATCCACTCCGTGATCGGAGCTCGTCGGTCCGCCGGGACGCCCAAGGCTTCCAGGCAAGCGGGGAAGGCGATCTCCTCAATAGGAGATGAGACGTTAGTCCCTGAGACTGGGATCGATGCGCTAGGTTCATTCGTATAAACAACGTCCGAGAGAACGCTTTCGCCGTGTTTGGGCGGAGTATCGGTGCGCTCACGTGCGATAAGTTCGTCTGCATGTTGACGCTGGTAGCGCTCCAGTCTGGAGCAGAAGTCCACGAGAAGCTCGTGTGCTGGATGGTGACCTGAGTCGGGCTTTACGGAAGTGAAGTGGTCTGTCTGGGCCAATAGGTGCGCGGGAGCGAAATAGCGGCCCGCTGAGTTCTTATCCACCACCACCAAGTGGTCCGGTAAAAATTTACGGTGGAATACGAAATGGTTCTCATATGCCTCAACGCCGAGGAGGTGCGGGATTCTCCGCTCGTTGATCAGGCGATGGAAACGCTCATCGAGGTCGTCCAGGCTGTTATTGCCCCACTCCAGTTGACGAGCGAGTTGCGCATTGTAGAACTCAGACAGCCACGTAAGCTTGGTGGCCCAAGCTGACCCAAAGGATGGCGAGGCGATCAATACGAGGCCAACGGTCTTCTCTTTGAACTCAGCTGCGCGAGTTTCCAGTAGGTATCGGACGACGATGCCGCCAGTACTGTGGCAGACGAAGATGAGGGTGCCTCGCTCGACGACACTCTGCGCGTCTGGTCGCTCGGGTCGCGCCAAAGCACGAAATAACTGATCAGCGCAGTGTTGCACCTTGAATGCGCCGGCATCGAGCGCGGTGTAGTAGCCGCCGAGGTAAAGCGAATACCGGTCGAATCGACGATCACGGGAGACAAGGTCGGGCCAGTAGACCAGCGGTGGCCCTTCGCTCAACCAGCACGAGCGACTGTCAGAGAAAATGCCGTGGACGAATATCAGAGCGGCATCTGTCCCTCGATCTTGGTACCACAAGTTGTTTGTGTGTGGTTCGGGTAGGCTCGGTTCGCCTTCAGTTGGAGAAATAAAGGAGTCGCCCGCGTTCGGCACAATCAAGTCTCCTCTCAATGAGTCCAGAGCAGGATGCAATCTTAACATGCGTCACCCATGATCCGTTTTGCGACCGAATCGACCCCGGGGAAGATTGCAAAGAGACTTCAGGGTGTAGATGATTTTGAGGATGCGAAATTCCCAGAGATCAAGAAAGGTCAACACCGTTCAACAAGCTGCCCACATCTTGTTGAAACAGAAAGCGTTGAAAATAGGCGACTTTCGCGCGAGGCCCGAATCCGCCTTGGGCGCAGGTGCGCTCCCTTCGGGCGCATCTGTAGATTCAACAACTTAGAAAACAGACCTTGTTGAATCCTGTGGAACTTTGAGGAACCTATGTCTACAATTTCGACTACATTTCCGTCCCCAGAGAATTCCGGCGCAACAAGTGCTTGGAAAGCAAGCCACAACGACTTTCACTTGCAGAAGGAGCGCACCTGCTATTGTGGCAGGTGTCCTCTCTAGTCTGCAAATATGACCGTGAGAGCGGCACAGTGCGTGACGTGAAGGCCGACGCGGGACCAATGTTGGCGCTAGTCTCATTCCGGCCTCCGACCCTTAGGTTTAGCAGGCCATGCACGAGCTGACTGCACCCTCGAATGAGCTTGTCGTCGGATGTTTCTTGGGCTTGCGCGGATCCGGCTCGATGCCCTTTGGCTGGGGAACTTGGAATCGTGCTATTTCCCGGCGCTGGCTCCAGGCCCAGTTGGCGCAGTGGCGATATGCCCCCGAGCACTATGGTGCCGGATGGATAACGCCACTGCTAGGGTAGTTTACCTCAAAGTTGATCTATAGCATGGGAGACCAGAGAGTGTTAGGGATGACTGGCCTCCCTGGGATTGCGACGACAGTAACAAAGGGACAACCCACAAGTCGACGAAACAGTTATCGGAAGCCGATTCTTGGATATCCTCGCCGAATGGGCGAAGGCGGTTCACGCGTTTCACTCCTGAGGAGCTCTTTGGAGGATGCTATTTCAAAGTGAAAGTGAAGCTGGAGATGATAGCCTCAAAGATCGGATTTAATGCCCAACCATCGGGCGAGTTGATAACTGAGATCGCGGCGCGGTTGGTACCCTCTTCATTGAATACGATGAAATAAAACTGGTTTCGATACTTAGTCTCGATTTCTTTGAAGATGACGCCGTTTGGGTAATCTTCGTAAAGAGTCATCCGGTAGACGACGAAATAGGCCGGCTGGCCACCCCAAACGGTATTTCCCTGTTGCAGTAGGATATGATACTGGTCCGAGGGGATAGCCTCCAATAAGGCCTCCTTAGCGCTCAGGGCGGCCTGCCGAGGAGTCGGCGGACGCCACCCTGACCCGAGTTGAGCCAATCCACACTCCTGGCCTTTTTGTTGGCAACCTCTTGGCCCGGTCAGAATAGGCTGGAAATCCTCCTCCGCTTTGTTCGCTTCCACGGCTAGCGCCTGCCATGAAGGAGGATATCGAACGCTCCAGCCGTGCTCGTTGGCCAGGGTTTTCCACCCGGTCGTATCCGTAGTAGGCTGCGAAGCTGCAATTTGTGTCGTGCTGGCTGTGACCGCTGCCAGGGACGATGTTGATGGAGAAGAAGGCACCCGGGAAGATCGGGATGGGGCGATCGGTGTCTGAAAATGGCTGCGCAAAGTCTTCTGGGAGCGCAAAGCGAGTGCGGCGAGCAGAAGCCCGGCTGCGGCAACCAGTAAAACCAACCAACGGGGACGCGTTGCCATATCAGGAATCATACAGCGATAAGTCTGTCCAGGAAAGATCACAGCTTGGCATTGTGAGCCACCACACATCCGCCTTTGAAAAAAAGATTAGAAGCGTGCGAAATGTCAATTTCCCGATTTTCTCATTGACAATTTCACTACTAATCTTACAAAATATCACGTGACGTTCGCTCAACAAAGTGCGAGCGGGGAGGAGCCTGCCATGAAGAAGTTGTCGTTATTGATTTGTATTACCTTCGTCCTTTTGGTGACTTCTTCGGTTTCAGCCCAAATCAGCCCTCCATTTACCCAATGTCCTCCCGTGGGAGCGGATACGTCTTGTGCCATCCTAATCGTCGTGAGCGACAAGGCGGTCAATGTGTACAGCGATCTCTCGCAGGGCCCGTTCGACGGTATCGAGGATACGCTGATCGGGGTCCAAAACAATTCGAGCGGCACGCTGTTCTCCCTGCCTCTCAGCAGCCCCCAGCCGATTTTCAGCTTCGATGGCGATGGTCTCTGTACGTTCATAGCTTGTAGCTGGCCAGACCCCACCACGTACGAAGGCCCCGGCGTCAGCTTTTCTGGGATCAGTGGTGACCAGACCTCTGGAATCGTGAATTTCCCAAGCGGCCTTGGGTCTGGGCAGTCGACTTATTTCAGCCTGGAACTCGCCATACAGACGGTGTGCCCGATCCTTTCCGGCCAAACTCTTCCTGTGCAGCTTCGAAAGCAGTTCACAGGTTATCCGGGCCCTTGGGGGGGCAGCACCTACGACAATTACCCTTCCGGCGACACGGTTCACACAATGAAAAGCTTGGGCTGTGCGACAACATCGTCCGCCATGATCATCAACTACTTTGGCGGTGGCACTGACCCTGGTACTCTAAATACCTGGCTCGCCCAGAACGGTGGTTACGTCGATCACAGTGTCAGCTGGTTTGCCGTTGCGAGCTACGCCACAAACGTGCAGCATGTCCCACTTAGTTATCAACCAGGAACAAGCGCGAATGACTTCGTGGTTGACAACTACCTGTGCGCAAGGGTTCCGGTTATTCTGCGAGTCACGAGCCCGACAGGGAAGTCGCACTTTGTAGTCGCGACAGGGGGAGAAGCCACATCAAACGGACAGAGCACCTATTTTCTAAACGACCCAGGTTACAATTGCACAACACTAGATCAGTCGAGTTGCTCCTACGGCAACCAATATCAGAGTATAAGGAAATTCAGCAGCGGGCCAGCTCCCCTAAGCGGCCTTGAGATCGACGCGGGCTCGCCGGTGGAGCTGCTTGTCACGGCACCCAACGGCCAAAAGACGGGTTTTGATCCCACCACTGGCAACCCCGTCCTTCAAATCCCTTCGAGCGACTACTACACGGAGTCAGTCGGGGACGACTCTGGAGGGAGTGCAGACACCCCGCCGCTCAAGCGGATTGAGATCGGCACACCAGCCGGTGGTCAGTATGCTCTCCAAGTCATTGGGACAGGCTCTGGCACCTTTACTCTCTGGTTCGCAGGATACGACAACAGCGGCAAGTCGAATATCCAAACTGTTGTTGGGGTTGCGAACACAGGTTCAACAGCCTCCTATAATCTTCAGTACTCGTCGACTCCGGGTGTGCCAGTCACTGTCGTTCAGATGGCGACATTTCAGGGAACGCTCGCCGACATCGCAAATAGCCTCACGCTTGGCTTAATCGA
>Ga0210386_10000459_pt1 | contig 37245 bp, 34 predicted proteins | sample IncBWH32OmetaG_FD_160091 | JGI IMG/M metagenome (GOLD analysis project Ga0210386, IMG submission 160091) | Forest soil microbial communities from Barre Woods Harvard Forest LTER site, Petersham, Massachusetts, United States - Inc-BW-H-32-O ...
ACGAGTCCGAGCCGCGCGACGGCGCGGTGTTGATCGAGCTGTCCAAGTCACAGGTCGACCAGGTCGTGCGCAGCGCCGGCCAGGGCGGCACGCTGTCGGTACTGCTGTCGGCCGTCAACACGCCCGACTGGCCGCTCTCGCTCGACTCCTCCGGCGAGTGGGCCTACCCGACGCAGATGGACGACCGGCGGCTGTCGCGCTCGTTGCTCTCGGGGCTGCTCGTCCTCTCCTGCTTTCCCGCCGACGGCGGTTATCTCGGCATCGCCGAACTGGCTCGCACGCTGAACATGAACACGAGCACCACCCATCGCTATGTCACGACGCTCTTGGCGGTCGGGTTGCTGGAACGCGACCCCGGCACGCGCAAGTACCGACTCGTCGCCCAGTAGCGTCGCGTCGTGGCGGCGCCCGGCCTGCCGGCGCCCGCCCGCCCGCTCGCTCAGAGCGTGCGGCGCAGGTGCGCGGAGATTCGTCGAACGCTCGCAAGGTCGAGCTCGGCGCTGAACTGGAACGGCACCGCGATCACCGGGAAGCTGCGCCTTCGCAGGCGCGCGAGCTGGTTGCGTTGAAAGCGGGCGCGCTCGGACACCGCGCGCGCGGCGAGCAGCGCCGAGCGCCTGACGGTCGCCGTCGAGCCGCCGTCCACCGCTGAGCCGGCGCCGCTTGCTCGCCCGCCGTTCGCGGTTGGGCCGTCGGCGGCGTTCTCCAGCGCCGGCAGGCGGCGCAGCTCGGTCGCATTGAAGCGCTGCGGCAGAACCGCGTTGACGAGCACCGCCTCGAGCTCGCGCCCGAGCTGCTCGCGCAGCTTGTCCTGCAGCTCGAGCGTCTCGGTTATCGCCATCTCGGTTCCCTGCGCGACGGCGAAGTAGCTCGAGCGCGCCGGGTCCTCGAGCAGCGCGCGCACGCGCTCGGCTTGGCTCGCGATCGGGCCGACGCGCGCGATCCGCCCGAACGTTCCCGGCGAGCCGAGCATCCCGAGCGCGTGGCCGGTCGCCGGCGCGTCGAGCACGACGAGGTCGTAGCCGCGCCCGCGCCCGCGCCAGCGCCGTCCCCGCGTCAGCTCCCAGATCTTCACCATGCTGATCAGCTCCTTCGCGCCGGGCGCCGCAGCGGCGAAGTACTGAAACGTGCTGCTCGACGCGAGCACGCGGCCGGAGACGCGGCCGCCGAGCGCCTGCAGCCATTCCATCAGCGCCCGGTCCGGGTCGATCGTCAGGCTCGACAGACCGTCCTGCAGCTCGGTCTCGACGCCCGGCGCGGGCGCCGCGACGCCGAACAGCGCCGGCAGTCGCGCCTGCTCGCCGACCTCGACGACAATCGTGCGCCGCCCGCGTTCGCTCGCGAGCAGCCCGAGCGCGCTCGCGAGCGTGCTCTTGCCGACGCCGCCCTTGCCGGTCACGACGAGCAGCTCGCGCTGAAGTGCCGATGCCATCGCGGGCAGTCTCCCTCAAACCAGCGTGCTCAGGCTGGACCTACAATCGTTTCCATGAGCTCAGCCCAGGCGCATGAGGAGATCGACGCGCGGATCGTCTACGACGAGCGCGGTCTCGCGCCGTGCATCGTGCAGGACTGGAGCACCGGCGAGGTGCTGACGCTCGCGTACATCAACGCGCCGGCGCTTGCGCGCACGCGCGAGACGGGCGAGCTGCACCTCTACAGTCGCTCGCGCGAGGAGCTGTGGCACAAGGGCGCGACGAGCGGCAACGTGCAGAGCGTCAAGGCGCTGCGCCTGGACTGCGACGGAGACGCGGTGCTCGCGCTCGTCGAGCCGGCCGGTCCCGCGTGCCACACCGGCGAGCGCACGTGCTTCCACGACGGCGACGTCTCAGCGATCGCGCCGAGCGAGGTGCTGCCCGGTCTCGAGCGCACGGTGCGCGAACGCGCCGAGCAGCGCCCGCACGGCTCCTACACGGTCGAGCTGCTCGGCGACCCCGCGCTCGCCGGCGCGAAGGTGATGGAGGAGGCCGAGGAGGTGACGCGCGCCGCCCGCGAGGAGTCCGACGAGCGCGTCGACGAAGAGGCCGCCGACCTGATCTACCACCTGCTCGTGCTGATGCGCGGCAGGGGTCGCTCGCTGGCCGACGCCGAGCGGGTGCTCGATGAACGTCGCCGCTGAGCAGCTGACCGGGGCGCCGGGCGTCGAACCGAGCCTCGAGGTGGCGCGCGAGCTCGCGCTCGAGCACAACCTGATTCCGCTGCGCCACACCTACATCGAGGACTGCGAGACGCCCGTCTCGGCGTTTCTGAAGCTGCGCGAGCTGGCGCCGGCCGAGCCCGCGTTCCTACTCGAGTCGGCCGAGCAGGGCCAGCGCGTCGGGCGCTACTCGTTCATCGGCCTGCGCCCGCGCGGCGTGCTGCGCTGGTCGCTCGGCGACGGCGGCGACCCGTACGCGCTCGCGGCGGCCGAGCTGGCGCGTTACAGCCAGGCGCCGATCGCCGACGCGCCGCCGTTCATCGGCGGCTCCGTCGGCTTCTTCGGCTACGACCTCGTTCGTACTGTCGAGCCGCTCGCGGCGCCCAACCCGGACCCGCTCGGGCTCCCGGACATGGCGTTGATGCAGACCGATCTCCTCGTCGTCTTCGATCATCTGAAGCACACGGTCACGATCCTCGCGAACGTCGATCTTGACGCCGACGCCGAGATCGAGCGTGCCTACGCCGGCGCCGCGCGGACGATCGCCGAAGTGCGCGCGCGCCTGGCCGGGAGCGTGCCGCGCGCCGAGCGCGTCGAGCGCGAGCGCGAGCTGCCGCGCTTTGCGTCGAACATGACGCGCGAGCGCTTCGAGGCGAACGTCGCGCGGATCGTCGAGTACATCCACGCCGGCGACGCGTTCCAGGTCGTCCCGTCGCAGCGCTGGTCGGCGGCCGTGCCGGTCGAGGCGTTCTCGATCTACCGCGGCCTGCGCGCGGTCAACCCGAGCCCGTACATGTACTACCTCGACTTCGGCGACTTCCAGGTCGCCGGCGCGAGCCCCGAGCCGCTGTTGACCGTCAGCGGCCGCCGTGTCAGCACTCGCCCGATCGCCGGCACCAAGCATCGCGGCGCGACGCCCGAGGACGACCGCCGGATCGCCGAGGAGCTGCTCGAAGACGAGAAGGAGCGCGCCGAGCACGTGATGCTCGTCGACCTCGGCCGCAACGATCTCGGGCGCGTCTGCGAGTACGGCAGCGTCGCCGTCGACGAGCTGATGGAGGTCGAGACCTACAGTCACGTCATGCACATCGTCTCCGAGGTCTCCGGCACGCTGCGCGAGGACGTCGGCGCGATGGACGCGCTGCGCTCGGCGCTGCCCGCCGGCACGCTGTCGGGCGCGCCGAAGGTTCGCGCGATGCAGATCATCGACGAGCTCGAGCCGGTCAAGCGCGGCGGCTACGGCGGTGCGATCGGCTATCTCAGCTACGGCGGCGACCTCGACACGGCGATTCACATCCGCACCGTCGTCGTCAAGGACGGCGTCGCGCACATCCAGGCCGGCGGCGGCACCGTCGCCGACGCCACTCCCGCGTACGAGTACGAGGAGTCCGTCGCCAAGTCGACCGCCGCGATCCGCGCGATCGAGCTCGCCTGCAGGCAACCCGAGTGGCCATGAGCGCTCCCGACGAACAGATCAACGGAGCCCCGCGCGCACGGCGCGTCCTCGTGCTCGACAACTACGACTCGTTCACGTACAACCTCGTGCAGTACCTCGGCGAGCTCGGCGGCGAGATCGAGACGGTGCGCAACGACATGGCGAGCGTCGACGAGCTGCTCGAGCGCGGCTACGAGCGCTGCGTCGTCTCGCCCGGCCCGTGCACGCCCGACGACGCCGGGATCACGCTCGAGCTCGTGCGGCGGATGCCCGAGTCGGGTGTGCCGACGCTCGGCGTCTGCCTCGGCCACCAAGCGCTCGCGCAGGCCTTCGGCGGGCGCATCGCGCTGCACTCCCCCGTGCACGGCAAGGCGACGACGATCGAGCACGACGGGCGCACGATCTTCGCCGGCCTGCGCACGCCGCTGACCGTCGGGCGCTACCACTCGCTCGTCGTCGATCCGCAGCTGCCCGACCGCCTCGAGCAGTCCGCGTACGGCGGCGGCGTCGTGATGGGCGTGCGCCACCGCGAGCTGCCGGCCGAGGGCGTGCAGTTCCACCCCGAGTCGGTGCTCAGCACCGAAGGCAAGCAGCTGCTCGCGAACTTCCTGAGCGACGGCTGATGGCCAACGCGACGCTGACCCGCGCGATCGACGCGCTCGCTTCGCGCCGCGACCTGAGCGCCGACGAGAGCGCCGACGTGCTCGCCGAGATCATGCGCGGCGAGGTCTCCGAGACGCAGATTGCCGGCTTCCTGATCGCATTGCGCACGAAGGGCGAGACGGTCGAGGAGATCGCCGGGCTGGCGCGCACGATGCGCGCGCTCGCCGCGCACGTGCCGAGCGACCGCGACGATCTGCTCGACACGGCCGGCACCGGCGGCGGCCGGCGCACGTTCAACGTTTCTACGACCGCCGCGCTGATCGCCGCCGGCGCCGGCTGCGCGGTCGCCAAGCACGGCAACCGCTCGGCGACGAGCTCGTCCGGGTCGGCCGACGTGCTCGAGGCGCTCGGCGCGCGGATCGACCTCGACCCGGCCGGCGTCGCGCGCTGCATCGAGGAGGCGGGGTTCGGCTTCATGTTCGCGCCCGCGCATCATCAGGCGACGCGCTACGTCGTGCCCGTGCGCCGCGACCTCGCCGTGCGCACGATCTTCAACTTCCTCGGCCCGCTGACGAACCCCGCCGGCGCGAGCCGGCAGCTGATCGGCGTCTCAGATCCCAGCTTCCTCGAGACGATCGCCGGCGCGCTCGCGCGGCTCGGCGTCGAGCGCGCGCTCGTCGTCGCCGCCGAGGATGGCCTCGACGAGGTCTCGATCGCGGCCGGCACGAAAGTCGTCGAGGTCAACGGCGAGCAGCTCGAGCGCTATACGCTCGCGCCCGGCGACGTCGGCGTCGAGCCGGTCGCGCCCGACGTGCTCGAGCGCGACTGCGCCGGCGCCGAGCCCGAGCGGAACGCCGCCGTGACGCGCGCGATCCTCGACGGCGAGCAGGACGGCGAGGGCGCCTCGACGCGGATGCGCCTCGCGCTGATCAACGCCGGCGCCGCGATCTACGCGGCCGGCGCGGCGAGCTCGATCGCCGACGGCGTCGAGGCGGCGCGCGCCGCGATCGCCGACGGGTCGGCGGCCGCCGCGCTCGAGCGCTACGTGCGCGCGAGCCGCGCGCACGCGCCCTCGCGGGTGGCCTCGTGAGGTCGGCGCTGATGCGATCGGTCGACTGTGCAGAGTGCCGGACGGTCTCCACGACGCGCGGGGACGAACGATGAGCGCCGCGACCCCGAGCGTGCTCGCGCGGATCGTGCAGAGCACGCGCGAGGAGCTCACGCGACGCAAGCGCGAGCGTCCGATCGAGGCGCTGGAGGCGCTCGTCGGTCGCGACGATCCGGCGAGCGGGGCGGCGAAACGCGAGCCTGGCCGCTTTCGCCGGGCGCTCGCCGGCGACCGGATCGCGGTGATCGCCGAGTTCAAGCGCCGCTCCCCATCGGCCGGATCGCTGCGCGAGGAAGCGAAGCCCGAGGAGATCGTCGCCGCCTACGAGCGCGGCGGCGCGAGCGCGCTGTCGGTGCTGACCGAGGGTCCGAACTTCGGCGGCTCGCTCGATGACGTGCGCGTCGCGCGAGGCGCGAGCACGCTGCCGATTCTGCGCAAGGACTTCGTCGTCGACCGCTACCAGCTGCTCGAGGCGCGCCTCGCCGGCGCCGACGCCGTCCTGCTGATCGTCGCCGCGCTCGCGGATGCCGAGCTCGCCGAGCTGCACGCCGCCGCGCTCGCGCTCGGCCTCGACGTGCTCGTCGAGGTTCACGACGCCGACGAGGTCGCTCGCGCGCTCGCGCTCGATCCCGCCACGATCGGCGTCAACAACCGTGACCTGCGCGACTTCAGCGTCGACGTCGACCGAACGCGCGCGCTGCGCGCCGCGATCCCGTCCGGCGTCGCCGTCGTCTCGGAGTCCGGGATCGGCGATGCGAAGCAGCTGCGCGAGCTCGAGCGCGACGGCGTCGACGCGGTGCTCGTCGGCGAGTCGCTGATGCGCGCTCGCGACCCGGCGCTCGCGCTGCTCGCGCTGCTCGGCGGCGTGAGCGAGGCCCAAGCGCGTTGAGCGATCGCCTGGTCGGAGATAGCGCAAGTAGGCTTTATTTCGTCTTCATCGCCCCTGCTCATCATCATCCGCAATGAGGCGCACGTTCCTGATCCCGTTCATCTCCGCCCTGATCGGCGGTGGCGTCGTCGTCGCCGTCGTCGCCGCCGCGGGCGACCTCGGCAAGGGCGAAAAGTCGATCACGACCGTGCAGGCGGCGCCGATCGCGCCATCGAACGCCTCGCAGCAGAGCCAGGGACTGACGCCGCACGACATCTACATCAAAGACGCCCCCGGCGTCGCCTTCGTGACGTCGACGATCGTGCAGAAAACCGAATCGCCGTTCAACCTGTTCGGCGGCGGCGGCGAAGCGCAGCGCCAGGGCCAGGCGACCGGCTCGGGCATCGTGATCGACAACAACGGCACGATCCTGACCAACTACCACGTCGTCGAGAACGCGATCAAGGTGACGGTCAGCTTCGAAAAGGGCAAGACCGTCGACGCGCAGGTCGTCGGCAAGGACCCGTCGAACGACCTCGCGATCCTGCGCATCCACCCGGACGGCCTGACGCTGCACCCGCTCACGCTCGGCAACTCCGAAGGTGTGCAGGTCGGCGACCCGGTGCTCGCGATCGGCAACCCGTTCGACCTCGAACGCACGTTGACGACCGGCGTGATCTCGGCGCTGCAGCGGCAGATCACGGCGCCGAACGGCTTTGCGATCGACAACGTGCTGCAGACCGACGCGCCGATCAACCCCGGCAACTCGGGCGGTCCGCTGCTCGACGCCTCGGGTCGCGTGATCGGGATCAACTCGCAGATCGAGACCGGCGGCTCCGGTGGCGGCAGCATCGGCATCGGCTTCGCCGTGCCGATCAACACCGCCAAGGGCGAGATCTCGCAATTGGAGAAAGGCGGCACCGTCCGTGGCGCGTACATCGGCCTCACCTCGCTGACGATCGACGGCTCGCTCTCCGCGCTGAACCTGCCCGTCCAGAGCGGCGCGCTCGTGCAGAGCGTGCAGAAGGGCACGCCCGCCGAAAAGGCCGGCATTCGCGGCGGCACCGTCAACGGCAGCGTCGAAAACGGCCAGGTCGCGGTCGGCGGCGACATCGTCGTCTCGATCGACGGCAAGGCGGTCAACAGCTCCGAAGACCTCGCCAACGACATCTCCGCGAAGAAGCCCGGCGAGACGGTCACGGTCGGGCTGCTGCGCGGCGACGGCAAGGGCCACTACGAACACAAGACCGTCAGCGTTACGCTCGCCAGTCGTCCGAACTCGATCCCGAACGCGAGCACGCCCGAAGGCTAGCGAGCCGTCGACGCTGCGCGGAGCGGCGTCCTCGGTCGCTCGCGTGCAGAGCACGCCACGCTCCCTGCGTCCTTGCTCCGCTTGGTCGACGGCCCGCTAGAGGCCGATGTCACCGATCGGGCCGCTCGGCGCCCGCTACCGTTGAGGCGTGTCCGAGCCCGCCGCCAGAGCCGTGCCGAAGGTCAAGATCTGCGGGCTCACGAGCCTGGCCGACGCCGAGCTTGCGACGCAACTCGGCGCGTGGGCGCTCGGGATGATCTTCTACGAGCACAGCCCGCGCCGCTGCTCGCCGGCGGAGGCCGCGCAGATCGTGACCGCGCTGCGGCGCAAGGTCGAGCTGTGCGGCGTGTTCGTCAACGCGCCGCTGCAGCGCGTCGTCGCGCTGAGCGAGGACCTCGGCCTGACGCTGCTGCAGTTGGGTGGCGATGAGGGCCCGTCGTTCTGCGCCGAGGCCGCACGCCGCACCGGCGCGCGCGTGATCAAGGCGGCGCAAGTCTCCGGGCCGGGCGACGTGCGCGACCTCGAACGCTTCCACGTCGACTTCCACCTGCTCGACGCGCGCGCGAAGGACCCGCGCAGGCGCGCGCTGCGCGGTGGCACCGGCGAGACGTTCGACTGGGAGCTCGTGCGCGCGCGGCGCTCGCGCGTACCGCTGATCCTCAGCGGCGGGCTCGACGCCGGCAACGTCGGCGAGGCGATCGCAACCGTCCATCCGTACGCGCTCGACACGGCCAGCGGCACCGAGGCCGCGCCCGGGCGCAAGGACCCCGAGCGGCTGCGCGCGTTGTTCGACGCCGTCAAGCGCTCATCTGCGCACGACGAGGACGCCGCGTCCGCCGCCACCGCCCCCGTCGCGGGCGGCCGCGCGTGAGCGCCGGCGCGGCGCAGCAGCCGCTCGTCGAGCACCATTTCGGCGTCTACGGGGGGCAGTTCGTGCCGGAGACGCTGATGCCCGCGCTCGCCGAGCTCGAGCGCGCGTGGGCGCAGGCGCGCGCCGATCCGAGCTACCGCGCCGCGCTCGACGCGCTGCTGCGCGACTTCGGCGGCAGGCCGACGCCGCTGTACCGTGCTCGACGGCTCTCCGAGCTGCTCGGGCGGCCGCTGTACTTCAAGCGCGAGGACCTCAACCACACGGGCTCGCACAAGCTCAACAACGCCCTCGGGCAGGCGCTGCTCGCAAAGCGGATGGGCAAGCGCCGGATCATCGCCGAGACCGGCGCCGGCCAGCACGGCGTCGCGACGGCGACCGTCTGCGCGCTGCTCGACCTCGAGTGCGTCGTCTACATGGGCGTCGAGGACACGCGCCGCCAGCGCCCGAACGTGCAGCGGATGGAACTGCTCGGAGCGAGCGTCCAGCCGGTCGATGCCGGCGCGAAAACGCTGAAGGAGGCGACGTCGGCGGCGATCCGCGACTGGGTGACGAACGTGCAGAGCACGCACTACGTGATCGGCTCGGCCGTCGGGCCGGCGCCGTACCCGTCGCTCGTGCGCGACCTGCAACGCGTGATCGGCGACGAGGCGCGCGCGCAACTGCTCGAGGCCGAGGGGAGGTTGCCGACGCGCGTCGTCGCGTGCGTCGGCGGCGGCTCGAACGCGATCGGGACGTTCGCCGCGTTCCTCGACGACGCGGCCGTCGAGCTGGTCGGTGTCGAGGCCGGCGGCGATGGGATCGACACGCCGCGCCACGGCGCGCCGCTGACGGTCGGCGGCCGCGCCGGGATCCTGCACGGCTCGCGCTCGGCCGTGATGCAGGACGAGGAGGGACAGATCCTCGAAGCGCACTCGATCTCGGCCGGGCTCGACTATCCCGGCACGGGACCGCAACATGCGTTCCTGCGCGACAGCGGTCGCGCGCGCTATGCCGCCGTGACCGACGCGCAGGCGCTCGCCGCGTTCAAGCAGCTCGCCCGGCTCGAGGGGATCATTCCGGCGCTCGAGACGGCCCACGCACTCGCGTGGGTGCTCGCGCAGGAGGACGGCGAGCTCGACCTGATCTGCCTCTCCGGGCGCGGCGACAAGGATCTCGCCGAGGTTCTTGGCGGCGCATGAGTGCGCGGGCGGCGACTGGGGTGCGGCGGATCGCCGACGCGTTCGCGAACGCATCAGGGAGGGCCGCGCTGATGCCGTACCTGATGGCCGGCTACCCGACGCTCGCGCAGTCGACGGCGATCGGCGAAGCGTGCGTGCACGCCGGCGCCGACCTGCTCGAGCTCGGCGTGCCGTACAGCGACCCGCTCGCCGACGGCCCGGTGATCCACGAGGCGGGCACGCGCGCGCTGGCGGCCGGCGCGAGCGTCGGCGGTGTGCTCGAGGTCGCGCGCGCCCTGGCGCCGACCGTGCCGGTCGTGCTGATGTGCTACGCGAACATGGTCTACGCGCCCGGCGTCGACGCGTTCGTGCAGCGACTCGCGCGGACCGGCGCCTGTGGGCTGATCGTGCCCGACCTGCCCTTCGAGGAGGCCAGCGAGGTGTTCGCGGCGTGCGAGGCGCACGGCATCGCGCTCGTCCCGCTCGTCGCTCCGACGACGCCGCCGGAGCGCTTGCGCGCGATCGGCGAGCGCGCTCGCGGCTTCCTCTACACGGTCTCCGTCGTCGGCACGACCGGCGAGCGCGTCGCCCTGCAGGACAGCTTCGCGGAGGTGATCGCGCGCGCGAAGGCGAGCACCGACGTGCCGGTCGCGCTCGGGTTCGGGATCAGCACGCCCGAGCACGCGCGCCAGGCCGCCGAGGCCGGCGCCGACGGTGTGATCGTCGGCACGCGCCTCGTGCGCGCGGCGGGCGAGGGCGATGATCCGGTGGGCGCCGTCGGCGCGGTCGTCGCCGAGCTCGTCGCCGGGCTGACGTCGACCGACCGGCGGGCGGACAGCTAGGATTCGCCCGGCATGGGATTGATCCTCACCGCGACAGCCGGGCTGATCGTCTGGATCGTGCTGTGGGCGCTGGGCGCGACCGGCTTCGACGCGTTCCTGCTCGCGATCGCGATCATCCTCGTCGGCGCGACGCTGCGAGTCCTCTCGGGCTATCTTCCTGGCCGTCGCAGCTAGCGGAGCGGTGCGCGCGCGCTGGCTGTGTCTGGCTGCTCTCGCCGCGGTCGCGCCGGCGCTCGCCGGCTGCGGCGGCGTTGGTGTCTCGGGTGCGACCGAAACGGTCGGCAACCAACTCGCGATCTACTCGAGCCTGCCGCTGCAGGGTCCCGATGCGCCGATCTCGACGGAAATCGTCGACGGCGAGCGTCTCGCGCTGTCGCGCGCCGGCGGCCACGTTGGCTCGTTCAGGGTCGGCTACTTCTCGCTCGACGACTCCAACCCGAAGACCGGCGAGCTCGACCCGAGCGCGACCGCGGCCGACGCGAAGATCGCGGCGCAGGACACGCAGACGATCGCGTATCTCGGCGAGCTCGGCTCCGAGTCGACGGCAGTCTCGCTGCCGCTGGTCAACGCCGCCGGCATCCTCCAGGTCAGTCCCGGCAGCCCGTACGTCGGGCTGACGTCCTCGCGCGACGCGGGACAGGACGAGCCCGAGCGCTTCTATCCGAGCGGCAAACGCAACTTCGGCCGCCTGCAACTCGGCGACCCGGCGCAGGCGCTCGCGCAGGTCGCGCTGATGCGCACGCTGCACGTGCACAAGCTCTACGTGCTCGACGACCAGGGCCCGTTCGACGTGCCGCTCGCCGAACTCATCGCCGGCGAAGCCGAAAAGGCGAAGATCGCTCTCGCCGCGCACGACAGCATCGCGACGACGGCGATCGGCGCCGGCGCGTACGCCGGCGAGGTCGAAAAGATCCAGCAGAGCGGCGCCGACGCCGTGTTCTTCGCCGGCGGCGCGGGCGAAGGGACGGTGGCGCTGTGGCGCGCGCTGCACGCCGCCGACCCGCGGCTGCTGCTGCTTGGCTCGAGCAGCCTTTCGGGTGAAGCGTTCACGAGCGCGATCGGCGCCGCCGGCGCACGGACGTACCTGACGACGCCGATCCTCGCGTTGAGCGACTACCCGCCGCCGGCGAAGCGCGTGCTCGCCGACTACCGGCGGCTGTTCGGCGGGCAGCCGGGCGCGTACGCGCTGTACGGGTACGCGGCGATGAACGTCGTGCTCGACGCGATCCGACGCGCCGGATCGCACGGCAACGACAGGCAGTCGGTGATCGACGCCTTCTTCACCACGCCCGAACGCGACTCGGTGCTCGGCCGCTATGCGATCGGCGCCGACGGCGAACCGACGTTCAACCGCTACGGTGCGGACCGCATCGTCGAAGGCCGCGCGCGGTTCCTGCGCGCCTACACCGTGCGCTGATCAGCCGCCGCCCTGCAGGCCGACGACGAGCCGCAGGCGCTCGATCCCGTTGCCGAGGCTGCCGCCGCCGGCGGAGATCGTGCTCAACGAGCGCAGGTACGGCACGAACGGCGCGACCGACGGGTCTTCGCTGAGGCCGACGCCTTCGAGCAGGCCGAGCAGCGTCGGGACGTCGACGATCACGCTCGGTCGATAGCCCTGGCCGAGCGCGGCGGACGCCGTTCCGTACGGCGCCGATCCTGAGACCGTGCTCGACGGGCTCAGCGCGTCCTGCACCGACTGTTCGCCCAGCCCGATCACGAACTTCGCGCTACCGCTCGCGCTCCTCCCGGCGGCGACGTCGAGCACGACCGGCAGGCCCGAAAGGCGCACGGCGACGGCGGCTTCGGCGCCCGGAACCTTCGCGCTCTGCACCGACGCGCCGCCGCTTCGCAGGATCGCGCCGAGCTCGGCGACGGCCGCGCGCGAGCGCGCGGCGTCGGTCGAGTCGATCACGACGCCGCCCTTCAGTTCGAGCAGGCCGGTGCCGGACGCGAACAGCCCGGCCGAACCCATCCAGCTCGCGAACTCGCGCTTCGTCGTGGCGCTTTCGGCGCCGAGCGCGCGCAGCGGCGCGAGGATGCCTCCGAGCAGCCCCTTGACGCTGATGCCGGTGCTCGACGCTTGCGAGCCGGAGCCCGACAGCGTGCCTCCGACCGAGACGAGCCCCTCGATCGCGCCGACGTCGGCGCCGAGCGAGTGGCCGACGTCGCCGAGGCCGACCGCGAGCCACGATTCGCCCGGCAGTTCGCCGAGCGCCGTCGCCGCGGCCGAGCTCGACGCGAACAGGCCGCCGGCTGCGCCGCCCGTTTCGGAGCCGACCGCGTCGGCGTCGACGGTGATCGAGGAAGCCGACGGGACGAGCGAGACGTTGACGAAGCCGCCGCCGGCGAGCAGCGAGAAGCCCGACACCGACGCCTGTGCGCTCGAGCCGCCGAACGCGGCTGCGTTCGCGTACACGTTCGCGAGCGCGCCCGCCGGTGCCGCGCCCACCAGCTTGGCGTACGTCGCGGCGGCGGCGAGCGACGGGCCGCCCGCGGTCGTGTCGATCACCGCGCGCACGCCCGTCTCGGTCCCGATCACGGCCAGCCGCGAGACGATCCCGAACGCGATCCCGCCGGCGTTCGCCTCGTAGGAGACGCCGCGATAGCTGACCGTGTGCGCGCCTGCGCGCGCGGCGAGCTGGGTCAGGAACGAGCGCGCCTTGGCCGCGTCGCGCGTGTCGAGCACGATCGCGCCTTCGACTGCGTGCGCCGCGAACGGGAACGCGCCGCCCGAGGAGGACCCGAGGATGCCCTGCTCGATCAGCGTCACGAGGCGATCGACCGCGCGTTCCTCGGAGCCGCCGGTCGCCGTCAGGAAGACGCCAGCGCGCGGGCCGAGCCACGGCGCGACGTCCTTGCCGTAGTCGAGCGCCGAAGAGCCGGGCGCCTGCAGCGCGGCGAGCAGGCGCAGGTACGGGTCCGCCTGGTGCGTCAGCGCCGTCGCGGCCGCGCGTGCCGAGCTCTGCAGCGAGCCGCTCGGGCGGACGAACGCGCCGGCGTACAGCGGTGCCGAGGCGGGCACGGCCTTAGCCGGGTCGATCGACGTGCCCGACGCTCCCGAGCCGCAGCCCGCGGTGGCGAGCGACGCGGCGGCGAGGACGGCTGCGAGCGCGGTGGCGAGCGCTCCTCGATTCGCGGACATCGCGGGCGATCGTAGCTGCTGCCGTGGCCGTCTCGACGCGCTTGACGCGCACATGCGCTGCAACGTGCGTGTCATGCGCGCGATCTGCAGCGCGGATTGCGGCTTCCGTACGTCGAGCGCTCGACGCGACGTTCGCCAGAACGCCCGTTCAGCGGGCGTTTTCCCACGTCCGGGGCCGATCGGAGGACATGGTGGGAGAAAATGTGCAATTAGAGTTGCGTTGTGGGAGGAAGTGGGGTATGTTCGCGACAGCGAGCCGGGGTGGAGGGGCTCCTCCCACTCCTCCACCTCGGCTCGGTAATCGATTTCGGAGCCTCCACCAGTGGTCCCTTTCCGTGGCACGTTCGACCATACGCTTGACGCCAAGAACCGCCTCACGGTTCCCGCTCGCTATCGCGCGGCGCTCGCCGAGGGGGTGGTCCTGGCGATGCCCGTCGACCTGAAGCCGTGTGTCGGCGTGTGGCACCCGGAGGAGTACGAGCGCTACAGCCGCCGCGCGCTCGCCGAGCTGCCGCCGCTGTCGCCGCGCCGGACCGAGCTCGAGCGCTTCTTCTACGGCAGCTCGCAGGACGCCGACCTCGACGCCGCCGGGCGGATCATGGTGCCGGGGTTCCTCGGAGAGCACGCGAAGCTGCACAAGGAGGTCGTCGTCGTCGGCGCCGGCGACCGCCTCGAGCTGTGGAGCAGGGATGCCTGGGACGACCACCGACCGGCGCTGTTGAGCGGCGTCGCCGAGATCACCGCGCATGTCGACGACACTGCTTGAGATGAGACGCTCCCAGCGCCGCCCCCCTCGCGGGCGGCAGTCCTCGCGCGGCAGCGGCCAAGCCGGCGTGCACGAGCGCGCGCTCGCGGCCGGCGCGAGCGTCGGCGGCCACGTGCCGGTTCTCGCGGAGGAGCTGCTGGAGCTGCTCGACGTCCGGCCCGGCGAGACGGCGATCGACTGCACGTTCGGCGACGGCGGACACGCGCGCCTGCTCGCCAGACGCCTCGGCGCGCGCGGGACGCTCGTCGCGATCGACCGCGATCCGCTCGCGGAGGAGCGCTTCGCGGCGCTCGCCGACGACGTCGAGTGCTCGCTTCGCTTCATTCGCGGCGGCTACGCCGAGGCGCTCGCGCTGCTCGCGCAGGAGGGGCTGCGCGCCGACGCGGCGTATTTCGACCTCGGGATGTCATCGATGCAGGTGGACACGCGCGAGCGCGGCTTCTCGTACTCCTACGAGGCGCCGCTCGACATGCGGATGGACCCGGAGCAGGAGCTGAATGCGCGAGAGATCGTGAGCACGTGGGACGAGCGCAGGTTGGCGCGCGCGCTGCGCGACTTCGGCGAGGAGCGCCACGCGGGGGCGATCGCGCGCGCGATCGTCAGCCGCCGCGCGCAGGCGCCGATCGAGACTACGCTCGAGCTCGTCGACGCGATCAACTCGGCCGTTCCCGCGCCGGCGCGCTTCGCCGGCGGGCACCCGGCGAAGCGCTCGTTCCAGGCGCTGCGCATCGCGGTCAACGACGAGCTCGACCAGCTCGATCGCGCGCTCCCGCTGGCGTGGTCGCTGCTGCGCGAGGGCGGCGTGCTCGCGGGCATCTCGTTCCACTCGCTCGAGGACCGACGCGTCAAGCGCTTCCTCGCGGGGCGCGCGCAGGGCTGCATCTGTCCGCCGGACCTGCCGGTCTGCGCGTGCGGCCGCGAGCCCGAGGCGGCGCTGCTGACACGTCGCTCGGTCGTGCCCTCCCCGCGGGAGGTCGCCGAGAACCCGCGCGCGTCATCGGCGCGCCTGCGCGCCGCGCGCAAGCTGACCGACGACTCGGAGCCGCTCGACCCGGCCGCGACCGGCCGCTTCGAGGAGGACGCGAGACGATGACGCCGCCCGCCGCCGCGGCTCCCGCTCCCGCCGTTCGCCCACGCCGCGCGCCGGCGCCGCGTCGCGCGCCCGGTCCGCGCGGACCGCGTCGCGTCTCGGGCCCGTCGCGTCCGGCGCGCTCGTCGCGCCCGGCGTCGACGCCGCGTCAGGGGCGCTCGCGTGGCGCCGCGCGAGCGAACGCGCTGCCGCTCGCGCTCGTCTCGGCGTTCGAGGCGCTCGCGCAGCACCGGCTGCTCGACCGGCTGATCCGCGGGCGCACGTGGATCGGGATCGTCGCGTTCGCGCTGATCGGGATCGTGACGTTGCAGCTGGGGCTGCTGAAGCTGAACGGCGGCATCGGGCACGCGATCGAGCGCGAGGCGCTGTTGCAGCGCCAGAACGCCGCGCTGAGCATCGAAAACTCGGAAATGGCGTCCGGCCTGCGCGTCGAGACGCGCGCGGCGCAGCTCGGGATGGCGTTCGCGCCGACCGGCCAGCTGCGGTTCCTCGGCTCGCGACCCGATGAAGATGTGGCGAAGGCGGCGGCCGCGCTGACGACGGCTGCCCGCGCGGCGGCGGCGGCGCGAACGTCCGAAAGCTCGACGTCGACCTCGACGTCAGGTGAACCGTCGGCTTCGACCTCGGGCGAAGCCGGCTCCGGCGTGCCGACGCAGGAAGCAGAATCCTCCAGCGCCTCCAGCGCCTCCGGCACCTCCGGCGGCTCCGGCGGCGAAGCGCAGGCGGGCGGCGGCGAAACGGCGCCGTCGGGCGGGACGCAGCCGAGCGCGGGAGGCTGAGCAGTGGCGATCGTCCAGCGCCGGATCGGGGGGATCTTCGCGCTGTTCTTCGCCCTGCTGCTGCTCGCCGCCGCGCGCACGCTGTACCTCGGCGCGCTGAAGGGCGGCAGCCTGCGAAAGGCGGCGGCGACGCAGCAGCTCTCCTACGAAGCCGTGCCGGCGCAACGCGGGTCGATCACCGATCGCGACGGCGTCGATCTGGCGGTCTCCGAGCCGGCGCAGGACCTCGCGGCGGACCCGTATCTCATCAGGGAACCGCTCGCGACGGCGCAGAAGCTCGCGCCGCTGCTCGGCAAGCCGGAGGGGCAGGTGCTGCGCGAGCTGTCGCAGCGCAGCGGCTTCGTGTATCTCGCGCGCGCGCTGCCGGCGCAGCAGGCGCGCGCGGTGATGGCGTTGAAGGTCCCGGGCGTGACCGGCACGCCGGTGATGCGCCGCGTCTACCCGCGCGGCGCGCTCGCGGCGCAGGTGCTCGGCGTGGTCGGCACCGAAGGCAACGGCCTGTCGGGCCTGGAGTACTCCAGCAACGCGCTGCTGCACGGCCACACCGGCGAGCGGCGCGTCGTCAGCGACGCGCTCGGGCAGCCGGTGTCGATCTCCGAACCGCACCCGGAGCAGGCTGGTACGCCGCTGTCGCTGACGATCGACGCGAACATCCAGCAGCGTGCCGAAGACGTGCTCGGCGCGGTCGGGCGCGTGTTCAGCCCGAAAGACGCGACGGCGATCGTGATGAACCCGCAGACGGGCGCGATCCTCGCGATGGCGAACTGGCCGCAGGTCAACCCCAACTCCCCTGGCGCGTCCTCGCCGGAAGCGATGGAGAACCGGGCGGTCGGCTTCGACTACGAACCGGGCTCGACGTTCAAGGCGGTGACGGTCGCCGGCGCGCTGCAGCAGGGGCTCGTGACGCCGACGAGCAGCTTCGCGATCCCCGACCAGATCAAAGTCGCCGACAGAACGATTCATGACGACACCGAACACGCCGAAGAGGACCTGACGACGGCGCAGATCCTCGCGCAGTCGAGCAACGTCGGCGCGATCAAGATCGGCGCGCTGGAGGGGCCGAACGACTTCTCCGGCTGGGTCAGCCGATTCGGCTTCGGGCGGCGAACGGGGATCGAACTGCCGGGCGAGGAAATCGGCCAGGTGCTGCCGGTCGGCAAGTACTCGGGCTCGTCGATGGGCAACCTGCCGATCGGGCAGGGCCAGCTCGTCACGCCGCTGCAGATGGCGAGCGCGTACGCGGCGATCGCGAACGGCGGGATCCTGCGCCAGCCGCGCGTGATCCAGTCGGTCGGCTCGCAGCCGCGGCCGACGCCGCCCGGGCGGCGCGTGATCTCGGCGCAGACGGCAGCGTCCCTGCGCCAGATGCTCGAGGGCGTGCTCGCGCCGGGCGGCACGGCGAGCGAGGTCTCGATTCCCGGGTATCAGCTGGCGGGCAAGACGGGCACGGCGAGCAAGATCGATCCGGCGACGGGCGAATACTCGAAAACGGCGTACGTCGCCTCGTTCATGGGCTTCGCGCCGGCGTCGGACCCGAAGCTGCTGTGCGCGGTGATCGTCGACGAACCGCAGGCCGGCTCGATCTACGGCGGGACGGTCGCGGCGCCGGCGTTCGGCGAGATCATGAGCTTCGCGCTGCCGTATCTGCGGATTCCGCCGGGATAGCTCACGCGCGTCCGGCCGCGGCGGCGGACGCATCCGGCGGGGGTAGCATCCGCGCGATGAGGCTCGACGGGTTGACCGCCGGTCTGGACGCGGCGGCCGCCGGCGATCTCGGCGCGGGCGGGGGCGTCGAGATCGGCGGGCTCGCATACGACAGCCGCGCGGTGCGCGGCGGCGAGTTGTTCTTCTGCGTATCGGGCTTTCGCAGCGACGGGCACGAGTTCGCGCCGCAGGCGATCGCGCAGGGTGCGGCGGCGCTCGTCGTCGAGCGGCCGCTCGGGCTCGGCGTGCCGGAGCTGCTCGTCGCGTCGGCGCGCGCGGCGATGGGGCCGATCGCGGCGCGCTTCTACGGCGACCCGACGGCGGAGCTGCGCGTGGTCGGCGTGACGGGGACGAACGGCAAGACGACGACGGCGCACCTCGTGCGCGCGCTGCTGGAAGCGGCTGGGACGCAGTGCGGGCTGCTCGGCACCGTGACGTCGTTCGTCGGCGGCGAGGAGCGAGGGGTCGAGCGCACGACGCCGGAGGCGATCGACCTGCAGCGGACGTTCCGCGAGATGCTCGAGGGCGGCGACGGCGCGTGCGCGATCGAGGTCTCTTCGCACGCGCTCGAGCTCGGGCGCACGAATGCGACCGAGTTCGCGGCGGCGGTGTTCACGAACTTGACGCAGGACCATCTCGACTTCCACGAGACGATGGAGGACTACTTCCTCGCCAAGCGGCGCCTGTTCGTCGAGCATGCGCCGGGCGTGAGCGTGGTCAACGTCGGCGATCCGTACGGACGGCGCCTGTCGGGGGAGCTCGAGCACGTGCGCACGTTCGCGGTCGACGCGCCGGCGGACTTCAGCGCGAGCGACGTTCGCTGCGACCTCACCGGTTGCACGTTCACGCTGCGCACGGCGAACGTCACGCGCGAGCTGCGCCTGCCGATGCCGGGCCGCTTCAACGTCGCGAACGCGCTCGGCGCGCTGCTCGCCGCACACGAGCTGCTCGGCGGCGAACGCCTGCAGGAGCTGATCGCGGCGCTCGAGCGCGGGGTTCACGTGCCGGGGCGCTTCGAGCCGGTCGACGACGGTCAGGAGTTCGCGGTGCTGGTCGACTACGCGCACACGCCGGACTCGCTGGAGAACGTGCTCGCCGCCGCGCGTGGGCTGGTCGCGGCGGGCGAGCGGCCCGGCGCGCGCGTCGTCTGCGTGTTCGGCGCCGGCGGCGACCGCGACCGTGGCAAGCGCCCGCTGATGGGCGAGATCGCGGCGCGCCTGGCGGACGTCGCGATCGTGACGTCGGACAACCCGCGCTCGGAGGAGCCCGAGCAGATCATCGCCGAGATCATGGCGGGCGCCGCGCGCGTCGAAGCCGGCGAGCGCCGCGAGCCCGACGCGCAGGGGCCGGGAGGCTCGCAGGCGCTCGTGATGTCGGTGCGCTCGATCGCCGACCGTGCGCGGGCGATCGACGAGGCGATCGCGGCGGCGCAGCCGGGCGACGTCGTCGTGATCGCGGGCAAGGGGCACGAGCAGGGGCAGGAGTTCGCAGGCGGGCGCAAGGTGCCGTTCGACGACGCGACGGTCGCGCGCGAAGCGCTGCGCACGCGCGGGTCGCGAGGATGAGGGTGCGAGCGCGATGAGGTCGTGGGACGCGCCGCGCGTGGCAGAGGCGGCGGGCGCGACGCTCGCCGGCGTGCCGGCGGCGAGCGTCGAGGCCGCCGTCGGCTCCGACGCTCAGCCCGGTCCGGTGCGGGCGGCGATCGACTCGCGTCGGCTGGCGGCCGGCGAGCTGTTCGTCGGGTTGGCGGGCGAGCGCGCCGACGGCGGCGAGCATGCCGCGGAGGCGCTTCGGATGGGGGCTTGGGGAGTGCTCGTCGCGCCGGAGCACGCGGCGTCGGCGTCGGCGGCGGCGAGCGAGGCGGGGAGGGGCGGGGCGGTGCTCGTGCACGAGCACCCGCTCATGAGCCTGCAGGCGCTCGCGCGCGCGTGGCGGCGCGAGCTCGGCGCGCAGGGGACGAAGGTCGTCGGGATCACGGGTTCGACGGGGAAGACGTCGACGAAGGACATCCTCGCGGCGCTGCTCGCGCGGAGCATGCGCGTGGTCGCGAGCGTGGAGAACCTCAACACGGAGATCGGCCTGCCGCTGGCGGTCCTCGCGGCGCCGGCGGGGACGCAGGCGCTCGTGCTCGAGATGGCGATGCGCGGGCGGGGTCAGATCGCGGAGCTGGCGACGATCGCGGAGCCGGATGTCGGCGTGATCGTCAACGTCGGCCCGGTGCATCTCGAGCTGCTCGGGTCGCTGGCGGCGATCGCGGCGGCGAAGGCGGAGCTGATCGCGGGCCTACGGCCGGGCGCGACGATCGTGCTGCCGGCGGGCGAGCCGCTGCTCGAGCCGCATGTGCGCGCGGACGTCGAGACGGTGACGTTCGGCGTCGGCGGCGACGTCGCGCTCGCGCAGGCGAGCGGCGACGGACGCGTGCTGATCGCGGCGCACGGGCGGACGATCGAGCTGCGGCCGTCGTTCGCGCAGGCGCACAACCTGCGCAACCTGCTCGCGGCGGCGGCGGCGGCGCTGGCGCTCGGGACCGAGCCGGAGGGGCCGCTCGAGGTCCGCTTTTCGGCGCTGCGTGGCGAGCGTCTGGCGTTGCCGGGTGGCGTCGTCGTGATCGACGACTGCTACAACGCCAACCCGATGTCAATGCGCGCGGCGATCGACGACTTGACGGAGACGGCGCCGACGCGGCGCGTGGCGGTGCTCGGCGACATGCTCGAGCTCGGCCCTGATGCGCCGCGCCTGCACCGGGAAATCGGGCTGTACGCGGCCGACGCGGGCGTCGATCTGATGATCGCGGTCGGCGCGCTGGCGGCGGAGATGCGCACGGAGTTCGACGGCGAGTCCTACGCGGTCGCCGACGCGCCGGCGGCGGCGGAGCTGCTCGCGACGCTGCTAGCGGACGGCGACACGGTGCTCGTCAAGGGCTCGCGCGGCGTCGGCCTGGAGCGCGTGGCCGAGGCGCTCGGCGCGGCGCGGGGACGCTGATGGGCCGGATCTTGTTCGGCGGCACGGCGGCGCTGCTGATCTGCCTGTTCCTCAGCCCGAAGTTCATCGAGTTCCTGCGCGAGCGCGAGTTCGGCCAGCAGATCCGCGAGGACGGGCCGGAGGGTCATCAGCAGAAGGCGGGCACGCCGACGATGGGCGGCGTGATCATCTTCATCGCGATCTCGGTGCCGTTCCTGATCCTGACCGACTACGACTGGCGCTCGGTCGGGATCTTCGGCGCGATGATCGCGTGCGCGCTGCTGGGGTTCGCCGACGACTACACGAAGCTCGTCAAGCGCCGTTCGCTCGGACTGCGCGCGCGGACGAAGCTGATCGTGACGATCGCGATCTCGCTCGGGCTGTGGTACATCGCGCGCTATCAGGCGCATCTGGCGCCGACGCTGAGGCTGCGGTTCGTCGACTACCAGATCGACCTCGGGTGGGCGTATCCACTGTTGATCTACCTGGTCGTCGCGGGGACGACGAGCGGCGTGAACTTGACGGACGGGCTCGACGGGCTGGCGGCGGGCTGCGCGGGGATCGTGCTGCTGGCGTACATCGGGATCACGTTCATCACGGGCGAGGACGACATGGCGATGCTCGCGGGGTGCCTCGTCGGCGGGTGCATCGGCTTTCTCTGGTTCAACGCGTTTCCGGCGACGATCTTCATGGGCGACACCGGCTCGCTCGGGCTCGGCGGCGCGATCGCGGGGCTTGCGGTGATGACGAAGACGGAGCTGCTGCTCGTGCTGCTCGGCGGGATCTTCGTGATCGAGGCGCTGTCGGTCGCGATTCAGGTGATCTCGTTCCAAACGACGCGAAAACGCGTGTTCCTGATGGCGCCGATCCATCACCACTTCGAGCTGCGCGCGTGGGGCGAGACGAAGATCATCCTGCGCTTCTGGATCGTCGCGGCGATCTGCTGTGCGATCGGCTTCACGATCTACCGGCAGAGCATCGGCTGAGGTGAAGCGCCGGCCCGCGATCCCCGCCGGCCCTTACCTGGTCGTCGGCCTCGCGCGCTCTGGCGTCGCCGCGGCACGTGCGCTGCGAGCGCGCGGCGCTCAGGTGATCGGACTCGACTCCTCCGCGTTTGCGGCGGCCGAGGCGTTGCGAGCGGAGGGGGTCGAGGTTTTCTTGGACGCCGACGACGTGCCTGGGCTGCTCGAGCGCGTGCGCGCCGTCGTCAAGAGCCCGGGTGTGCCGGCGCAGGCGCCGACGATCGCGGTGGCGCGCGAGCGCGGCGTGCCGGTGCTCGGCGAGCTGGAGCTCGCGTGGCGGCTGCTGGAGAACGAGTTCGTCGCGGTGACGGGGACGAACGGCAAGACGACGACGGTCGAGCTGATCGGGCACATTCACCGCGAGGCGGGCCTGCCGGTCGCGGTCGCGGGCAACGTCGGCACCGCGCTCAGCTCGCTCGTCGGCGAGCTCGATCGGCGCGCGACGGTCGTCTGCGAGGCGTCGTCGTTCCAGCTCGAGGACACGCTCGCGTTCGCGCCGGAGGCGGCGGCGCTGCTGAACGTGACGCCGGACCATCTCGATCGCCACGGCACGCTCGAGGCGTACACGGCGGCGAAGCTCGAGGTGTTCGCGCGCCAGAGCGCCGAGGACGTCGCGGTGTACCCGGCGGAGCTCGCCGAGCGGATCGCGCCGGCAGGCGGCGCGGACCCGATCCCGGGCGCCGCGCGCCGGGTCGCGTTCGGCTGGGACGCGTCGGCGGCGCTGTTCGAGCTCGACGGCGAGCTGTGGTGGGGGGCGCGGCCGTTGCTCTCGCTGGCGGAGCTGCGCTTGCGCGGGCGCCACAACGTCGAGAACGCGATGGCGGCGGCGGCGGTCTGCCTGGCGCGAGGCGTCGACGCCGAGGCCGTGCGTGCGGGGTTGGCGTCGTTTCACGGCGTCGCGCACCGCCTCGAGGAGGTCGCCGAGCTCGGTGGCGTGCTGTACGTGAACGACTCGAAGGCGACGAACGTCGCGAGCACGCTCGTCGCACTCGACGCGTTCGCCGGTCGCCCGCTGCACTTGATCCTCGGCGGGCAGGGCAAGGGTCAGGACTTCGCGAGCCTGCGCGAGCCGGTGCAGCGGGAGTGCGCGGGGGTGTACGTGATCGGCGAGCACGCCGCGACGATCGCGTCCGCGCTCGCGAAGATCGCGCCGCCGGTGCTCGAATGCGGCGAGCTCGACCGCGCCGTGGCGTGCGCGCGGGCGGCGGCCGAGGGCGATGCGGACGCGGGCTCGGCGGTCGCGCGTGCGAGCGATCGAGGGCCGGTCGTGCTGCTCTCGCCGGCGTGCGCGAGCTTCGACCAGTTCGTCGACTACGAAGCCCGCGGCGCGGCGTTCCGCGCGCTCGTCGAAGAAATGGAGGTGTAGCGCGCCACATGTAGAAGTGAAACGGGATGCCATCGGCCGCAGCACGGCGCGCGCGCTCCTCGGCGGGCGATCGTCTCCAGCGCAAGCGCGGTCGCGGCACGAGCGTCAAGGCGGCCAGCCAGCCGCTCGAGCAGCGCATCCTGATCACGGCGACGCTGTGCCTGCTGGCGTTCGGCGCGGTGATGGTCTACAGCGCCTCCTCGGCGACGTCGCTGCTGCAGAGCGGCGGCACGGGCAGCGGCTACCTCGTCAAGTACCTCGTGTACGGCGCGATCGGCCTCGTCGTAATGCGCGTGCTCGCGCGCGACGGCGTCGAGAAAATCGAGAAGATCACGGCGCCGCTGCTGGTGACGTCGTTCGTGCTCGTGCTCGCCGTGCACATCCCGCACGTCGGCGTCAGCGTCAACGGCGCGCGACGGTGGATCGGCCCGGGGCCGTTCCAGTTCCAGCCGTCAGAGCTGATGAAGCTCGCGCTCGTGCTGTACGGCGCGACGCTGCTCGCGAAGCGCCCGCAGCGCGTGCACGAGCTGCGCGAGCTGCTGAACCCGCTGCTCGTCGTCGTCGGCGGCGCGTGCCTGCTCGTCGTCACGCAGCCGGACCTCGGCACGGCGATGGTGATCGCGTTCACGACGACGGCGCTGCTCGTCGCGGCGGGGATCCCGGCGCGCAATCTCGCGATCGTGCTCGGCGGCGCGTTCGCGGTCGTGATGCTGTACGCGATCGTCAAGCCTTACGCGCGCGCGCGCCTGACGTCGTTCCTCGACCCGTGGGCGCATGCGTCGAGCAGCGGCTTCCAGGCAGTGCAGGGTCAGATCGCGATCGGCTCGGGCGGTCTGTTCGGCGTCGGCCCGGGGCAGTCGGTGCAGAAGATCTTCTACCTGCCGGAGGCGCCGACGGACTTCATCCTCGCGGTGATCGCCGAGGAGCTCGGCGCGATCGGCGTCTGCGCGCTGCTGTTCCTGTACGGGCTGATCGCGTACGCGGGCCTGCGCACGGCGAAGGGCGCGCGCAGCCTGCACAGCGCGCTGATCGCCGTCGGCGTGACGTCGCTGATCGTCTCGCAGGCGCTGCTCAACGTGTTCGCGGTGCTCGGCCTCGCGCCGCTGACCGGCGTGCCGCTGCCGTTCGTCTCCTACGGATCGAGCAGCCTGATCGTGATGCTCGCGGCGATGGGGCTGCTCGTCAACGTCGCCTCGGGCGGGACGGCGCACGTGCGAGCGGTGCCGTCATCGCGCGGGCGCTCGCCCGACGCGCGGGCGCGCGACACGGCAGGATTGGCCGGTGGATCGAGCGAAGCGGATCGTGATCGCGGCGGGCGGCACGGCGGGGCACGTCGTGCCGGCGCTCGCGGTGGCAGACGCGCTGCGAGCTGACGGCGCCGAGGTCTCGTTCATCGGCGCGGGGCGCGCGGAGGCGCAGCTGGTGCCGGCGGCCGGCTATGAGCTGCACGCGATCTCAGTCGAAGGGCTGAGCCGCACGAGTCCGCTGCTCGCGCTGCGCGCGCTGCTGCGCGCGGCGCTCGCGTTGCCGCGCGCGCTCGCGCTGCTGCGGCGGCTGCAGCCGGACGCGGTGATGGGCGGTGGTGGCTACGTGGCGGGTCCGGTGGCGCTCGCGGCGATCGCGCTGCGGGTCCCGGTCGTGCTGACCGAGGCCGACAGCCACATGGGCCTGACGAACCGCCTGCTCGCTCCGTTCGCGGCGCGCGTGTGCCTTGCGTTCCCGTCGCCGGCCCGAAGCCGGCGGCGCCGTCTGTGGCGCTGGCCGGGCCGGCGCGGCGGACGCGTGCTGGTCACGGGCCGGCCGGTGCCGACGCCGGCGCGCGCGCTCGACGGCGCTCGTGCACGGCTCGGGATCGGCCCGGAGGAGACGTGTGTGCTCGTGTTCGGCGGCTCGCTCGGCGCGAGCAGCATCAACCGCGCGGCGACTGACGCGTTCACAGGCAGTCTGCTCCGCGTGCTGCACATCGCCGGCCGGCGTGATTTCGCGGAGCTCTCCGCGCGCGAGCTGTCGCCGGGGTACGAGGTGCGCGAGTTCCTCGACCGCGATGACTTCGCCGATGCGCTCGCGGCGGCGGACCTCGCCGTGGCGCGCGCGGGCGGCTCGGTGTTCGAGATCGCGGCGCACGGCGTGCCGGCGATCCTCGTGCCGTACCCGCACGCGGCGGGCAACCACCAGAGCTCGAACGCGCGCTGGATGGTGGACGCGGGCGCGGCGGTCGTGATCGAGGACGAACAGCTGAGCGGGCCGAGCCTCGCGCGTCTGGTTGCGGCGCTGCTGGCCGATCGGCCTCGGCTTGCGGCGATGGCGGACGCCGCGCGCAAGCTCGCGCGCCCGGACGCCGCGCGCGAGGTCGCCGAGCAGCTGCTCGAGGTCGCCGGCGGATGAGCGCGACGCGACCGTGGTCGGGGCGGCGCCTTCACTTCATCGGCGTCGGCGGCGCCGGGGTCAGCGCGTATGCGCGCGCGGCGTGGACGCTCGGCGCGGAGGTCAGCGGCTCGGATGCGGCCGAGAGCCCATACTCCCGCGAACTGGCGGCCGACGGCGTGCTCGACGCGCGGATCGGGCACGCGCGCGAGAACGTGCCGGCAGGCGATGACGTCGAGGTCGTCTACTCGTCGGCCGTCCCGGCCGAGAACGTCGAGCGGGTGGCGGCGCGCGAGCGTGGCCTGGCCGAGCGAGCGCGCGCGGAGCTGCTCGGCGAGCTGACGGCGCTGCGGCGCACGATCGCCGTCGCGGGCACGCACGGCAAGACGACGACGGCGTCGATGGCCGTGCACGCGCTGCGCGCGGCGGGGCTCGACCCGGGGTGGCTCGTCGGCGGCTCGATCGGCGGCGGCCTGCCGAACGCGCGCTGGAGCGACGGCGAGTGGCTCGTCGTCGAGGCCGACGAGTCGGACCGCTCGATGTTGAGCGTCGACGTCGACATCGCGGTGCTGACGAACGTCGAGCTCGACCACCACGCGACGTTCACCTCGCTGGCGGAGCTGCGCGAGGCGTTCGCGGCGTTCCTCGCACGCGCGCGCGCGGCGATCGTCGTCTGGGACCGCCCGGAGCTGCTGGAGTTGGCGCGCCGGCCGGCGTCGGCCGAGAAGCTGTTGGACCCGACGCGTCGCTCGCCGCTCGCGACCGAGCCGCCGCGCGGGGTCGATTTAGTGCCATACGACGTGCCCGACCCGCGACTGTCGCCCGAGGGAGCGCGCTTTCGGTGGCGTTCGCACGAGGTGCGTCTGGCGGTGCCCGGCGCGCACAACGCGTTGAACGCGGCGGCGGCGCTCGAGGCGGCGCGGTCCGCCGGCGCCGAGGAGCGCGCGGCGATCGCCGGCCTCGCGGGTTTCGATGGCGCGGGGCGGCGCTTCCAGCTCGTCGGCGAGAGCGCGCGCGGCGCGCGCGTGTACGACGACTACGCGCACCATCCGACGGAGGTCGCGGCGACGCTCGCGGCGGCGCGCACGCTCGCGCCGAGCCGCCTGGTCGCGATCTTCCAGCCGCATCTGTACTCGCGCACGCGGCTGCTTCGGCGGGAGTTCGGAGAGGCGTTGACGAAGGCGGACGTGGTCGCCGTGCTCGACGTCTACCCGGCGCGCGAGCGGGCCGAGGATCACCCGGGAGTCAGCGGCCTGCTGATCGCCGAGGCGGCGGCCGACGCGGCGGCGGGCCGGCCGGTGTTCTGGCTGCCCGACTTCGACGCCGCCGCGCGCGTGCTCGCCGACGTGCTCGAGCGGGGCGACGTGTGCGTCGCGATGGGCGCCGGCGACGTCGATGTGCTCGCGCGCAGGCTCGTCGACGCGCCGGCCGTCGCGGGCGGGGGAGCAGACGCGTGAGCGACGCCGTTCGCCGCCACCGGAGCGGCGCGTGAGCGCCGCCGTCCCGGCGCCGCCGGAGATGGTCCGGTGCGACTTCCCGATCGCGCGCATGTCGACGGTGCGGACGGGCGGCGCGGCCCAGTTCTTCGCGCGCGCGGGCAGCGAGGCGGAGCTGCTCGAGCTGCTGGCGTGGGCGCGCGCGGCGGCGGCGCCGGTCAGCGTCGTCGGCTCAGGGTCGAACGTGCTGATCGCCGACGACGGCGTCGCGGGGCTCGTGCTGAAGCTCGATCGCGAGCTCGCGCGGATCGAGCGCGACGGCGCGCGGATCGTCTGCGGCGGCGGCGCGCGGCTGCCGGCGGTCGCGGCCGAGTCGGCGCGCGCGGGCCTGTCGGGGATCGAGTTCGGCGTCAACATCCCGGGGACGGTCGGCGGCGCGGTGCGGATGAACGCGAACGCGTACGGCGGCGAGCTGGCGAGCGTGCTCGAGGGGGTCGAGATCGTCACGGCGGCCGGCTCCGAGCGCCGCGTGCCATCGGAGCTCGGCTTCGGCTACCGGCGCTCGAACGTCGCGCCGGGCGAGGTCGTGATGCGCGCGAGCTTCGCGCTCGCCGTGTCCGATCCGGCGGCGGTCGCGGCGACGCTGGCGCAGATGCGCGAGCGTCGCCACGAGGCGCAGCCGCAGGGGATCAAGACGTTCGGCTCGACGTTCAAGAACCCGCAGGACGCGCGCGCGCAGGGGCGCACGGCGGGACTGCTGCTCGCCGAGGCCGGCTGCAACGGGCTCACGGTCGGCGGCGCGCGCTTCTCGCCGAAGCACGCGAACTTCATCGAGAACACCGGCGCTGCGAGCACGGCCGACGTGCTCGCGGTGATGGCCGAGGGCCGCCGCCGCGTGGCCGAGCGCTTCGACGTCGAGCTCGAGCCCGAGGTGCAGACCCTCGGCGACGTGCGCTTTCCGTGGGCCTGAGGCCGCTTCCCGTGGTCCCAGGCCGCTCTGATAACCTGCAGAGACGAATTAGAGAAGCCGGATTGGAGAAGCTATGACGGAGACGAAGTCGGTGACGGTGGCAAAGCATCGGTTCGACCTTCGGCGAAGCGACGTCGAGCGTGCGATGCGTCGCGTCCTGCCCGATCCGATCATGAGCCACTACGTCGTGATCGGCCGGCGCCGATATCCGCCGAAGCAGGTGATCGGCGTTGTAACGGGGCTCGATCGAGCCGATTTCGCGTCGCATCAGGCACGACGAATCCTCGCTGGGCTCGGCTTCGCGACCGGCAGGCGATCACCACAGGACCGCTCCGGCCGGAGCTCGACGGCGCCTGCGGGCGGCGGCCCCGCGACACGCGTGCGCCGCTCGCGCGCCGGCGCTCGCGCGAGCGCCGAGACGCTGGAGCCGTTCGTCGGCCAATGGGTAGCGACGCGTGGCGAGGAGGTGCTCGTCGCAGCGCCCGATCCGCGTGCGGTCGTCAGCTGGCTCGCCGGACATCGCCAGCAGGCGGACAGCATGTTCCGCGTGCCTGTCAGCGAGTTCGAGGCGAGCGGCGCCGCGCCGCTGTGAGACGCGCCTTCCAGGCTCTACCCGGGCTCGCCGGCAGGTCTCGGCCGGTGGTCGACGTCATGGTGGAGGGTCTCGAGTTGGCGCCGCAGGCGTGCCTGCTCGACAGCGGAGCGAACGACATCCGCCTGGGGAAGCACGTCGCGGACCTCGCCGGCGTCGAGCTTACGGCGACGGTCGAGCACGAGCTGGTCGTGGGCGGCGTGCGCACACGGGGAAGGGGAGTCGAAGCTCAGCTCGCGCTGCGAGAGGGAGCCGACCTTCACGTCTGGACGCCGACCGTCTACTTCTGCGAGCCGTGGCCGTGGGCGTTCGGTCTGCTCGGCCTCGGCGGGCTCGATCCGTTCCGGCTGATCATCGACGCCTACGAGGAGTGGCTGGAGCTTCGTCCGATCGATCGTTGAGCGTGGTAGGGGTTAGCCCTCCGAGGTCGAAGATGCAGGCCAGATGGATCGCTCGTTTGCCGGCCGCCTCGGAATCGGCGGCGTCACATCACGACCGCGCGGCGCCGGCCGACCCCGCCGCGGCACGTCCGCGGCACGGCGCGGAGATGGCACCGGCATCGACCGCGCGATCGCGCTGGTGTGGCGGCTGCCGGCTGCGCTGGCGCGCCTGCTCGCGCGATGCTGGGCGTTCGTGCGCGCGCACCGGCGCATGCGAGTCGCGCTGCTCGTCGCGACGCTCGCGACGCCGCTGCTCATCGGCGGCTGGCTGTGGTTGCGCAACTCCTCGCTCGTCGTCGTGCGCCAGGTCCAGATCGTCGGCGCGCACGGAGCCGACGCGTCGGCGATCGACGCGGCGCTGACGCAGGCCGCGCGGCGGATGAGCACGCTCGACGTGAAGACCGGCGAGCTGCGCGCGGCGGTCGCGGCGTACCCGATCGTCGGCCAGATCCAGGCGCGCGCGAGCTTCCCGCACTCGCTCAGCATCCGCGTGATCGAGCAGCCGCCGGTCGCGAGCGTCGCGGTCGCCGGCGTGAAGACGGCCGTCGCCGCTGATGGCGTCGTGCTCGGGCCGGCGCACGTGAGCGGCTCGCTGCCGTCGCTCGTGGGCACGACGCCGCTGAGCACGGGCGAGCAGATCCACAACCCGACGCTGCTGAGCGCGCTGAGCGCGCTCAGCGCGGCTCCGGCGCCGCTCGCGAACGACGTCGAACGCGCGTATAGCGGCGCGAAGGGGCTGACGATCGTCCTGCACGGTGGGCTGCTCGCATACTTCGGCGACGCGACGCTCGCGCACGCCAAGTGGCTGTCGCTCGCGCGCGTGCTCGCCGACGCGAGCTCGGTCGGCGCGTCGTACATCGACGTGCGCGTGCCGGAACGGCCGGCCGCGGGCTTCCCGGCGGGCGTCACGCCGCCGTCGAGCGCCGGCGGCGAAGCCGAAGGCTCGACGGCGACGCCGTCGAGCTCGGAATCGAGCCAGGCGCTCGCCGAAGGGTTGAGCTCGGCGGTCGGCGGGAGCGCGTCGGGCACGTCGGCGGCGTCGAGCGGCGAACACGAAGAAACGACGTCGGGCGCTCACGAAGAAGCGTCGCCGGCGCGGCGCGAAGCGGCGTCCTCCGGCGAAGCCGAAGCGAGCGCGGGCGGCGGATCGACGCCGAGTGGCGCCAGCGAATCGAGCGGCGCCGGACCGACCCACTGAGCGCGACACGGGCAGCGTCAAACCAGTCTTCCGTACCTTGACCCTCAAGTCGAGGTTGATAGCGATGCAAGACCTATCCTCAGCCGCCGGTCGAGAGTTCGCCGATCTGCAACGATCGTTGCGGAACTGGTCGCTTTCGTTGACAGGGCGAAGTTCCCTGCATAACGTGCCGATTTCGGCGGTTGCGCAGGCTGTATGCTGCGAACCCTAATTTTCTACTGAAGGGTTCGGACAGAACCATCATGGAGAGCAGCGGCAGTTATCTGGCGGTGATCAAGGTCGTGGGCGTCGGCGGCGGCGGCACGAACGCGGTCAGCCGCATGGTCGACGCGGGACTGCGCGGCGTCGAGTTCATCGCGGCGAACACCGACGCGCAGGCGCTTGCGATGTGCGACGCCGACGTCAAGCTGAACATCGGCCACGAGTCGACGAAGGGGCTCGGCGCGGGCGCCAACCCGGACGTCGGGTTGTCGGCCGCGTCGGAGTCGCGCGACGACATCAAGGAGGCGCTGAAGGGCGCGGACATGGTGTTCGTCACGGCCGGCGAGGGCGGCGGCACGGGCACGGGCGCGGCGCCGGTGATCGCCGAGATCGCGAAGAACGAGATCGGCGCGCTGACCGTCGGCGTCGTGACACGGCCGTTCGACTTCGAGGGCTCGCAGCGCGGCCGCCAAGCGACCGAGGGCATCGAGCGTCTGCGCGAGGTCGTCGACACGTTGATCGTGATCCCGAACGAGAAGCTGCTGACGGTCGTCGAGCGGCGCACGTCGATGCTCGACGCGTTCCGCGAGGCCGACAACGTGCTGCGCCAGGGCGTCCAGGGGATCACCGACCTGATCACGATCCCGGGGCTGATCAACCTCGATTTCGCAGACGTGCGCACGATCATGGCCGACGCCGGCTCGGCGCTGATGGGCATCGGCGTCGCCGGCGGCGAGAATCGCAGCGCCGACGCGGCGAAGGCCGCGATCAGCTCGCCGCTGCTGGAGGAGTCGGTCGACGGCGCGACCGGGATCCTGCTGAACATCACCGGCGGCAAGGATCTCGGCCTGTTCGAGGTCAACGACGCGGCCGAGACGATCCAGAACGCGGCCGACCCGAACGCGAACATCATCTTCGGCGCCGTGATCGACGAGAGCATGTCCGACGAGGTCCGCGTGACCGTGATCGGCACCGGCTTCGATCATCGACCCGGACGCACCGCACGCCGCGACAGCCGCGCGCGCGGGCGCGACCGCAAACCGTCGATCGACGATCGCCAGCGCTCGTCGCTGGAGATCTCCGACGACGACATCGACGTGCCGCCGTTCCTGCGGTAGCGCGATATAAGTACGAGCGCTAGACAGCGCTCGCTGTTCAAGCCGCACATGTGCGGCTTGCGAGGACGTACATGTGCGTCCTCGACGACAGGCCGCATGCGGCCTGTCGCAGGTAGGCGCATGCGCCTACCTGAAAACATGATCGATTTGTCCCGCCGGGCGATTCGACGTCGGACTGGTAGGTATCGTGTCCCTAGTGCCTGAGCAGCTCGACTTGACGATCGTCTACGAGCCGACGGAGGAAGGCTGGATACTGGCCTCGATCCCCGAGGTTCCCGGGGTGTTGACCCAAGGCCGCACTCGGGAGGAGGCGCGGGCGAACGTGATTGACGCGTTGCGCCTGATGCTTTCGCCGGAGCCTTGGTCGGCCGACGATCGACGCGAGCGAGAGGCGCTGCATCTGACGATCGCTGCTTGAAGCGACGAGACCTCGAGCGGCATCTCCGCTCCGCCGGGTGTGGCTCCTTCGAGGAGGGAGGCAATCACACACGTTGGATCGGTCCCTCGGGCAGGCGATCGGTCGTACCGCGACATCGCGAGATCCACTTCCGTCTCGCCCGTCGGATCTGCACGCAACTCGGCGTTCCGCCGCCGGCCGGCTCGCGGTGAGCCCGACCGCTAGCCTGCGGGCGGTGACGAGCACCCTGCGCCGCACCGCGCTGTACGACACGCACGTCGCGGCCGGGGCGAAGATCGTCGAGTTCGCCGGCTGGGAGATGCCGGTGCGATACGAGGGCGTCGGCGCCGAGCATCGCGCCGTGCGCGAGGCGTGCGGGATCTTCGACGTCTCGCACATGGGCGAGATCGAGGTCTTCGGCGCGCAGGCGACGCCGCTGCTGCAGCGGCTGCTGTCGAACGACGTCGAGCGGATCGCGCTCGGGCGCGACGGCGGCGGCGCGCAGTACAGCGTGCTGTGCCGCGAGGACGGCGGCGTGCTCGACGACCTGTTCGCGTATCGCCTCGACACCGACCGCTACCTCGTCGTCACGAACGCGGCGAACCACGAGCGCGACCTCGCCTGGTTTCGCGAGCGCGCCGTCGAGTTCCCCGACGCCGAGGTCGTCGACCGGATCGACGACTACGCGATGCTCGCCGTGCAGGGGCCGCTCGCGCGGGGCATCGTGCAGGCGATCTCCGACGCGCCGCTGCCGGCGCGGATGACGGTCGCGACGCGGCGCCTGGCGGGCGAGGACGTGCTTGTCTGCGGCACCGGCTACACCGGCGAGGACGGCGTCGAGCTGCTCTGCCGGCCATCGCTCGCGCCGGCGCTGTGGGAGCAGATCGTCCGTCGCGGCGCCCGTCCGTCCGGCCTCGCCGCGCGCGACACGCTGCGCCTGGAGGTTTGCTTCCACCTGTACGGCAACGACCTGACGATCGAGCGTGGCCCGATCGAGGCAGGCCTCGGCTGGTGCTGCCACGAGGACACCGGCTTCGTCGGCGCCGAGGCCGTGCGCGCCGTGCGCGAGGCGGGGCCGAGCGAGCGGCTCGTCGCGTTCGAGATCGACGGGCCGGGGATCGCGCGACAGGGCAACCCGGTCCTCGGTGGAGGCGAGGTCACGAGTGGGACGATGTCGCCGACGCTTGGCGTCGGGATCGGGATGGCCTACGTGCCGGCCGCGCGCGCCGCCGTCGGCGGCGAACTCGAGATCGACGTTCGTGGCAAGATGCGCCGCGCCGTGGTCAAGCAGAAGCCGCTCTACCGAAAGGCCGCGTGATGGCGGACAGCAGCTACCCCGACGACCTCCTTTACCACGCCGAGCACGATTGGGTGAGGATCGACGCCGATGATCCCTCTTCGGCGACGCTCGGGATCACGTGGTACGCGCAGGATTCGCTCGGCGAGGTCGTCTTCTTCGATCTGCCGGCGATCGGGACGAGCGTCAGCAAGGACGCGCCGTACGCGGAGGTCGAGTCGGTCAAGGCCGTCTCGGACGTGATCGCGCCGCTGTCCGGCGAGATCGTCGAGGTCAACGAGTCGCTGTCGGACGATCCGCAGGCGATCAACGAGGACCCGTACGGCGCCGGCTGGCTCGTCAAGGTCCGCCTGTCGGACCCCGGCGAGCGCGACGCGCTGATGGACGCGAGCGCGTACGTCGCCACGCTCGGCGGCTAGGCTGAGCTCAGACTTGAGCCGCTACACCGCCATCACCGCCGCGGACCTCGACGCGATGCTCGACGCGATCGGCGTCGACTCCGTGCGGGAGATGTTCGATCGCCAGATACCGCCGGCCGTTCGCCTCGACCGCGCGCTGGAACTGCCCGACGGGCAAGCCGAGCAGGACGTCTACGCGCATCTCTCGCAGCTCGCCGCGCGCAACACGAGCGCCGAAGACGAGCTGAGCTTCCTCGGCGCCGGCATGTACGACCACTACGTGCCGGCGATCGTCGACATGCTGATCGAGCGCTCGGAGTTCCTGACGCCGTACACGCCCTATCAGCCCGAGATCTCCCAAGGTGGGCTGCAGGTGATGTTCGAGTACCAGACGGCGATCAGCGAGCTGACCGGCCTGCCCGCCTCGAACGCGTCGACGTACGACGGCCCGTCGGCGGTCGCCGCCGCCGCGTACATGGCGAAGCTGCACAACGGCCGCACGCGGATCGTCGCCAGCGCCGGCCTGCATCCGCACACAATGCAGACGCTGCGGACATACGCGCACGGCTTCGGCATGGATGTCGTCGAGGTGGCGCTTCGCGACGGCGTCACCGACGCCGCCGCGTGGGAGGAGGCGATCGACGCCGAGACGAGCGCGGCGATCTTCGCGCAGCCGAACTTCTACGGCGCCGTCGAGGACGCCGCGGCGCTGAGCGCCGCGGCGAAGGGCGGCGGCGAGGGCGATGGCCCGGTCGGCGGCGCCAACCCGGTCGTGATCTGCCAGGCCGACCCGATCGCGCTCGGCATTCTCGCCGCGCCGGGCGAATGCGGCGTCGACGTCGCCGTCGGCGAGGGCCAGCCGCTCGGCAACCGGCTCGATTTCGGCGGGCCGTCGTTCGGCTTCTTCGCGGCGCGCGAGGAGTACCTGCGGCGGCTGCCCGGGCGGATCGCCGGCGAGACGGTCGACGTCGACGGGCGGCGCGGCTTCGTGCTGACGCTGCAGACGCGCGAGCAGCACATCCGCCGTGAGAAAGCGACGTCGAACATCTGCACGGCGCAGGCGCTCAACGCGCTCGCCGGCGTCGTCTACCTGTCGTGGCTCGGGCGCGACGGGATCGTCGAGCTCGGCGAGCTGCTGCTCGCTCGCACGCATTACGCGCGCGAGAAGCTGGCGGCTATCCCAGGCATTGAGAAGCTTCATTCGCAACCCGTCGTGAGGGAGTTCGCGCTGCGGCTCGACGCCGACGTCGCCGCCGTGCGCCGTCGCTGCGCCGCCGACGGCGTCAACCCGGGCGTCGACGTGCAGGCGCTGAGCGGACGCGAGGAGGATCGCGGCGTCCTGCTCGTGGCGCTCACCGAGCGTCGCTCGCGCGCGGACATCGAGCGCCTCGCCGACGTGCTCGGTGCCGCCGTCGTGGCCGAGCGGCGCGAGGCGGTGGCGGCGTGATCACCACCGAGACGCCCCTGCAGCGCGACCGCGCGCGGACGATCTTCGAGAAGGGCGCGCGCGGGCGGCGCGCGTTCGTCGCTCCGGCGCTCGACGTGCCGGCGGTCGACACCACGGAGCTGCTGCCCGCGCGTCTTCGCCGGGGCGAGCGCGCGCGCCTGCCGGAGGTCTCAGAGCCGGAGATCGTGCGCCACTACGTCGGCATCTCCAAGCGCAACTTCGACCTCGACTCGGGCTTCTACCCGCTCGGCTCGTGCACGATGAAGCACAACCCGCGCCTGCACGAGCGCGTCGCGGCGCTGCCCGGTCACGCGCGCCTGCACCCGCTGCAGGACGCCGAGCGCTCGCAGGGCGCGCTCGAGCTGATGTGGAACCTGCAACAGGCGCTCGCCGAGGTCTCCGGCCTGCCGCACGTCTCGCTGCAGCCGTCGGCAGGCTCACACGGCGAGCTCGCCGGCGTGCTGTTGACGCGCGCCTACCACGAGGATCGCGGCGAGACGCGCAAGAAGGTCTTGACGCCCGACACCGCGCACGGCACGAACCCGGCGACCGTCACGATGGCCGGCCTGGAGGTCGTCAAGCTCGCGACGAACGCCGACGGCGGCATCGACCTCGACGACCTGCGCGCGAAGGCCGGCGAGGACGTCGCGTGCCTGATGCTGACCAACCCGAACACGCTCGGGCTGTTCGACCGCAACATCGCCGAGATCGCTCAGATCGTGCACGGCGTCGGCGCGACGCTGTACTACGACGGCGCGAATCTGAACGCCGTGATGGGGCTGTCGCGCCCCGGCGACATGGGCTTCGACATCGTCCACTTCAACCTGCACAAGTCGTTCACGCAGCCGCACGGCGGCGGCGGCCCCGGCTCGGGGCCGATCGCCGTGTCCGAGCGCGTCGCGCCGTATCTGCCGCTGCCCGTCGTCGCGCGCGAGGACGCCGCCGACGGTGGCGAGCCGACGTTCTCGCTCGAGCACGACCGTCCGAAGTCGATCGGCCGGCTGCGCGGCTTCCACGGTAACTACGGCTGCTTCGTGCGCTCCTACGCCTACATCCGCTCGCTCGGCGGCGACGGGCTGAAGGACGCCTCGGAGGTCGCGGTGCTGAACGCCAACTACCTGCTCGCGCGGTTGCGCGCGCACTCGCTGCCGAACGGGCGCACGGTCGCCGACTACCTGCCGCTCGCATACGGCGAGCTGTGCATGCACGAGTTCGTGCTGTCCGGCGGTCCGATGAAGCAGGAGTTGAAGATCAAGACGCTCGACCTCGCCAAGCGGCTGCTCGACTACGGCTTTCATCCGCCAACCGTCTACTTTCCGCTGCTCGTCGACGAGGCGTTGATGGTCGAGCCGACGGAGACCGAGACGAGGGAGACGCTCGACGCATTCGCCGATGCGATCGCGGCGATCCTCGCCGAGGCCGCGCAGAACCCGGAGATCGCCCTCAGCGCGCCGTACTCGACGCCCGTGCGCCGCCTCGACGAGGTCGCGGCGGCGAAGCGGCCGGTCATCCGCCAGGCGCTCGACTAGGCTCGGCCGGCAAATGGCGCCGCTTCGCATCTTCTCCGGCATCCAGCCGACCGGACGCAAGCACCTCGGCAACTACATCGGCGCGATCGCCCAGTACGTCGTCGGGCAGGACCGCGGCGAGGGGATCTACTGCATCGTCGACCTGCACGCGATCACGCTTCCGTACGAGCCGGCCGAGCTGCGCGAGCGCCTGTACGACACGACCACGATCCTGCTCGCGGCGGGCCTCGACCCACGGCGCTGCATCCTGTTCCGCCAGTCCGACGTGCGCGAGCACACCGAGCTGACGTGGCTGCTGTCGAGCCTCACCGAGCTCGGTCGCCTGCAGCGGATGCACCAGTTCCGCGACAAGTCGCTCGCCCAGCGCGAGCTCGTGGCGGCGGCGCTGCTCCTGTACCCGGTGCTGCAGGCCGCCGACGTGCTCGCCTACCGCGCGCACGAGGTGCCCGTCGGCGAGGACCAGCGCGAGCACCTCGAGCTGATGCGCGACGTCGCGCGGCGCTTCAACGCGCGCTACGGCGACGGCGAGGAGGCGCTCATCGTGCCCGAGCACCGGATCCCGGAGGTCGGCGCGCGGATCATGGACCTGCAGGAGCCGACGCGCAAGATGTCGACGAGCGTCGGCTCAGAGCTCGGCACCGTCTACGTGCTCGACGAGCCGAACGCGATCGAGAAGAAGCTGAAGAGCGCCGTCACCG
>Ga0210386_10000461_pt1 | contig 37181 bp, 38 predicted proteins | sample IncBWH32OmetaG_FD_160091 | JGI IMG/M metagenome (GOLD analysis project Ga0210386, IMG submission 160091) | Forest soil microbial communities from Barre Woods Harvard Forest LTER site, Petersham, Massachusetts, United States - Inc-BW-H-32-O ...
GCTACGAGGCCATCCTCGCCGCCTGCACGGAGGCATGGCTGTTCCTCGTCACTGATCTGGCGCGCATCGAATCAATCGCACATCGTGCTTGGGCATGCGTCAATCTTTGAGTCGCCTGGTATAAGACCTGAGGACCAACACCTGCTCCGGCATGTGCGGCCACCACACAGATCGTCTGGCGCACGACGCGGCGCGTGGGCGGCGCCGTGGCCGGTGACGGCCGGCCCGAGGTCTGGGCGTGCAACTACGACCCGCCCAGCAACGTGATCGGCTACCGGCCCGATTAGGCCGTCCCGCTACCGTAACGGTTCATAAAGCTTTCGGCCAATCATCCTCAGCGTCCGCGGCGATCGGGCCGTGGACGCTGAGGATGATCGGCCGGAGGACCGAGGATGCGTCTTCGCATTCGATGAAAATCCGGTGCGGGCGGTGGCCGGTGCGACGGAGCATCGCACGCCGCCGTTCGCCTTCCATACCGGTTGCGTGGAGGGCCATTTTGGCTCTCCACGCTCCGGCTGTTGACCCCACCTCGTACCCTCGAGGCAACGATCTCCCGCTCAGCCCAGCACGCCTTCCGGCCGCAACCGCGCCGGCAGCGTCGCCAGGCTCTCGGTGGTATCGAAGTCGCGCAGCACCGCGTCATCCGCCATCTCGATCTCCGCGACCACCTCCAGGTGTTTGCCCACCAGGAAACGCGCCCCAGAATCGCCCGTAATCTCAAGGATTTCTGAAAAAAAGCTCCGATCCCATAACATCGGATTGCCCTGCTTGCCGCGGAACGTCGGCAGCACGATCCTCCGCCCCTCGGTCGGGTCATAGGCCGCCAGCAGCCGATCGATCATCCGCCCGGTCACCAGCGGCATGTCGCCGAGGCAAACCACCGCCGCTGCGCATTCCGGCGGCACCGCGGCGATCCCCGCCTTCAGACTCGCCGACAGCCCCTCGGCATAGTCCGGTGCGTGCACATACCGCACAGGCCGGCCTGCCAGCGCGGTCTCGACCTCCTCGGCCATGTGCCCCAACACCACCAGCACCGGCCGTGCGCCTGACGACAGCACGCTGTCCACCACCCGCGCGATCATCGGCTTGCCGGTCTTGTCCGGGATCAGCAACTTGTTGTGCGGCGCCATCCGCCGCGACCGCCCGGCCCCCAGCACCACCGCGGCGATCGACGGAGCCGGCCGTGGCGCCGCCCCAGTGCGCGGTGTCGCCGGCGCCTTCTCGCGCGGCAGCGGCCGCATCTCGAATTCCTTCAGCAGCCCGCCCACGCCCATCCGCATCAGATCGGCTGGCACCACCTTCAGTCCTGCGAACAGCCGTGTCAGCACGAAGTCGATCCCATTCAGCACCGGGCTGCGCGCGCACCCTGGTAACACCAGCGCCGGCCGCGCCCCGATCCGCCCCAGGCATATCAGGTTCCCAGGATCCACTGGCATGCCGAAATGCAGGATCTCCCCGCCGGCCCGCACGATCCCCATCGGCCCGACATCCCGCCGGTCCACCACCGCCGAGGCTCCCACCACCAGCAGCAGGTCTGCCCCGCCATGACTTCCATTGGGTGCGATCAGCCCCTCCAGCGCTCGCGCGATCGAGGCCTCATCATGCGCGCAGCGCACTGGCGCCAGCAGCGTCCCGGTCAACCGCGTCACCCGCTCTTCGGTCGCTGCGATCGTCTTCTCCGTCACGCTGTCCTTCAGCCCAGGCAGCTCCGTCACCACCAGCCCGACCTTCAGCGCCTGGAACGGCGCGAGCGTCAGCGCCGGCCCACCCTGCCGCGCCAGTGCCTCGGCCACCGCCAGCACGGTGCCCGGTACGGCGAACGGGATCACCTTGATCGTCGCCACCAGATCCTTCGGGGCCACCACCGCGTAATCCGGCAGCGTCCCGATGGTCAGCGACTCGTCGATTGCGTTCAGCCGGTCGATCTTCCCGGCATCGACTCGCAGCAGCCCCGGCACCTCAGCCACCAGGTTCACCCGCCCGGTCGCCGCCCGCGACCGCGCCAGCAGCGGCGCCAGCACGCACTGCGCCAGCCGGTCCGCCGCCAGATCCTCCGGCACGTCGCCGGGATCGAGCTGCGCAGCAATCACCTCGTCACGGCCGGTGGCCTGTAGCGCCACGACCGCCTCGGCATCCAGCACGGTGCCCTTGCGGATCATCCGCTCCCCGGCCCGCAAGCTGTGCGCCATGATCGCGCCGCGCGCCTCGGCGAGCGGCACGGGCCCGAACTTCATGCCGCCTGCTTCTGTCCCAGGGGCGAGCCGCGGTGCGCCGCCACGACCTCGGCTATGATCGACAGCGCGATCTCTGGCGCCGTCACCGCCTCGATGTTGAGCCCGACCGGCCCGCGGATCCGTGCCATTTCCATGTCGTTATGCCCGAGCTCCCGCAGCCGCTTCAGCCGCGCGGCGTGAGTCTTCCGCGATCCCAGTGCACCGATATAGAAGCAGGGCGACTTCAGCGCATGGTCCAGCGCCGGGTCATCCAGCTTCGGATCATGCGTCAGCGTCACCACCGCGGTGCGCACGTCCGGGCGCAGCTTCTCCATCGCCTCGTCCGGCCACTCGGTCGACACGGCCACGTTCGGGAACCGCTCGTCCGAGGCGAATGCCCGCCGCGGATCGACGACAATGACCGCGAACCCGGTCGCCGCGGCAAATGGCACCAGTGCCTGGGCGATGTGCACGGCGCCGACCACGATCAGCCGCAGCGGCGGGTTGTAGACGTGCAGGAACCAGTCGTGATCGCCGACCTTCGCAGTGCGGGTTTCGTCATCGGCCAGGGCGGCGCGCGCAGCCTCGTTCACAGCCTCCGACGCGGCGGGATCCGGCAGCAACTGCTGCATCCCGTCCGGCAGCCGCGTCCCTAGCACGATCGGCTGCCCGGCGCGCTTGGCCGCATCAAGCGCGGCAAGGATTTCCGGGGTCATAGGCGCTCACCCTTCCACGTCATGCCGGGCGAAGCCCCGGCATCCACGGCTTTAACGATCGCCCGGAGGCAAAGCGTGGATGCCGGAGCCACGCCCTGGCATGACGGCGGCGCCATCACGCCAGCTTCTCCACGAACACCTTCACCTTGCCACCGCACGCTAGCCCGACCTCCCAGGCCCGCTCATGCGTCACCCCAAAATCCAGCAACTGCGGCACCCCGCTCGCGATCGTCTTCATCGCCGCATCGGCCACCGCGCCCTCGATGCACCCGCCCGACACCGACCCCGCCATCTTCCCCGAGGTCGTTACCGCCATCTGGCTTCCCGCCGGCCGGGGCGAGCTGCCCCAGGTCTCGGTCACTGTGGCGATCGCCACATCCTCGCCCGCCGCGCGCCACCGGGCTGCCAGGCCCAACACGTCTTCCGCTTCTCCAGCACTCATTCCCATGCTCATGACGCCATCCCCTCACGCAGGCCCGCCCGCCGAGGCGGCATCGGGCGCGACAGCAGTTCGACCAGACCGCGCAGGCTGGCCAGGTTGTGCACCGGACGGAACTCGTCCACGTGCGGCAGCATCGCGCGAATCCCTTGTGATTTTGGCTCGAAACCGCTCCAACGCAACAGCGGGTTCAGCCAGATCAGCCGCCGGCACGACCGGTGCAGCCGGTCCATGTTCTCGGCCAGCCCGGCCGCGCCGTCACGGTCCAGCCCGTCGGTGATCAGCAGCACCACCGCGCCCTGACCCAGCACGCGCTTGGCCCAGAAGCGGTTGAACGCCGCCAGCGCCTCGCCGATCCGCGTGCCGCCGGACCAGTCGGGCACCACATGTGCAACCATCTGGAATGCTACCTCGGCGTCGCGATGCCGCAACTGCCGCGAGATGTTGGTCAGCCGCGTGCCAAACAGGAAGATCTGCACGCGGTCCCGTTCATTCGTCACCGCATGCAGAAAATGCAATAGAATCTGAGCATACCGCGCCATCGATCCGGAGATATCGCACAGCACCACCAGCGGCGGCGGCCGCGTCTGCCGCCGGTTGCGCGCGATGGTCAGGATCTCGCCGCCTTGGCGCAGGCTGGCGCGGATGGTCCGCCGCAGGTCGATCACCGGGCCCATCGCGTCCGGCCGCAGCCGCCGTGTTCGCCGCAGATCCAGCGGCAGCGCCAGCCGTCGGATTTCCCGCTTCGCCGCTGCGATGTCCTCGGCCCTCATCGCCTCGAAGTCCATCCGCTGCAGTCGCTCCTGGTCCGAGACCGTCAGCACAGCGTCCTGCACTGTCTGGTCCTCGGGTGGCTTCGCCGGCTGGCGCGGTGGCGCCATCGCCTCGGCCACGCGACGGCTGCCGGCAGAGGGCCGCTCGGCCTTCTTCTGCTTCTGTGCCTCCAGCATCGCCATCGCCGCCGCCTGCTGCGCTGCGGTCGGATCCCGCCAAAACAGTGCGAAGGCCTGGTCGAACACCTCCTGCTGCTCGTGCCGGTGCACCATCGTGGCGCGCAGCGCCGTCCGTGCCTCGGTCTTGTTCCCCAGCTCGACCTGCGCCAGCGCCTGCTGCGCCGCCAGCGTCTCGGCCGGGCCCACCGGCAGCCCGGCGCGCCGCAGCAAGCGCGCGAAATGCATCACGTTGGCGGCGAGGGGAGACGCGGGTGTGGGCAGGGGGCTGGTCACCGTTGGGGCCGGACCGAGTGGGACGAGGCGAGCTTACCCCGGATGGGCGGGCGGGGGTATCCCGGGCCCGCTGACTGGTACATCCGGACCTACTGACATTCATCAGCAGACCTCCAATTTTCATCAGCATGAGCCTGATGGATTTCCTCGATCGCTACGCCGAGGAGATGGGAAATCAGGAGCTTGCTCCGGTGCCCGTCAGTGAAGTGCGAATACTTGCTTATGAAAAGCAGTAACTCCGGAGTAGGTTAGGGTCGCGTATGGAGGTGCGATATTGTCCCTGCAACAGCGGTCGATAGGCCTTGCATCGTGGTTTTAGGCCCATCGTGACTTCAATCTATTTTGGTCCGCGCTTGCCACGTCAGCGCATTTTCATCCCGCGTGATCGCTGGTCATCGATGTGACTTCGGGTTTTGTTGGGTGCGCCCGCGCGGCTCTTCACATGATCGATGAAGGCTCGCAGCTTCGGCATCATTTGCCGGTGGCCGGGATAGTAGAGAAACACCCCCGGCGCCATTGGCGCGAACGGCTCCAGCACGCGCACGAGTTTTCCCGCTTTCACCGCGCCGGCCGCGATCGGCCCGGGAACCTGCGCAAGGCCCAGTCCTTCGACCGCCGCGCCAAGAATTGTGGGCATGTCGTTGGCGATAAAAGGTCCTGAAACGATGACTTCGACGGCCTCGTTGCCGTCGACAAAGGACCAGGGCGTGATCGACCCGTTGGAGCTGCGCATGCGCAGGCAGGCGTGCCGGCGCAGATCGTCGATGCGCTCCGGCCGCTGCCGCCGGCGCAGATAGTCGGGGCTGCCGACCACAGTCAGCGAGTGCGATGGCGCCAGACGCACCGCGATCATATCGGCCTCGATGAACTGGCCGAGCCGGATGCCGGCGTCAAACCCTTCGGCAGCGATATCGACCAGGTCGGGACTCGCAACGATCTCCACTTCGACCTCGGGATAGGCTTGGCAGAACGACGCGATCAGCCGCTCCAGCAGGAGCGGCACCACCGCGCGTGGCGCCGTGAGGCGCAACAGCCCGGCAGGCCGCTGTCCGAGGTCACGCGCAACCTCGCTTGCGGCGACAAGCGCCTCGAAAGCAGGCTTTGCACGCGCGTGAAATCGCTCGCCGGCTTCGCTCAGGCCGACACTGCGCGTCGTGCGGATGAAAAGTGCTGCGCCGACGCGCGCCTCAAGTGTGCGTACCGCCTGGCTGATCGCCGATGGCGTCACCCCGAGTTCCGCGGCCGCTTTGCGAAAACTGCGGTGCGCGGCAACGCTTAGGAACGCCTCGATGCCGTCGAGCGCAGCTCGCCTGACTGTGAAGTTCTGCTTCATGGCCCATCAATATTATGGCGGGTAGTCGTGCACTGAAAGTGGTCGCACATCTGACGCGCAAATCCGCAGTCATGTCGCACACCAGGAGTCACGGCGATGTCGAGGCCCCCGATGCGGGACAATCAGATGCGGGACAATCAAGGGAGCAGTGCAATGCGAGATGCGACGTTATCCCGACGTGACATGCTCTGGGCGGGGGCTGCGCTCACCGTCGGTGCTGCTTTCGCGGAGCCGTCTAAGGCCGCCACGGCCGAACCCGGCGGGGCTGGCCCTGAGCCGACATCTTGGGTGGATTCGGCGATGCCCGAGGTGACGCATCGCATGATCGAAACCAATGGCATCCGCCTGCACGTGGCCGAGCAGGGTCAAGGACCGCTCATCATCCTCTGCCACGGCTTTCCTGAGTGCTGGTATTCCTGGCGGCATCAGCTCCCGGCGCTGGCGAAGGCTGGATTCCGCGCGGTGGCACCCGATTTGCGCGGCTACGGGCGAAGCGACCGGCCGGAGGAGGTGGAGAAGTATACGATCCTCCATGACATCGGCGACATTGTGGGTCTCGTCGACGCGTTGGGTGCCAGGCAGGCGGTCATCGCCGGCCATGACATCGGCACCGCGATAGCGTGGCAAGCGGCGCTTCTGCGCCCCGACCTTTTCCGTGCTGTTATCGCGCTCAGCCCGCCGTTCCGGCCGCGGGGGTTTGGCGACTCAGGGCCGCCAACGACGCTCATGCCGCGGAACGAGAATGCTGTGTTTTACCAGCTCTTCCTTCAGACCCCCGAAGCCGAGGCGGCGCTCGGGCGCGACCTGCGTCGCACGTTTCGTTCCCAGTTCTACGCGCTCTCCGGCGACAGGCCGCCGTCCGCGGGAGGAGGGTTTCCAGCCGGAATGGTGCCCCGGACGGGTACCGTCTTGACCGATCCAGTGTCCTTGCCGGCGTGGGTCACGGAATCCGACATCGACGTTTACGTCGCGGAATTCACGCGGAGCGGGCTCCGCGGTCCCCTTGCCTGGTGGCGCAACATTGATCGCAGCTGGGAGCTGCTGGCGCCTCTTGCCGGAGCGAAGGTGACCGTTCCCGCGCTCTACATCGCGGGCGACCGGGATTTTGTCGCCGCCGTGTTTTCCCGGTTCATTGCGCAGCAGTCGGCGATGGTTCCCAAGCTCCGGCCGGCGGTCATGCTGCCGGGCTGCGGCCATTGGACCCAGCAAGAACGTGCGCCGGAGGTCACCGCTGCCATGATCGACTTCCTTCGGAGCGTGTAGGCGACGGTCGCGACAATAGCCTGAAGGCTAAGAGGAACCTTGCAATAATCAATGTCCTTGATGGGGTGCACGACCACTACCGCGCGACCGGCCTGACCAAACGGCTGAAGACGGCTCTCATCGCCCTCGGGCCGGAGGATTGGCTGATGGGCTATCTCAAAGAACAGAGGTGACCGCCGTGATCCGAGAAACGAGACCGATGAAAACAATCCGCAACGTTGTTTTGGCACTCACCCTAACTCAGATAGGCGCTACATCCGTGGCCCATCCATCCGTTGCCCAAGCGCAAACCATCTCGCCCACAATCACCGGGGTGATGGTCATCCTTACCGTGAAGGCGGGCGTCACACGCGAACAAGTCATGCCGGTTATGCCAGCAGAAATTCGGCAGACCGTGCAGCTCTATCTCAATGGGAAGATTCGCGAATGGTATTCGCGTACCGATGGGCGCGGCGTCGTCTTCTTGCTGGATTCCACGGACGTCGCCGAGGCGCAGGCCATCATGGAGGGCCTACCGTTGGCCAAGCAAAATCTCATGGACCACGAATACATCGCAGTGGGTCCGCTTTTGCCGCTCCGCTTGCTTATCGGCAATCCCTGAGCGCGCGCAATAAGCACCCGCCTCTGCAGGTCCGAATATCGCCAATAGAGTGAAACCCCACGCTGCGTGCGCGCTGGATGGAATGACCGCCTTTGGCCGGCACCGCCTAATCGATCGGCCCACCTGAGCGTCCGAGACGGCTCGACGCCGGAAGTTCGAACTGACCCGCTGCGGCGCCGAACCCAGCCCTGACACCGCATGCGACGGCGCCGGGCCTCCCGCGCACCGCGGTCCCGTCAAACCCGCCGCGCCGAACCCGCGACGCTTATGCCATCTGCGCGACCAGCGTCACCAGAGCCTGCGCCGTGGCGGTCGAGGACGCCGGATTCTGCCCGGTGATGAGCCGACCATCCGTGATCGCGAAACTCTCCCAATCGGCGGCCTTCTCATACAGACCGCCGACGCGCTTCAGCTCATCCTCCACCAGGAACGGCACAACGGCGGTGAGATGCACCGCTTCCTCCTCGCCGTTGGTGAAACCGGTCACGCGCTTGCCCTTCACCATCGGCACGCCGTTGGACATCACCCGATGGAACACCGCCGGCGAATGGTACACTGCTGCAACGACTTTGCCGGAATTGTAGAAGGACTCGATCAACGCGATGGAGTCGGTATTATCGACCAAATCCCACATCGGACCGTGCCCGCCCACATAAAAGATCGTGTCGAAATCCTCCGACCGCATGTCGGACAGTTTGGCGGTGTGCGCCAACGCCTCTTGCGCTGCCTTATCCCGCTTGAATCGCGCCATGGCCGGCGTCTGACCTTCCGGCAGGTCGCTCTTCGGATCGATCGGCGGCTGCCCGCCTTTGGGCGAGGCGAGCGTCAACTGCGCGCCGGCATCGCGAAACACGAAGTACGGGGCTGCGAATTCTTCCAGCCAGAAGCCGGTCTTGCGCCCGGTGTTGCCGAGCTGATCATGCGATGTCAGCACCATGAGGATCTTCATTCGGTGTCTCTTTCATTCATCATGTTGCACAGAGGGAGGGATCCGCGTGGCATGAAGCGATCGCGGCGACCTCATGCGAGGGGGCGATATATCGTCGCGATCCGGTGCCCCCACCGAGGTACTGGGTCTCGAGCGCATAGCGCAGCTCCGTCGGCGAGGCGTGCGAACCAACTCCAGGCTACTGGAGCTACCCTGATCGCTTTGCCTCGGTGGTAATTGAATGAAATCGCCAAGAGTCAGCGGTCGTGCTCGAGGCCTCTCCAGCGTTTCCGTGTGGGCTTACGACCCTGCTGGCAACACCTGCTCGATATGGAATGCCTTCGACGTAACAATCCACCTTCCGTCGACGCAATGAAATATCAGATGATCGACGAACACGATTTGCCCAATCCGCACGCGCACCTTGGCCACCGCCAGGTCGGGCGCTGTTTGCTCAATCCCAAGGATGCCCTGCGCGCGTGGCGCGTGCATCGCCGCGGGTGATGGCCGGCCTCGCGTCACCGCGCGGAACTCCGCCGCCGACCACGCAACCAACCGTCCATTGCGCACGCCGTGGATCACACAGGCGTCATGGAACACCGCGGGGAACGCCGTGTCGTCCGCGCCGTACATCAGGTCGAAATAGCCATGGATCGCGGACGTGATGGCTTCGGTCGGGTCCATGCTGGTCTCCGTTCGGGTCGACGCCCCCAATCGCTCTTGTCAGTGGCAGGGGTGGCACGACGACCGTGGCCTATGTCGGGGGCGGGCGTTACACACTCAGCGGTCATTCCTTGGATGACTGGGAGGCATCAACCATTGCGGAAATCGACAGCCGGCTGGTCGCTGGCCTGCTCGTCCTTGCCGCGGTCGCCGATACGCGCGGGTTCGGCAAGGCCGCCGAGCGGCTCGGCATGACGCAATCCGGCGTCAGCAAGGCGATCGCAAGACTTGAATCGCGCCTCAACGCGCGGCTGGTCGAGCGCACCAGCCGCGCGGTCGAACTCACCGATGAGGGACGCGCGCTGTGCCAGCGTGTCGCCCAGCATCTGGCGGGGATCGGCGAGGCGGCGGCCGAAGCCGCGAAGTCCCGCGAGTCCGTTCGTGGCCGCTTGCGGGTCAACGTCGATCCGCTGTTCTCCCACATGGTTCTGGCCCCGAGACTAAGGGACTTCCTCCGGCACCACCCGGAGCTCGATCTTCGCATCGAAACCAGGGACCGCATTGGCGACCTGGTCAGCGACGGTTTCGATCTCGCGGTCCGCTTCGGCGAGCCAACACCATCAGCGCTGATTGCCCGCCGCCTGCTCAACGCGCGCATTCTCACGGTCGCCGCGCCGGCCTACGTCGATCGCCACGGCCGGCCGGGCCACCCGCGGGACCTGGCGAGCGATGCCCATCAATGCATCCGTGCGATCGATGTGGCGACCGGGCAGCCCTTCGACTGGGAATTCTGCCAGGGCCACAAGACCGTTTCGGTTGCGGTCAACGGGCGGCTGACTGTCACCGATTCAGGCACCAAACTGGGCGCCTGCCTGGCGGGCTTCGGCGTCGCCCAAGTCATCGATCTCGGCCTTGAGCATCAGTTCGGTAGCGGCGCACTCATCAACCTGTTTCCTGATTGGTCGGATGAGCGGTTTCCTCTCTACGTCTATCACGTCTCCCGCAACCACGTGCCGGCCAAGGTGCGCACATTCATCGACTTCATCATTGGCTCTCTGGGCGCCGATGTCGAACCGGCACCGGACCGACGCCCTGCCGCGCGTGCCTAGACCCCCACAAACAACCGCTGCCCGACAAACTCCCCCTCGCGCACCCCGCCCGGGCACGCAAACAATCCGCCGCCGGTATGGGTGACGAACTGATTGAGCATGTCGAACTTCGCCATGTTCTCGAAGATCTTCACGAACCCGGTCCGCGGATCGCGCTGATATGCCACGAACAGCAGCCCGGCATCGTATTCCATGCCTTGCCGCCATGGCGGCCAGCGCTCGGCGGTGAAATTCACCCCGTCGTTATACGAATACCCACGCCGCAGGATCTCCGCCCCGCCATTGCTCGCGGCATTCGCCAGCCGCACATGAGCATTCTCCGGAATGATCGGGTTGCCGTCCTTGTCGGCCCGGTCCAGCCGCAGCGGCGCGAACTCGTCCCTCAGCCCCAGTGGCGCGCCCGAAACCTTGTGGCGCCCCAGCGTCTGTTCCTGAAACCCAACATTCGTGCGGTCCCAATGTTCCAGCGCCATGCGGATGCGTCGCACCACCACATAGCTGCCGCCTTGCATCCACGCCGGCCCCTCGGTGCCGACCCAGACAACGGGATCGACCTGCGGCGGGCTGTGGGTGCCGTCCTTGAACCCCATCAGGTTGCGCGGCGTGCCGCCCTTCGCCTGACGCGACTGAAAGCCGCTCTGCGTCCAGCGGATCTCGGCGATGTCGTACGCCAGCCGCGAGAGCTGCCGCACCGCGTGAAACGCCACCATTGGGTCGTCCGAGCACGCCTGCACCGACAGATCCCCGCCCGTGCGCGTCGGCACCAGTTGATCGCCGTTGAACCGAGGCAGATCGACCAGCGCCGCCGGCCGCACCACCGCCAGGCCGTAGCGATCCTTGCCGGCCTTCTCGAACAGCCCGGCGCCGAACCCGAACGTCACCGTCAGCCGCGCAGGGGTCAGCCCGAGCGCCTCGTCGGAGTCCGTTCCCGGCGCATCCAGGGTCGCGGCGGGCGGCGCAGCGGGCGCACCCAAGCTCATCCGCGCCGCGGTATCGGTCCAGCTCCGCAACAGCTTCATCACGTCTTCGCGCTTGGTGGTCCGCAGGTCGAACGCCGCGAGATAGGTGTGGTCCTGCGCCGGCGTCACGATGCCGCCCTGATGCGCACCAAAGAACGGCTCGACCGGCGCACGCGCCTTCGCCGCCTGCGGCACCGCGGCACCCGCGGCGAAGCCACCGCCGACCGCGGCCACCAGCCCGCCCGCGGCGGCCAGCAGCCCGCGTCGCGACGGGCGGGTCGGAACTTCCGATGCCATGCTCAGCGTGCCTCCATCACGGTATTCATGTCATCTGCGACGTAATAAAACCCCTTGCCGTCCGGCCGCAGCGCCAGACCGAACAGGTCGCCATTGCCCGGCGGCGACTGCGCCTGGTTGGTATCAACCCACTGCGCATAGATCTGCTTCCCCGCCACCGGATCCAGCTCCACCACCTTGCCATTCTGCGCATTGCACACCAGCAGATGGCCGTTCGGCAGCAGCAGCAGCGCGAGCGGCCGCAGCATCAACCCACCCTTGGTGACCTCGCGGCCGGTGCCAGCGCTGCTGGTGCGCGTCGTCGCCGCGGGAATGGCCACGATCCGGTTCTCCAACGCATCGGACACATACAGCGTGCCATCTTGCGCCAATGCGAGCCCGGTCGGCCCGATCAGGAACACATCGCGGTCGGCGCGTTCGCCAAACCCGTCCGCGACGACCGTCTTGCTCCTGATCGCCGGTGGCTTGCCATCCGCGATCGTCAGGTCGATCCGCAGCACCGTCGCCTTCGGCACGATCACTGGCAGGCCGGTCTTGGGATCCAGCACCTGCGGCCCCGGCACACCGAACCCCGCCATGCTGACGAACAGGCTCGCGGTGCCGCCGTTATCGCTCACCGCCATGTTGCCCCACGGGCCATTGATGTCCGGCCCCGCCCAGGTGTCGACCAGCTTGCCATTGGCATCCAGCACCAGCAGGCAACCCGCGCCCTTCGTCGCCGCCGTGCCATCCGTGCTGGGCGTGCTGCCGACGATCAGCCACCCGCTTTTCAGCATCACCATCGCCGTGGTCAGCCCAATCCCACCTGGACATTGCGGCAGATGCCGCGGCACCGCCGCGAACAGCGTTGTCTTCTTCGTCGCCGGATTGTAATCGACAACCGTGCTGCCAGTGCCCTGCAGATTCGACAGGTCGTTGAAGTTGTCGATCAGCACATCATCCTTCTGGACCTTCCCCGCCGATATCAGCGCCACCACGATGGCATAAGGATTCTGATCGCCATTCTCCGGCACCGTCGAGGTCAGCGTGACGTGCCGGTGGACAGTCTCCAGGAACCCATGCGGCGCCTCGGCGCGGGCCACACCGCCCGGCACCATCCAGGCACCGAACGCCACCAATACAATCGTGCTGACAGCCCCCATCGAGCAGTTCATCTCGTTTCCCCTTTAGATCAAAACAGGATGTTGGTGCGCAGGCCCAGCACCAGTTCGTTGCTGACCCGCTGCGTGGGTACATTCGGATTGGCAATCCCGCCGCCTGGATTGAACACGTATTGGATGTCGGGCTGCACCTGCCACCACGGCGCGACCGCGTACTGATAGGTGATCTCGATATAGGTCTCACCACCGCGCGCCGGCACGAACGACCCCCGGTTGAAGGCCGCAGTGGCCCGATCCAGCGCCGCCGCGCTGGTGCTCACCTTGGCATATCCCATGCCGATGCCGAACGTGTCATCATCCCGCCCAAGGAATGGTTCATGGAACGTCATGCCGGCATTCAGACTGAAGGTGATCAGATTGCGATCCGCCTGCGGCGCGCCCAGCGCGCGAATGAACAGGTTGACGGTCCGGTCAGATTCCTTCGAATCCACCCACACCAACTGATCCGCCACCGCATAGATACTGTAATTTCCGCGATGGCTCTGCGGATTGCCGCCGCTCGCCGGATTGGCCAGCGACAGCCCCGTGTTGTCGAACTGCTGGTCGGCGAAACTCTCGGTATCGTATGAGAATCCCAGCTTATAGGTGCGCGCCAGCGGCTCCGACTGGTCCGCATACAGCATCGTCCCCAGCGACGGATAGGTATACTGCAGCTCCCCGATCACCAGCGCCCCGCCGTTCAGCGGAAAGCTGGTGCCCGATGGATTCTGCATCTGCGGATCGCCGGCGTTGAAGCTGTTGTTCCTCACCGGGCTGCCATTGAACATTCCCAACAGGAACGTCACCGGATCGATCGGGTGCGCCCGCAGCCGCACACCCAGCGCCGACAGCGGATAGGCCGGCCCGCCGCCCGGCAGATCCGCCGACGGCACCATCGGCCAGCCGAACATTGTGTTCATGAAATAACTGGCGTTCTGGCTGACCATGAATTCCTGGTCGAGGCTCTGCTGCCCCACCTTGAGATCGATCCGATCCTCATCCAGGAACTTCTGTTGGTACCACAGCTCCCACAGTCGCGTGCTGCGGTCCGCCTCGATACCGCTCGCGGTCTGCAACGTCAGCAGATTGTTTGCACTCAGATTGGTGCCGTGGATCTGCAACGCGCTGACATTCAAGGTGCCGCCGTGCCAGCCGAACGCGCGCTGCGTGTCCAGCTGCACAATTATCTGCGTCAGCCCGTCATACGCCGCACCGCGCTGCGCCCCGCCGGTGACGTTGCCCAGCACCTCGCTGGTCTCCTCCAGTGCGAAAGTCACGCCGAGCTTGCTCAGCGCCGTGCGCAGCCCCCACATATCGCCCAGCAGGTAATCGCTGCGCGAGATACCGTTCAGGAACTCGAACGGCCCGTTCTCGGCCCCACCAAGTTGCAGTGTTTCATCGGTCGGCAGCGTGGCGACCGGCGGTGCGGCATGCACCGGCGCACCCCCCAACATCCCGCAGGCCATCGCCGCAGCGGCCATGCGCCGCAACCGTCCGCAACCGTGCGGGCAGGGCAGGGGTGATCCCGCAACGCACTCACCGCCATCCGTCATCCGCATGCCCCTGGTCCCCGTGCCGTGATCCACCGGGGGGTTTATTCGCAATTGCGAGGCACTCGCAACAAGTAATTGCAATTGAGAGCGATTTGCATCTAAAGACAGACGTCCCCCACTACGACGGAGACCCGACGCCCATGCCCCATTTGCCGCCGCGCAACGCCGCGTTCCTGACCCTGTGCGCTGTGCTCGGCCTTGCCGTCCCGGCGCGCGCCGACGATCCGACGCCGATCGACGTCGCACTCAAGGACCACCGCTTCCAGCCGGCGGAAATCCACGTCCGTACTGGCCAGCGCGCCGTCCTGATCGTGCGCAACGAGGACGCCACGGCGGACGAATTCGACTCCGCCGCGCTGCATGTCGAGAAGGTGATTGCCCCCGGCACTTACGCGAAGATCTGGCTGCACCCGCTCGGCCCGGGTCGCTACCCCTTCATGGGCGAATTCCACTCCGACACCGCGCAGGGTGTGGTGATCTCGGAGTAAGCCCGTCATCACACAATCGAGCCACTCACATTAATTCGGGCACATCAGGCTTCCCAGTCACGGGCGCGCTGTGCGATTTCCCTCCGAGTCGCGTCAGATGGAGACCCTCGCATGCGTCGTCTTGCCTACAGCCTTGCCGCTCTTGGCCTGCTCGCCGCACAGCAGGCGCAGGCCCAGGCCGATATGAGCTGCCTGACGCCCCCAGAGCGCGGCGCGGTGGAGGTCGCGGCGCTACGCAGCGAGCTGATGGTGCTGGCGACTGGCTGCCATGACGACAGCGACTACAATGCCTTCATCCACAAGTACCAGCCCGCCCTGGTTGGCAACGAGGCCGATATCGGCGACATGATGAAGCGCAAATACGGCCGCCGCGCCCAGGCGGAACACGACCGCTTCACCACCGAGATGGCCAACGCCGAGTCCGACCGCGGCCTGCGCCTGGGCGGCGATTTCTGCGCTCATGACGGCATGCTGTTCACCGAGGTCATGGCACTGAGCAGCGCCAGCGACCTCGCCGTCTATGCCGCCGGCAAGGATCTGGTGCCCGCCACGCTGGAGACCTGCCCAACCGAGGTCGCCCAGGCCCCGGTGCGCAAGACCACGCGCGCGCGGGTCAAGCACAACTGACGTTGGTCGCTGAGGCAGGCCGTCAATCCGTCCTCGGGGTGGCGTCTCAGGGCGGCGTCACTGTCACGTTGGCCTGGATCGTCGCGTTGCTCGGCAGCAGCTGCACGGCGAAGGAATCCGTGCCGGTGAACCGCGTCTCCGGCGTGTAGTCGATTCGCGTGTTGTCGCCGACGGTGTGGATCAGCACCCGTCCATGCGCCGGGTCGCGCGCCAGCAGCCCGGCGGCAAACGGTTTGCCGTCATTGGCCACCGTGATCGCGCACCAGCCGCCGTCATTGCCCACCTTCATCGCCACGGCCACCGGCTTCCCGGTGGCCGGGGTGACCGACGGCACTGTGCACTGCTTGGCCCCCCCCATCATGTCGGTGGCGAACACCCGTGCGTTGGAGGCCGGCGGCGGTTTTGCGCAACTCTGCAGCAGCAATCCCAGTCCCGCGATCATCACGCCCCCCAGCAATTTGCCCCCGAGCGGTCGGTTGTACGCCACTATGTCTCTCCTGGTCAGTCAGCCCGGTGGTGATGGTGGTCATTTGCCCGCGCCGCAAGCCATCTCGTGCAGCAATCAAACGTGTGCCGCACGGCATTCCCCTGCCGCCCGATTCGCTCTACCTGCCCATCCCGTGCGCGCGCCCCGCAAACCACCCCCTGCCACCGACGTCACCATCGCGCGTGTCGGCGCCGAGGCCGACGGCATCGCGTCCCTGCCGGATGGCACGCCGCTCTACCTGCCGCTGACCCTGCCGGGGGAGCGTGTCACCGCCCACCCGATTGCCCCGCGTGGTGACGGCTGGCACGCCGCGGCCGACACGCTTCTCGCCGCCAGCTCCGACCGCGCCGACCCGCCCTGCCGCCATTTCGGCGCCTGCGGCGGCTGTGCTTTGCAGCACTGGCACGACGCGCCCTATCGCGCCTGGAAGGCGGAGCTGCTGACCGCGGCCCTGCGCGCCGCCGGCTTCACCCCGCCTTCGATCACCCTGCTGCCCGGTCTGCCCGGCGAACGCCGCCGCCTGGATTTCGCGCTGCGCCGTGCCGGCGGGCGGTTGATTTTGGGCCTGCACGGCCCGCGCGCCGCCGCGGTGGTCGACCTCGCCGACTGCCTGGTGCTGCACCCGACGTTGCTGGCCCTGCTCGCCCGGCTGCGCGCGCTGCTGCGTGACAGCCGCGCGCTGCGCCGCCAGGGCGCGGTGCTGATTAATCTGCTCGAGTCCGGCCCCGACCTGCTGCTGCGCACCGACGCGGCCCCGTCGCTGGAGGACCGCACCGCGCTGACCGCCTTCGCCCGCGCCCATTCCCTGCCGCGCATCGCCTGGGCGCATACCGGCGCCAGCCTCGACGACGCTGAAACGATCTGCCTGTTGCGCCCGCCCACCACTGTGCTGTCTGGCGTGACGGTGCGGCCACCTCCCGGCGCCTTCCTGCAGGCGACTGCGGCCGGCGAGCGCGCGATCGTCGATGCCGTGCTGCACGCGTTGTCGCATTTGCCGGCTCGCGCCCGCATTGCTGAACTTTACGCCGGCTGCGGCACCCTGACCTTCGCACTCGCCGCCGCGCAGGCGGGCAAGTGGCGCGTGGCTTCGTGGGAGGGCGATGCGCCGGCCGTCACCGCGCTGACCCAGGCGATCAACCAAGCCGGCCTGTCCGGCCGCGTCACCGCGACGCGGCGCGACCTCGCGCGGCAGATGCTGTCGGCGAAGGAGCTGGCGGGTTTCGCCGCCGTGGTGCTGGATCCGCCGCATGCCGGGGCCGCCGCGCAGATCAGCCAGATCGCCGCTTCTGGTGTGCCGATAATTGTCTATGTCAGTTGCAACCCCGCGACATTCGGCCGAGATGCCCGTGCGCTGTGCGCCGCCGGCTACGTCCTCACGGTCGCCACCGCGATCGATCAGTTCCTCTGGTCCGCAAGGCTGGAGAGCGTTTGCGTCTTTCGTCGCGGCTAATTCGTTTCGTAAATGGAAGAAAATGAACTGCACGGATTCGCGTTTGCCCATCATCATGAGGCCGCAATAGCATGCGGCGATCAAAGCGGTTCCGATATAAGGGTTCATCGTCTTGAATAGGTCGTTGAATGCGCCGTCCTTGCGATATCCCAGGTAATCGGCCAGCAGTGTGACTGCGCCCAGAATGATGACGCCGCGTGCGAAGGCGTGAAACAGGATCAGGTTGCCAGGCTGGAACAGCGCCGGAATGGACTGCAGCAGCGGGATGATGGTCGCGGTATGGCCGCGGAACAGGATCCATCCCAGGCAGACGATATGGCAGGTGAGGAGGATCGACAGCCACTTGCCGATGACGCCCAGCCGTCTGGTCAGAAACCGGTGAACCGGTACCACCTTGAACAGCACCAGCATGACGCCGTGCCACACGCCCCACAGGATGAACAGGATGCCGGCGCCGTCCCACAGGCCGCCCAGCGGGATGTAGAGGTAGTCGCGTAGCCAAGTCGACAGCGAGATGTGCCAGCGGTGCCAGAACTCGGTCGGTGATGCGGCGAAATAGGGTGTGTTGAAATTGCGGATTAGGTCGACGTCGATCAGTTTTACCGAGCCGCGCGCGATGTCGGTGTAGGCGGAGAAGTCGCAGTAGATCTGTCGAGAGAAGGCGTAGCCGAACAGCAGCCCGGCACCCGCGAATGGGACGTTGGCCTTGTAAAGCTCGTCGATGGAATCGACGATGTTGCCGAAACTGTCGGCCGGCACGACCTTCTTGAACAACCCCCATGCTATCAGCATCAGCGCGTAGCGTGTTTCGTCGGCGGTGACCACCGGGCGCACGCGCTCGAGCTGACGCAGCAGGTTGTGCGCGCGCGCATGATTGGTCCGGCGACCAGATGCGGCCAGAAGGTCACGAACGCGATGTAATCGATCAGGTGACGCGACGCCTTCATCTCGCGCCGGTATACCTCGATCGTGTAGCTCATCGTCTGGAACGTGTAGAAGGAGATGCCGGGCGGCAGCGAGACGTCGAGCGTTGGTATCACGACGTTCAGCCCGAGCGCGGCGAGGCCAAGGTTCACGTTCTCGGTCAGCCACGGCGTGTATTTGAGGAACGCCAGCAGGCCCGGATTGGCGGTCGGGCTGACGATCAGCAGCAGCTGGCGGCGGGTGGGCCGGTCCTCGCGCGACAGCAGCAACCCGACCAGGAAGTCCAGCAGCGATGTGACCACCAGCGGAATGAGATATCAGGCCGCGGCGACGGCGTAGAAGATATAGCTGGCGATGAACACGATGACATTGGCGAGCCAGGTGCGGCGCAACAGCAGATCAGAGGCCGACGACGACCGGCAGGAACACGAACAGGTAGTTGAGCGAGATGAACGTCATGACGTGGCGGCCATCGACGGTTCGGGGCAATAGCCGTCAAACTTGCGCACGCCATCCTCGACGACCGTCGGCACCAGTACATACGACGATTCCAACCAGCTCACTGGCTCGCGCACGTTTGCCTCCGGTGAGTCGTAGGTGAAGATCATGTTGCCGTACAGATGCACCCATTGCGACGTGCCGCCCGGCGCGCCGGCGCAGGCGGGATGGCCGGTGACCGCGACGGGAACGGCGTTCATCTGCTCAGATCGAAACCGATCTTGATATGCAGCTGATCTTGCGACGCTCACCGCTGCCGTTCATCCTGCATGGCGTACTGAAAGGCCGGTTCCGCGGCCATCAGGTCTTGCACCCGCCGCGAGAACAGCGCGCTGTCGCGCGGATCAGCGGTGAGGCGCAGAGATACAGCGCCAGTGCCGGCGCCAGCAGCGTGGGATTGGGTGGCCCGAGCGGCGTGACCGTCACCGGACCGGGGGCGGTCAGGGGCTTATACTGCGCGGTATAGCGTGGGATCGTGGCCGGATCGCGGATCAGCCGCGCCAGCGCGCGGCCCATGCGTTCGGAGCTGAGGAAGGTGTATTCCCGGGAGACGTGATTGAACATCCCCATCTTCTCCGGGCTCCACGGCGTGATCAGCGGAAACAGGAATGTCACATCGGGTGCTCGCGCTGAAAGCGGGCCAGTGCCTGGTCCGCAAGCGGAATATTCGGATCTCCCGGCTTGATCAAACGCCGCGAAATCGGTGCGAACGCGATGACCAACTTTGCGCCGTGGCTGCGCACCATCCGGTCGAACGCATTGAGCTGCACGTTGGTCGATGACGGGTCAGTGAGGCCCAGATAATCGTACCAGTGGTCTGGGTGGTCCGGAGCGAACGACGCACGGGCGTTGACCCGATCGTATCGGACATCGAATTCGGGCAGCCATCCGAGCGCGGCATCGACCGTGCTCGGATGACTGCAACGACGGCACGTTGTGGTCGACCATGTCACTGGGATGAAACCGCCAGTCATCGAACATCCAAGCCTTGGCGTAGGGCGAGGCAAAGACGCTCGGTGGCGTCAGATAAGCCCGGAACGACGCGAGATCGTCATAGGTGATCGGGCCGAGATCTGCCACCTCCATCGGGATGGGTTCCGGCAGAAATTGCGGAAACAGATACAGCACGACGTAGCGGATGTGATGCGAATGGCGCAGCATGTACTCGGCAATGGCGGCATAGCCCGCGATATTCTGATTGACACCGCTATGCAGGCTCAGGAATTTCACCGGCGCGGTAAAACGGTTGATCGCGATGGATTGCAGGGAACAGAAGCCGGAACTGTCGCTGATCGAAATGATATCGGGCGCACTGTTCTCGAGATGGCTCAGGCGTATGTACAGTTCGAGCCAGTCGAAGATTTCCCCGCCATGAAACGGGTCGTGCATCAGCCAGGTGGCCTTTTGCCAGAAGCTCGGGTGCCAGATCAGTTGGACGCTGCCTTCGATCGCGGCACGCAGACCCAGTGCGCACAGCAAGGGCAGGATCATTCGTCGCAGCGCACCCGCCGAGGCTGACGGCCGGGTGGGAGCACCGGTGACGGCCGCCGCGTAGTGAGGCCCGGGTTGTGGTCCGTCGGGAATGGCGTCCTTCACCTCAGTCCAGCATAATGTCAGCGGTCGAACCGATCGAACGCCATGATGCCGCCGCGCCTGCGGCTTCGCCTGTGTGACTGACGGCGCTTTGCGCGCATAGCTTGTCTGGACTGACCGGGCCGGTCTGGACGAACCTGCCGGTCAAGCGCACGACGATCCGTACACATAACGAATGTCCTGCCGTGCCCCCTGATTGACGCCTGCACGGGTTGGCCCACATACACCCCGCACCGCAGGAGTCCGGCATGGCACCTACCGCCGACGTCGTGGTCATCGGGCTCGGCGCCATGGGTGCCGCGGCGTTGTACCAGCTCGCCCAGCGCGGCGTGTCGGCAATCGGCATCGACCGCTTTGCCCCGCCGCACGACCACGGCTCCAGCCATGGCGAAACGCGCGTTACCCGCCAGGCCGTGGGCGAGGGCGCCATCTACGCCCCGCTCGTCCTGCGCTCCCACGACATCTGGCGCACGCTGGAGGCGGCGACCGGCGCACGCCTGCTGGTCGCCTGCGGCGGCCTGATCATCGGGCCGTCGCAGCGCGCCTCCTCTCACCACGGCAAGCCGGATTTCGTCCGCAGCACCGAAGCGGTCGCCCGCCAGTTCGCCATCCCGCACGAGATCCTGCCGCATGACGAGCTGAGGCACCGCTTCCCGCGCTTCACCGGCCTGGAGCCGGACGACATCGGCTATTACGAACCCGGTGCCGGCTTCGTGCACCCCGAGGCGTGCATCACGGCCCAGCTCGTCGAAGCTGCACGCCGGGGTGCAAGCACACTCCCGAACACGCGCGTCACCGCCATCGCCCAGCATGGCGATACAGTGCGGATCGACACCACCGCCGGACGGGTCGAGGCCGCCCATGCGATCGTCAGCGCCGGCGCCTGGACCGCACCCCTGCTGGGCGCGCCCTTCAACCGCCTGCTACGCGTTACGCCCCAGGTGCTGCACTGGTTCGCCCCCGAGGATCCGGCACTGTTCGATCCCGCGCACTGCCCGATCTATTTCCGTATGCACGGTCGCGGTGACAGCGATTATTTCTACGGCTTCCCCATCCCCGCTGGCACCACCGGCGTCAAAGTCGCGACCGAGCAGTTCGACGTAGCGACGGACGCCGAGACGGATGATGGCGAGGTGCCAGCCGCTCTCGCGTCCCAAATGCATGCAGCGCACATCGCCGGCCGGCTCAACGGCGTCAGCGCGCGCGCGTTACGGTCGCTGGCCTGTCGCTACACCAGCACACCCGATAGCGGGTTTCTGATCGATACGCATCCGGACATGTCGCGCGTCCTGATTGTCTCGGCCTGCTCCGGTCATGGCTTCAAGCACTCGGCCGCCATCGGCGAGGCGGTGGCCGAGCGCGTCACGACAGGCCATAGCACGCTCGACCTGTCGGCCTTCCAACTCGCACGATTCTCACATGAGGCAGTCAGCGCATGCAGCAATGGACAAAACTGTTGATTGGCCCCGCGGTGGCGCTCGCGCTGGGCGGTGGGGTGCTCTACGCGCATCGCAACGCGCCGCCCGCCTGCGGCAGCGCGCCAACGCTCGACCGCGTCACGTCCGCGCTGCGCGCCCAATCCCAACTGACCAGTATCGTCATCAGCAATGTCCGTACGCTGTCGAACGGCTTCTTCGGCAACCGCTACGAATGCAGCGCCGATGTCGCTGAGATACGCAGCGATGTCACCGCTGCTGATATGCATTGGCACGCAATTCAGTATTCCAGCGTCCGCCCCGGCAAGTCGCCGTTGAGCGTCGTCTCGGTCACCATCGGCCCGGAGATCCCCTTGCCGCCAAAATCCCTGTCCTGGTGGGACCGCCTGCGTGCCTGGCTGTAGCGACACTCCGTCGGCTTTGGTGGCGCGCCGCCGGCGCACGCATGCGTAGACGCCGATCCGAACAAGTTGGAACAGGGTTGAATGTGATGTGATGATCACAGAATATTAATACCAGAATAGTAATATTGTGCCCGCCATAATTCTGGTTTCGCGTGTTGCATCTGGAGCCGGTACAAGAACGATCCGCTTTTCTATCGTCATGCCGTGACATTTCCTGGGGGTAGCGTGCGTACAACCCGCAACGGGTTGCATCGGCGCACATTCCTGGCGTCCGCCGCGACCGCGACAAGCATGGCGGCCTTGGGGGCAGCACCGGCCCGCGCGGCAAAATACACGCGCTACAACGTCACCGGCACCGAAGGCAGGCAGATGCTGGCGAGTTACGCCAAGGGCGTCGCGGCGATGCTGCAACTACCGCCGGATCATCCGCACGCCTGGTTCCGCAACGATTTCACCCATTTCATGGATTGTCCGCATGGCAACTGGTGGTTCTATGTCTGGCACCGCGGCTATGTTGGCTACGTCGAGCAGACCATCCGCAAGCTGAGCGACGATTCCAATTTCGCATGCCGTTCTGGGACTGGAGCGAGCTGGCGCAAATCCCGGACGACATGTTTAACGGCGTGTTGACGCCAACCGATAAGGCGTTCGTGCCGTGCACCACGCACCTCACGACGTTCACCAAATTCATCCAGCCGTCGATGCTGGCCTATTGGAACAGCCTGTCGAAGGACCAACTGGCGCAGGAGGCGGAGCGCGGTGTCACATCCTTCGAGGGTTTGTGGGCAGGTGTGACCGGCGTTGGCGATCCGGGCAACATGGCTTTCGCGACCACCGATCGCGCACGCTACCTGACGCGACAGAATCCCAAGCTGGATGATGCGACGGCACACGATTGCTCGCGCGACGTTGTCCTGGGCGGGCTGGCGCCGAGCTTCTTCTATGCGTCGCAGTTGCCGCCCAAATATCAGCAGGCGCTGAGCTTCAACAGCGTCAAACCCACGTCACACACGATGCAGCCGCACACGTCGACCTGGTTCTCGATCCTCGAGGGCCTGCCGCACACCAATGTGCACAATGACATTGGCGGCGTCGGCCCATGGGATCCGGGGCCGTACGGCAACATGACGAACTTCCTGTCCCCGGTCGATCCGGTGTTCTATTTGCACCATGCCAACATGGATCGCCTCTGGGATGTGTGGTCGCGCAAGCAGCAGGCGTTGCATCTGAGTGGCCGGCCCGAGCCCGCGGATGAGGCGACGTTCATGCACGAACCGTTCCGCTTCTTTGTCGACAGCGAGGGCAAATACATCCCCGACGCCAAGGCCGGCGACCACTTCAGCACTGACCGGTTCCAGTACGGCAATGCAAAAGGCACCGGCGCGGAGCTGATCCCGGCGACGGGCGCGGTGGCGGCGGCCGCACCACGGCTGCTGGCCGCGGGGCAAGGCAATACCGGACGGGTGACACTGCCGCGTCTCGCGGCGCAGGCCCGCCTGCTGGCCGCCGTGACCTCGCCGCGCCCGGCGGCAGGGGGCGGCCGTTCGTTCGACGTGCTGCTGAACGCGCCGCCCGGCGTGACCCGGGTTGCGGCCGACAGTCCCTTCTTCGCCGGCCGCGTCGCGTTCTTTGGCCCGACCATGGCGAACATGCAGGGCCCGGTCACGTTCCTGGTGCCGCTGCCGGGTACGCAGAGCGGAGCGCAGGTGAAGGCGCTTGCGGCGACAAACGCGAACACCACGCTGAATGTCGCCGTGGTGCCGGCGCGCGGGTCGGGCCCGGCACCCACCGTCGAGGGCGTCTTCATCCAGGTGCTGTGAGGCTCGGAGCCGTTGCTACGACAGCGGCTCCTTGGCGATTTTACTTCCATAACATTCCATGAGTTCCCCCGCAGATGACACCGGTACGTCGCCTGTGGCCCTTCGTGGCTCTCGGCCTTCCTCCATGGCGAAAAAGCGCGGCCGCCAGCAGCTGGATGTTGCGGGTGACGGCACGGCACAACGGGTTCCCGCGGGTGACGACGCCTAAAACTCCAGCAGATTGTCCTTGAAGTGCTTATGCGCATAGCGCGTCCGCACCACACCGCGGCGCTGCAGTGCTGGCACCAACCCGTCGCACACCTCCATGATGTAGCGGCGGTCAAAATAGGTATTGTAGAACAGGAAGCCGTCGCCGCCGACTTCCTCCATGATATCCTGCATTAAGCCCGCCACGTGATCAGGCGTGCCGGTGAAGTCGATGCCCATGCGCGTGGAATAGCTTGTCGCCACCTCGCGCGGGGTCTTGCCGATCCACTTCGCCAGCGAGGCCTGATGGCCGTTGGTGAATAGTTCCGGCAGCGGTTCATCGGGATCGTACTGCGAGAAGTCGATGTTGGTCAGGCGCGACATGCCGGAGAGCTGCGCCTCAAGGTGGCAGTTGGCGTCCTCGCGTTGCAGGCGGCGGCGCTCCTGCGCGGCCTCCATTGTCGTGTCGACCAGGGGATAGGTCAGGAACAGCAGCTTTACCGTGTCGGGGTCGCGCCCGGCGGCGGCGGCGCGGCGGCGCACATTGGCACGATAGGCTTTCATCGCCTCTACACTGGTGGCATCGGTGATGATCGTGTCAGCCCAGCGCGCGGCGAATTCCTGGCCGCGCGGGGACCCACCGGCCTGGCAGATCGGCGGCCGGCCCTGCGGCGAGCGCGGCGCGTTCAGCGGGCCGCGGCAGCGGAAATACTTGCCCTCGAAATTCACCGGATGGACCTTGCCGCCATCGGCGAACAGCGGCTTGTCGCGATCGATCACAACGGCGTCCGGCTCCCACGCATTCCACAGCCTGGTAACGAGGTCGGCGAATTCATCCGCGAGGTCATAACGCTCGTCATGCGGCGGCTGCTGCAGGTGCCCGTAGTTTTGCGCCGCGCCGTCGTTGCTGCTGGTCACGCAGTTCCAGCCGATGCGGCCTTCCGTCACGTGGTCCAGCGAGTTGATCAGGCGCGCCAGCAGGAACGGCGGATATTCGGTGACCGACATCGTCGGGACCAGACCAAGATGTTTCGTCGCCTGCGCCAGATACGGCACGAGCACGGCGGGATCGAGCTTCGGCGTGCTGGCGGCGTAACGCAGATAGGTGTCGTGCGATCCCTGGAACGTGTACGGCACCATCGAGGAATCCTCGATGATGAGGTAGTCGAAGCAGGCCCGTTCCATCCCCCGCGCAAGGTCGAGGAACAGGTCGGGCATCATCCAGCGCGCGGTATCAGGGCCCGGCCAATCGCCACGCCAGGTCTTCGGGCCGTAGCCCTGCGAGAGAAACCAGGAGAGGTGGAACGGGCGCTTCGGCATCGTCGGATCTCACACGCGGTGTGGGCAGCAGATAGGCCACCCATAGTGCTGCACCGCAGCACGCAATAACAAGACCGCGTTCCGCCAAGGTCCGGTTATCGACAAGCGAACCGCCGTCACCTCCTCGGCCGTCGGGGTTCGGGCCTCGCCGTCGCCGGTGATCGTCAGCCGCAGGTCGAGCCGGCCCTCGTGCACGACATCCAGTGGCACCGGCAGCGGACAGGTTCCACCGGATTGCCCAGCCGGCGCGCCGAACGCCGAGATCGTGCCCAGTCGCTGACCCGATGCAGTGGTCACTTCGAGCTGTCGATGTCCGATCGATCCAACCGTCACCGCAACGACCAACCGGTCACCTTCGCGTGGCGGATGCGGCAGCGTCAGCACCACATGGTCCAGCGTCGCCGCCTGCGACCCCACGGCCACCAGCACGGCCAACACGCAAGCGACGGTGGCGCGCATGCACCGTTGAAGAATTATGTATCAGTCGTATCAGCCTGATTGGCTGACCGGTTCCAACGCCGGGGCAACGGCGCCCCCGACTTGAGGCGGGACCGTTCGAGTTCTCCGTCGGCTCGTCTCGGTCAGGCCGGATTGCCCTCCCGTCGTCGCCGAGGCAGGGCGGTTCGGCCCATCTCGTCGTGTTGTTCCCGTCTCCGACCGCGCGGTGCGAACGGCTTTCGCCTCCCGCGTCAGCCGACGAACACCCCGCCAACGACGCCGCTCGGTCCTTGGACGCATCCTTGCAGGTGCATCGAGGGCGGTGCCGTCCATGGAGACGAGGCGTTCGCCATATCTTTGGGCCACGCGGGCGATGACCAGAGCCGCCGCATGATGCGTGCTCATGGCCCGGCCGCGGGCGTATTTCGTCCGTCCGATCACCGAGGTGTAGGCCGGGTTGACCTTGGCCAGGTGCACTCCGTCGCGCTTGCAGCGCGCCTGCAGAACTTGGAAGAACTTGGCATAGGCGAAGCTGCTCAACCGCCGCGCATGGGCGGGACCATATTCACGCAAGCCGCCTTCTTCTTCGAGAACTCAAGGTCTTCGACGGCAATTCCGTACCCACGGCTCCTGGCCAGGAGGCAGATCGCACGGACCGAATCGCCGATGAGCACAGCCGCTCTGCCCTCGTCCACCCCGGCTTCCGGGAAGCCGAGCTTCAACCGCGCAATTGGGTTACCCCAGTAATCGACCAGTGTCACCGCCAGATGGTCGACATTGAGATCCACCGCGACGACGCCGTGACGGATGTCTGTGACGACCTCGGCGACTGGCGCCTCAATGGTGACGTGGGCGTGCCAACGGTTCTGCGCATCGAGAAAGAACAACCAGCTCAGAGAAACCCGTGAAGCCTTGTCCCGGTTGCGCTCCATCACGCGCCGCAACGCGTCTTGACCGTAATGGAAACGAACCCCGCGCAGCACCTGCATGTGCCCGCCCAGTGCGTCCGGCAGGCGCAGGGACAGGTTTTCTCCGTCCCAATGAACCGACTGGTTGCCGTGCGGCCCGTCCGTCTTGGACCCAGCCAGGAAGATGCGGCTGTTTCGCTTGGCCCGCCATCCTTCGACATCGCCATGGCGCAGCAATTCGCCTCCGCCGAAGCAGATGCGGGGTTTGCCTGCGACAAGAGCATTTTCCGTGACGGACAGGCGGCCGCGCAGCACGTCCAAACGGGGCTTCTTGCCAACTTTCCGGAACTTCAGAGACGCACGCCGCCGCTCGGTCTTGGCTTTGTCCATACCTCGGTTCAGCGCGGAAATCTGCTCGATGGTCGCCTCAATCGAAGCCTTGAGGTGCTGGACCTGGAACTCGGCCGTGCCGCGCCAGGCGTTCACGGCCTGGTCAAGGTCAAAGTGCACCCCATTGAACTGGCGCGCGGTGATCCCGAACTTGCGCTGTGCCGCCTTCTTGACCTCGGTGACGCTGCGCTCCAGCACGTGGATCTGCTTATAGCTCCAGTGTCTGGTTATAGCTCCAGTGTCTGGCCCGGGCCATGATTTCACCGTATGGCCACAGCACGGCATGTGCCTGCGGGTCAGAGATGACAGCGCAGAAGGTACGGCTCATGATTTTAGGGCATCCAGCGCACGTTGCGCACGGTTGCGTGCCGACCCGCGGCCATAAAGCCTTGCGGAGAAACAGGTCATCGGGTCGATCATGTCCCGCACCAGGTCATCGTCGACTTCGCCCGGTTCGACGATGACAATGGCGCGCGTCGCCGCGGACATCGCACGCTTAAGCTGCGCGACGCCGCACCGCGCCAGTCTGTCGCGGTGCTCCACGACGATCCGATCCACATTCGGATCGGCCAATAATGCAGCCAGTTCCCGACGTTTGTCGTTCAGCCCCGAGCCGATTTCCCGGACGCAACGGTCGACTTTGAGGCCACTAACTGCCGGCCATCCGGGCGATCTGTCGGTCAAGATCGGCTTTCTGGTCGTGCGATGAAACACGCGCGTAAGCAACGCTCAGACGAACCGGCTCCGGTTCGTCTACTTCGACTGTCCACCGTCCTGCCGCAGACAGCGTCGCGCCAGCTAGCTTGCCGGACGTGGCCATGCCCCAGGCGGTCATCCGTGACACAACTTCCCGCTCAGCCCATTCTGATAATCGTACCCTTCGTCTCATTTGATATGTATGACACCAACAAATTCAGCTTGTTTCAACCCTTGGCGGCTATCGTGTGGGAAGAGAAAGAAATAACGCAAATGAACGCAAAGGGCGCAAATGAACGCATGCGTCGCATGCGGCATTCGCGTTCATTTGCGGCCTTTGCGTTACCATCCTACTTCGGCCGATGACGCACGCACATCGTTGCGGAACCGGGGTCAGCATCCGGGCAGCCACAGACGCGCGCGCACGGTGAGGATGTGCTGCTGGACCCATCTCGCCCGCGTCGCTGCGCTCGCGAGCTTATTCCGCCGCCGCCGTTTCTTCCGAATCCTCGCTCGCCATCATCGCGTTGGTCACCACGCCCGACAGCTCGCGGATCTTCGCCTCGATCGTATCGGCGATGTCCTTGTGGTCGCGCAGGAACTGCTTGGCGTTCTCGCGGCCCTGGCCGATGCGCTGGCTGTCGTAGCTGAACCAGGCGCCCGATTTCTCCACCACGCCGGCCTTCACGCCGAGGTCGATCAGCTCGCCCACCTTGCTGATGCCCTGGCCGTACATGATGTCGAACTCGACCTGGCGGAACGGCGGCGCCAGCTTGTTCTTCACTACCTTCACGCGGGTCTGGTTGCCCACGACCTCATCGCGCTCCTTGATCTGGCCGATGCGGCGGATCTCCCGGCGCAATGAGGCATAGAACTTCAGCGCGTTGCCGCCGGTGGTGGTCTCCGGGTTGCCGAACATCACGCCGATCTTCATGCGGATCTGGTTGAGGAAGATCAGCGTGGTGTTGCTGCGCGACACCGTGCCGGTGAGCTTCCGCAGCGCCTGGCTCATGAGCCTGGCATGCAGGCCCATGTGGCTATCGCCCATCTCGCCTTCCAGCTCGGCCCGCGGTACCAGGGCGGCGACGCTGTCGATCACCACCACGTCGATCGCGCCGGAGCGCACCAGCGTGTCGCAGATCTCCAGCGCCTGCTCGCCGGCGTCGGGCTGGCTGATCAGCAGGTTGTCGACGTCGACGCCAAGCTTGCGGGCGTAGATCGGATCCAGCGCATGTTCCGCGTCGATAAAGGCGCAGGTGCCGCCGCGCTTCTGCGCCTCGGCGATCGCGTGCAGCGCGAGCGTGGTCTTGCCGGAGCTTTCCGGGCCGTAGATTTCCAGGATGCGGCCGCGCGGCATGCCACCAATGCCCAGCGCCAGGTCAAGGCCGAGCGAGCCGGAGGGGATGACCTCGATCTGCTCGTCACCGCCGCGGGCACCCATGCGCATGATGGAGCCTTTGCCGAAGGCCCGCTCGATCTGCGCCATCGCGGCGTCCAGCGCCTTGTTCTTTTCCATGCCTGGTTCCTTGTGCTCGGCGGTCTCTACAACTTTTAGTTTCATTTTGCCACCCCTACTCTCGTATAGATTGTGCATCATACCGGCGCATGTGGCAAGCGAACATAGCGTAAACCGTCCTCTCGCCGCAGCATTAACCGAGTGTTTGCTTTATGTTCTGATCTGCTGCGTCGTGCAAGAACAATTAATGAACAACAGAATGGATGGTACCACAACCCTCGCGTCCGGCGGACCAGCCAGCCGCGCCACCGTCGCCAGCCGCTCCGCCGTGTCATAAGGCTTTGATAGATAGGAGATATCGGTGGAGATTAAAGCTTCCCACGGTGCCTGGTCGGCATAGCCAGACACCAGCACCACCGGCAACCCTGGCCGCATAAGCCGCAATTCTCGCACCAGCGCCAGCCCATCTTTGCCCACAATGACCACGTCGGTAACGACAACTGCAAGTTGCGACTCGGGGCGGGTCTCCGAGGCGCGCACCAGCGCCAGCGCCGCCACCTCGGTTTCGGCGGCTAGGAGCTTGTCTGGGTAATTGCTTTGGGGGGTATTTTTATTGCGGGCGCGGGGGTTGGTGGGTTGATGAAGCGACTGAGGGCAGATGGGGTGCCGCTGCTACTCGGGATGATTGATGGCGCAACGTCGCGGGTCATGCCGGCGTCGCGGGTCATGCCGGCACTGCTTTGATGGAGCTCATTGGGGTGGTTTTAGCTGCCAGCTTCAATAGATTGTGCACTGTGCAGAGCATCGCCCATTCGCCGGTGACGTTGTTGATCCCGCGCATCAGGAATTGGCGAAAGCCCCTGGCGTGTTTGATCTGGCCGAACACGGGTTCGACGATCTGCTTGCGCAGGCGGTAGGGACTTTCGAACCCGCCCTCGCGCAACTTCTGGCGCATCGCCTCGACCTGTGGCCCGTTGCGTTTGTCAGAGCCCCCATCGGCGGCCGGCTCTCCGTGCTTTTGGCGTCCGGTGGCGATGTAGGCATCCACCTTGCGCTCATCGAGCGCTGCAATGTTCGCCTCCGAACAATAGCCGCTATCGGCCGAGATCTGCGCAGGCGCATGGCCGGTATTCGCCTTCACGGCATCACTCATCGGGATCAGTTGGCCACTATCAGCGGCGCAATCGGTCAAGCCGTGAGCGACGATCACCTGGGTCTTGGAATCCACCGCCGCCTGGGCGTTGTAGCCTTGGATGAAGCCGTCCCGGCCCTTCATGATCCGGCTCTCGGGGTCGGTGAAGTTGCGCTGTGATTTATCCGCCGGTGTGCCGGGCGGGGTCTTCGGCTTGCGCCCGCCGCGAGTGCGTGGCGCTTCTTTGGCCTTCTCTTCCGCCTTGGCTTTGGCCTCTTCCTCCAGCGCCGCCTTGGCCGCGCGCAGCTTCTCCAGGCGCTTGGCCTTGTTGGCGACCCACTCCGGCATCTCATCGCCACGCCGGTCGGCTCCGTGTTCCTTGTCTTCTCCGTTATCCGTCGCTTCGGCAGCCTTCAGCCAACCCGCAACTTCGTGCGCCAGGTCGGCTTCTGCCTTCTTCATGCGCCCATACGACATCGCTTTGTGTTTGGACGCATTCGCCTTGATCTTGGTCCCGTCCAAGGCAACATGGCCCAATTCAACCAGATCCGCCTCCTGGCATAGCCGCAGCACCTGAACGAAAAGACCCGACAAGGCCGCCAGATGCCGCTTGCGGAAATCCGAAATCGTGCGGAAGTCCGGCCGGTTCATCGCCGTCACCGCCATGAAGTCCAGTCGCTCTTCGCATGCCCGAGCCAGCTTCCGCGATGAATAAACCCCGCGGCTGTAGCCATAGAGCAAAAGCGCCGTCATCATCGCCGGATCGTACGCCGGGTAGCCCCGTTCCTCACCATAGGTCGCAAGCATCGCAGAGAGATCCAATTGCTCGCGCACGACGTCCCGGACAAAATGTGCGACATGCCCCGGCGGTACAAAATCCGTCACCGCCGACGGCAACAAATGAAGCTGGTCAACCAGCCACGGACGAAAGCTCTTGCTCATGACACTGAGCGAATCATCAAACCAGTCCAACGTCGACCAAAATCAATTACTCAGACAGGCTCCTAGTCTTACTGTGTCATAAAACCAGATGCCGTGTTTGACGCTGGCAGCAAGGACATCGCTGCACGCTGCGAGCGATGGCACGGGCGATGACGAGACGGACAGAAGCGATCGAGTTTGGCACGTGGCGTTCAGGTCGGATCGGGGGATCCTCGGGGTCGATAACCGTCGGGAAGGGGAGGCTGTTTGATGACAAGGGGGCGGCCTGGTGCTGAGGGGGGAATCGCGCCCCTTTCGGAGATCAGGAATCCGTAGGCGGCGATGCACAGCGTGGCATGATGATGGAAGCCACGCCATCCTCGCCCCTCATAGTGACTGAGACCAAGTTCCTGTTTGAGGTCCTGGTAGTCGCGCTCGATCCGCCAGCGCAACTTGGCGGTGTTCACCAGTTCGCGACGGCTGGTGTTCGCGGGCAGCGTGGACAGAAAGTATTTCGTCGGCTCGGGTTCGTCCGTCGGCCATTCGATCAGACACCACTCCTCGGGTCTGGGCGTAGAGCGGTGATAATCACGATGTGCGGGCCGGACACGCACGGCCGCGAAGCGCGAGACGAGCTTGGTGTTGGTTCCTTCGCGCCAGGTGACCCGCCGCCAGGCGCTTCTGGGAAGGCCCAGCGCCACTTGCTTGGCTGATACCGGCTGATGTTTGGCGTCGCGACGGATCGAGGATGTCGGACGGCCACGCCCACTCCATTTCTTTGGTGGCAGCGGCTCCTCGCCCGGCGGCCACAGGCTGGTGGAAGACTGGATGCCGACGACATAGGGAAGGCCGATTTCTGTGATGCCATCGCGGAAGTCTGTGTCGGTGCCGTAGGCGGCGTCGACCAACGCGACCTCGGCTTGGATCCCGGCCGCAAGAGCGTCACGCAACTGATCAAGCGCGATCTGTGGCTTGGTCTGGAAGGGGACATCGTCCGGCACGCCTGCCCGAGCGCGCCGCTTCGGGTCATCAGCCCACTCATGCGGGAGATAGAGACGATAGGCAATCGGCAGGCTGGCGTGATCATTGGCAGCCGACAGGCTCACCGCCACCTGGCAGCTATCCTGCTTGCCAAGCTGTCCACAGTACTGCCGTGCCACGCCGACCGAGTGCCTGCCTTTCTTGGGTATGCCGGTGTCGTCGATAATGAGTGCCCGGATCGGGCCGCGCCTCTCGATGACGGGAAGCGCGCGGGCGCGCACCGCCGCGAGCACGGCGCCGTCCGACCAGTCGGCCGTCGCTACGAAGTGATGCAGCGACTGGTGCGCTGCCTGCACACGTCCCGGCTGAATGCGTGCAGCCATCGGCTCGACGCTCTTGCGATCGCCGGGCAGCAGCAGTCCCGCGCAGTACGATTGGAACGGCGTTACGCGATCGGCGTGACCCAGCACCGACGCGATCGCCTCGACGTAGGCGGCAAACCGTGATTCGCTACCGCCCGCCTTGGATTCGAGACCCACAACCCGCCTCCACGAGTGAGAATCTCCATCACTGACAAACCAATGTCGAATCGGGCAAGCATTTTATGACACAGTAAGACTAACTGGCCGACGTGATATCCAAGCCGACTTTCAACATCGCTGGGTCGATGGAAACCACGCTCTATCAACGATTTGATCCGCGTCTGGCTCGCCGGGCGGTGCGGCGCAGCCATGAAGGCATCCCACTCGGGAGCGATCTCCGCATCGGATGGCAGACTGGCCACACCAACCAGGCGTTTCGTATCGGCGATGGCCGGTTTAGCGAACGATGCGATCCGCGTCGCCAACGCGTCGACAAACACATCAAGCTCGGCGTCGGAAAGCGATCGGTTGACGTAGCCGTAACGTTCCGCGAGATCGCCGCGGATATCGTCAGCCCCGAGCAGCACCTCCAGTGCACGACCCAGACCCGTCAGACGCGGCAGACGGGCCATCGGGCCGCCGCCCGGGACGAGCCCCGCGCCAACTTCCCATTGCGAGAGGATTGCCTTCTCGCGGCTCGCAACGCGCCTATCGCACGCGAGGGCAAGCTCGCTGCCCACTCCCGTCGCGCGACGGCGCATTAGGGCGATCAACCCGACGGGGTCCCGACCGATGCGTGCCAGCGCATCGGGGAGCGCCTACAAGCCTGTTGGTCCGGGGGCAGCAGTTTCATGGAATCCTCAAGCGGCGCCAGAAAGTCGTAGTTCTCCGACCGATGATGGAAATTCAGGCTGACCCAGGGCCCGATGTCATTGACACCGCTGCCCCCGCCGCTATAAGCCGCGCTCCCGGCGGCCGGGCTTTCCTGGCGGCCCGAGGGGCGTTGACCAAAGGGACCTGCTGAGATGTTTGCCGTGATCCGCACCGGCGGAAAACAGTACCGCGTCACCCCGGACGCCGTGCTGAAGGTTGAGAAGTTGGACGCCGAGCCGGGCGCGACGGTGACGTTCACCGACGTGCTGGCGGTTGGCAGTGAAGGTAACCTGACGCTGGGCGCCCCGGTGATCGCGGGCGCCTCGGTCACCGCGACAGTGATCGCACAGGACCGGCTGGACAAGGTCATCATCTTCAAGAAGCGCCGCCGGCAGAACAGCCGTCGGAAAAACGGCCATCGCCAGCACGTGACCGTGCTGCGCGTGGGCGCGATCTCGGCAGCGTAGAAGGAGCGCGGGCCATGGCACATAAAAAGGCAGGCGGGTCATCTCGCAACGGGCGCGACACGGAAGGTCGGCGCCTGGGCATCAAGAAGTCGGGCGGCCAGGAAGTGGTTGCCGGCAACATCATCCTTCGCCAGCGCGGTACCAAGTGGAAGCCGGGCCAGCATGTCGGGCTGGGCCGCGATCACACGATCTTCGCGCTGGTCGACGGGCATGTGCAGTTCACACGCAAGGCTGAAGGCCGCGTGCATGTGTCGGTGCGACCGTTGCCGGTGGCCGCCGAATAAGCGCGTCGGTCCCGGTTTGTCTGTTTCACGGGGGTCGGCGGCAGCCGGCCCCCGTTTTCGTTGTGGTGGGTGATGAAATTCCTTGACCAGGCCAAAATCTACCTGCGCTCCGGCGATGGCGGGAACGGTGTGACTGCGTTCCGGCGGGAGAAATACATCGAGTTCGGCGGGCCGGATGGCGGCGATGGGGGCAAGGGCGGCGACATCATCGTCGAGGCGGTGCCGAACCTGAACACGCTGATCGACTTCCGCTACACGCAGCACATCCGTGCCAAGAAGGGCGGCAGCGGCAGCGGCAACGACAAGACCGGAGCCGGGTCGCCCGACGTGGTGGTGAAGGTGCCGGTGGGCACCGAGATCCTGGCCGAGGACCAGGAGACGCTGCTGGCCGACCTCGACAAGCCGGGCAAGCGGGTACTGCTGCTGAAGGGCGGTGACGGCGGGTTTGGCAACACGCACTTCAAGTCCTCGACGAACCGGGCGCCGCGGCGGGCCGACAAGGGCTGGCCGGGCGAGGAACGCTGGGTCTGGCTGCGGCTGAAGTTGATCGCCGATGCCGGGCTGGTGGGGCTGCCGAACGCGGGGAAGTCCACGTTCTTAGCGGCGGCGAGCGCAGCGAAGCCGAAGATCGCGGATTATCCGTTCACCACGCTGCATCCTCAGTTGGGGGTGGTGCGACTGTCGGCGACCGAGGAATTCGTGCTGGCGGACATCCCAGGGCTGATCGCGGGCGCACATGACGGCGCCGGACTCGGGGACCGGTTCCTCGGGCATATCGAGCGGTGCGCGGTGCTGCTGCATCTGGTGGATGGCGCGGCGCGGAATGTGGTGCGGACCTGGCGGACGGTGCGGCGGGAGTTGGCGGAGTATGGGGGGGGGCTGGGGGAGAAGCCGGAGCTGATCGGGCTGAACAAGACGGACGCGATGACGCCCCGGGAGGTCAGTGCGCGACGAGTGGCGCTGGAGAAGGCGTCCGGGGCGCGGGTAATGGTGCTGTCCGGGGCGACGGGCAAGGGCGTGAAAGAGGTGCTGCGGGCGCTGCAGGGGATGATCAACGAGGCGCGGGTGGATGTCCGCTCAGCCCGGCCCTTCCCCGCGAGCGGGGAGGGAGTCGCGGCGCTATGATCCCGTCGCTGTCATCCGCCCAGCGGCTGGTGGTGAAGATCGGCAGCGCGATGGTGGTCGATCCAGAGGAGGCGGCGCCTCGGGCGGCATGGCTGGCGTCGGTGGCGGCCGATATCGCGGCGCTGCGGGCGCGAGGGACGGCGGTGATCGTGGTGTCCTCGGGGGCGATCGCGCTGGCGCGGCGGACGTTGGGGCTGACGCGGCGGCGGCTGAAGCTGGAGGAGAAGCAGGCGGCCGCAGCGGTCGGGCAGATCCGGCTGGCGCAGGCGTGGAGCGAGGCGCTATCCGCGAACGGGCTGACGGCGGCGCAGTTGCTGCTGACGCTGGACGATACCGAGGACCGGCGGCGGTATATCAACGCGCGGGAGACCCTGAACACGTTGCTCGGGCTGGGCTGTGTGCCGGTGATCAACGAGAACGATACTGTTGCGACAGCGGAGATAAGGTTCGGCGACAATGACCGGCTGGCTGCGCGCGTCGCCGAGATGATGCAGGCCGATCAGCTCGTGCTGCTGTCGGATATTGATGGGCTCTATACGGCCGATCCTCGGCGGGATGCGGAGGCGAAACATATTCCGGTGGTCGAGGCGGTGACGTCAGAGATCGAGGCGATGGGGGGGGAGCCGGCGCCGGGGTACTCCTCGGGCGGGATGCGCACGAAGCTGGTGGCGGCGCGGATCGCGACGCAGGCAGGGTGTGCGATGGCGATCACACGCGGCGACATGGCACATCCGCTGGCGGCGCTGGCCGATGGCGCGCGGTCCACCTGGTTCCTGCCGTCACCGGAGGGGCGAAATGCGCGCAAGCGTTGGATCGCGGGGGCGTTGGCGCCGCTCGGGAGCTATTTAGTGGATGCCGGCGCCGCGCAGGCGCTACGCGGCGGGCGGTCTCTGCTACCGGCGGGCGTGCGGGGCGTGACAGGGGCGTTCGAGCGGGGCGATCCGGTGGTCGTGGTGGACGCCGCGGGCGCCGCCCTGGCACGCGGGTTGAGCGCGTATGCGAGCGGCGATGCCGAGCGGATCATCGGGCACCGGTCGGATGAGATCGAGGCGATCCTGGGCTGGCGCGGGCGGGATGAGATCATCCACCGGGACGACCTGGTGCTGCTGTAGATCTGCCAGTGCGGGGCTAGATCGCCGGAAGGACGTGCTGCATCAGATGTCGCATCGGCTCACAACCAAGGCCGATGTGCTCAAGGTCGAGACGCCGAACGTGAGGGGTAGGGCCCAGAACCAGCATCTCGCCCTTTCGGTGGCCGATGCCGGGATGTCCCGGCTGGTCACGCTCTGCCAATACAAGGCCGACTGGCGAGGTCGCGAGGTCATCAAGGTCGATCCTTGGTTCCCGAGCAGCCAACGCTGCTGTCTCTGTCACGCGCTGCACCGCGAGATGCGCAATCTCAAGGTCCGCGAGATGGTCTGCGTCTGCGGAAACGTCATCGGACGCGGCCGTAACACCGCAGTGAACATCTATGAC
>Ga0210386_10000467_pt1 | contig 37015 bp, 37 predicted proteins | sample IncBWH32OmetaG_FD_160091 | JGI IMG/M metagenome (GOLD analysis project Ga0210386, IMG submission 160091) | Forest soil microbial communities from Barre Woods Harvard Forest LTER site, Petersham, Massachusetts, United States - Inc-BW-H-32-O ...
TTTATCTTGAGCAATTAAAGGAAGGATATCGGCGATGTTTGGATTCCAGTCGAGGCCTTTTTTATAGACGAGCCTGGAGCCGATATAGCAGGCGATGATTGCTTTTTGGTGGATTTCCGGCAGCGACAAGATGTTTTTCAGATACCGCTTGCGTAGCAAGGGAGGGCAATAATTGATCAGACAGCGGATAAGAGGATGAGTAGGGTCTTTCGGTAAATCGATCGTTTCTAGGTAGTCTAAAAGTTGATATTTAAAAAGATTGATTTTGGCCGATATTTGATCTGAAATTTCTGTAAAAAACTCTCCCGTTTTTTGATGGGTATCTAAAATCAAGCGAGCTTCATGTAGGGCAGCAGTTCGAATGATTGCCAACACCTCTTTTACATATTGCGGTTTTTCTTGCAAAAATTCTTCTTCGCTCATGCAAAGGTTTGCCAATACTTCTAGGGAAGAGCACATCACTCCTCCTTTATTGCAAGAGCTATCCTTGAGAACCACAACACCGAGTTTTTCTAAAGCGCGGCGGGCTCCGGGAGTCAGATAGAGATTGGCCCCTTCTACAATCACTTTTGATGTGGGTTTGCCTGTTTCATCTAAATAACTATGATAGTTGGCGTCGTTCAAAGTTTTAGGACGGCCTCCCCCTGGAACAAAAGCGTCTGTTTTGGTTTGATGGACATTGTTTCGATAGAGGTAGTTCATCTCATTTCCCGAAAGCCACTCTTTGATGAGTTTTTCATTTTTTTTGCGATAACAAAGGGTTTGCTGGGCAAAAGCGCTTTCTTCCCGCTTTGTCCGAAGATCTAACAAAAATCCCCCTTCAGATAATTTTTCCGGAGGGTAGCTGCGGATTGGAAGCCCTTTTTTAAATAACTGATCCATCTCCGCCCAATCTAATCCTTGTGGGTCATTGATCGTTCCTGATACATCAGTGAGAGCTAACAGTTTTGCAGTTTTAGGGTAGTGGGTCGCTAGAATATGGATTTCATTACCCGCAACATCTCCGTCAGGGCCTCCTGAAATTTTCACTGTAAACGGATCTTTTTCCGGATCAATCCCGATGTAGAAGAGAGCTTGGTGAAGAAAGACGTTGACGCCAAAAGAGGTGACACCGATTTCTTTATGGTTGATTCCAGATTTTGGACTACTCGACATGAAAGCGCGCCCCGGTTTGTAGCGGCAGGCGATCGAATAATTAACAATCCAGACCAACATGTCGTTCAACATATTTTCATCGGGACCTAGATAAATATATTCAGGCCTTTTCCATAGATCCAATACATCTTTTTCTCTGAGCTTGCCGCCCTCTTCGCAATTGATCAAAGTCATAAAATTTTCAATAAAAGAACGTTGCGATTCATAAAGATAGGCCAGTTTGTGATCGCGGCGATAGATTTTTATTTTCTCTTCTTGGATGGCAGAATTTATCCCTTCTGATTCCATTTCTTTGAGATACATTTTTTCCTCTTCTGCAAAAACATCGAATGGTTCTAGCAAAATGGCGGTTTTTGCGCCCCCTTCAGGGATATCTTTATTTTTTTTCTGCTGCGTAAAGGCTAAATTATATGCTTCAGCAAAAATATTGTTCTTTTCTGTAAAATACTGTTCCATTTTTTCCGGCATGACTGTGCGCACGCCGCCTCGAGCCAAATCTTTAAAACGGATATTAAAGCCGATATAGTGCATCCCTCGAACGAAAAAAATGCCGTAGGGGATTTCTGGAAATTTTTCTTCTCGTTTATAAGGAACTTGATCAAGATAGTTGGGATCGAGACGGAAAGAAAAAGCGCTTTTATTGTGGCGATAAAAATTTGTTTTCAATCCATAGTCGATAAATACTAGCACTTGTTTTAAAATGTTTTTTCTTCGGACGTCATTGCCGGCTTGGCCCGTATCTAATTTTTCTAGAAGTTCGCTGAACTCTTTATGCAATGTATTAAAACGTTCCAGGTTATGCTTTTCAGGATGAAACTTGGTTTCAAAAATGCTGCAGAGTAGCACTACTAATTCGGGATGGCGGCATAGCCCTTCGATCACGTAGTCATAAGAATATAAATTGGAATCTCCGTGCACCAATACTTGGTGTACAAAGCTTGCAAAATTCCGGACGAGGTGGGCTTGATTGCCAGTGAGTAGGCCAGATTTAACAAAAGTAGAGGTAATTTGATCATTTGTTGTAAAATATTTCAGCAATACGATTTCTTGAAGAAAATCCTCAATATCTGTTTCTTCCCAAGCGGCGTTCCCTTTTAATCCATGGAGCCCTAAAGATAAAACCAAAATATTTTGCGTACTATAAGGCTCTACATACGTGGCGACAATTTTTCGAATCGCAAGTCCATGCGAATCCGCTGTCTCTGCCAGTCTCGCTAAAAATCCTGCTTTGGGAACGTTTCGCCAGGCCATTACGAGCTGTAAAGAAGGGGCATTTTTCTTTTTCCAATGTTCATTACGTTTGATTTCATATTGGCAAAGATCTCTTGTTTTCGCGCGAAAAAACATGTCGAGCGCCATGGCAAGCCGCTCATTTGTCATAGAGCGAAGAAACCGAGGCGTGAGATTATGAAGCAGTGTGTCGATTTCGAGCGCACTTAAATTGGGATTGCGAGTTTTCACAACCGCTTCTACTTCCGCTTGTCTTTCGTTATCTAATTTTTCTTCAGCATCTTTTTCAGGCTCTCGAAAAATGAGAAGGGCTATTTTCAGTTTGGAATGGTTGTTGACAAAAGGTTCGTTTGAGACAAAAGCTCGATAATAGCGGATCGCATATTGCGTGTATTTTTTTAAAATATTCAAATCGGCATCAGGCGCGTCATAGCAAAGAATAATGGCGCGGTCTTTAAGGTGAATTTGGGAAAAATGATCTTGTAGTTTAAAACTAAGGAGATTCCTTGCGATCAAAATCCGCTCTTTAGGGGTGATTTCTTCCAAAAAATTTGTGGGAAGATGTTTTTCCAGCCATCGATAGGCTTTTTCAAATTCTTGAGATTCCAGAGCGATGGCCTGGCTGAGTTCATTTGGAGTTAATGCATGAAAGTGGTCCGGATGGGGCATTGAGTACCTGGATTTAATGAATCATTAATTTCCCCTATAATCTGAATGGTCATTTTTTAAAAGCTTGGAAATTTGCTCTTTATTCACCTGTAAAAAATCCTCTTTCCAGTAATAGCGATCTAAAATACCCTCAGGGCAGCGTCCTAGGATCAAAGCTATGACATAAAGCGTTTCTACAGAAGAGAGTCCTGCATGAGGATCAGGGCAATCCGTTTGCCGTCTTGGATAGGCTGTTTGCCAGCTTCCTGGAATGCTTCTAGCCTCAAGAGGGATGGGAAGCTGCTTTTCCATGATGGCAGCGAGCCGCCATGTACCATCGATGAGTAGAAAATCTTTTTTGAAATCGGCCGAAGTGATCGGAGGCGCGCTCACTTTGAGAAGAAGGCTTTCTGAAAGGTTGGGCAAAGGATCGATAGGATATGTGGAAAAAGAAAGGCCAGGCTTTCCTTCCAGTCCGGTGAGACTGCACTTTTTCAGATTTTCTCTGCGATGGCGTAAAATAAAAATCGTTGGCATTAATACAATACTTTTGCTGGGACGGCTTTTAAAAACTCTTTTGGAATCTCAAATAAAAAGCGAGATGGCTGTGTGGGATTTGGCTTGCCCATCCGCATGCGGGATCTAGCCATACTGAGGGTCAAATGTTTTCGGGCCCTCGTGATGCCAACATAAAAAAGCCTTCTCTCTTCTTCAATTCCTGTTTCTGCCGCACTTTTTTCATGGGGTAAAATGTGATCTTCTAGACCTACAATGAACACAAAAGGGAATTCAAGTCCTTTTGCGCTGTGCAAGGTCATGAGCTGGACTTTGTCTTCGTGATTTTTTTTAGAATTAGGCTGCATCGTTTGCCTGGCAAGGGTTGTGTTTGCAATAAAATGCTGCAAGGTGATCTCATCGAGTGCATTTGCAGCGGTTCTTTCCTCTTCATATTGCGAGAGAGCATTTACACACTCTTGGACGTTTTCCCATTTAAACTGGCGCATTTTTTCGCTTTTAACATCTTCTTCGATCGTTTTTTTATAATTGATTTTTTCAAGCAGCCAGACAAGAGTATCGGATAGAGGGCGGGTTTCAAATCGTTTTTGCGCTGTTTGGATAATCTCGACGAACGTTTTGATGCCGGCTACAGCTTTAGGGTGTTTGGGTAAACTTTTGTTGGTGGCCGCAATTTGCAATAAAAGATCCCATAAATGGACGCCTTGGCTCCGATTTTCTTGTGTTAGCTCATCCAGGCAGGTATCGGAAATCCCTCGGCGGGGAAGATTGACGATCCGTAAAATCGCTTCTTGGTCCTGCACATTCGCGATCACACGAAGATAGGCCAGCAAATCTTTGATTTCGCTTCTTTCTGTGAATTCCAGTCCGCCAAAAACCTCGTAAGGTATCCCTCGGATCCATTTGCCATCTTTTTGCCAGGCAGCTTGCATCAACGCCAGTTCGAAATGGCGGGATAATGCATTGGATCGATAAAGGATCGCCATCTCTTTCCATGCTATATTTTTTTCTTGGCGAAGCCGGATCATCCGTTCGATGACCGCAAACGCCTCTTCCGATTCTTGTTCGGCGGTAAATACTTCAATGGCTTGCGCTTCGCTTTCTGCAGTCCATAATTTTTTATCATGCCGATTTTGATTATGGCTGATGACAGCATTGGCTGCTTGAAGAATGGTAGGAGAGGAACGGTAATTTTGTTCGAGTTTGATTACTTGGTCGGCTTTAAATTGTAAAATGTATTTTATTTCCGCGCCGCGCCATCCATAAATCGATTGATCGTCATCTCCGACGACGCATAGATTTTGGTATTTGCCGGCCAACAATTCTGCCAACCGAAATTGGGCTGGATTGGTGTCTTGGTATTCATCGATCATCAAATAGCGAAATTTTTCTTGATAGGCGTCCAGCGTACCCGGATGCTCTTCAAAAAGGCGGATCGTCAAGGTAATGAGACTATCAAAACTAACCGCATTATAGGCTCTCAGAGTCGAATGGAGCCGCTGATAGAGGTCTTTGGAAAATTGGTCGTGCCAAGTCCCTTTTTGAACAGCATCTGGCGATAATCCTTGGTTGCTAGCGTGAGTCAGGGCGGCAATGGTGGGCGCTAAAGAGGGAAGTTCACCCTCATGGCCTAGCATATCCCGTACAATTTGGGTAATGATTCGTTGTAAGTCTCTCTCATCATACAAACTGAAATCCCGCGTATAGCCCAGCCGTTGGATTTCGCGCCTTAAAATGTGCATGCAAAAGCTATGAAAAGTGGAAAGAGTCACCGATTTGGTTTCTTTTGGACCAATTAAAGATTCCACGCGGTGGCGCATTTCAGCCGCTGCCTTGTTTGTGAAAGTAAGTCCCAAAATGGAACTAGAAGGCTGAGCTAATTGAAGAACTAAATAGGCGATACGATGGGCGATAACTCGGGTTTTTCCGCTTCCGGCCCCTGCAAGAACCAAAACTCTACCATTTGCCGTGCGAACGGCCTTATCCTGGTTGGGGTTCAGCATGAACTTTTCCTTTCACCAAACCCACCAATTCTATTCGAATTTGTTCTGCGCTCGCGCATTTTGCCCGTTGCCGAGGAACAATGTTTAGCTCAATATTGGGGGGGAGATCATGAAAACTTGCCCGAAAAGCTTCTCTTGCCAGCCTTTTAAAGCGGTTTCTTTCTGGAGCGTCTCCATAGCGTGAAGACGCTGTGATGCCAAGCTTAGGCAATTCCCATTCGGCCAGGCGGTAGTCAAGACAAATGAATTTGCCGACTAAGCGCTGCCCTGTTTTTTGCAATAATAAAAATTCCCGGCGATTTTTTAGCCGCAGATGTTTTGGGAACTTCAAGCTGCAAGCTTTTTGCGTCCCGCTTGACGGCGGCGTTTGATGACCTTCCGTCCTCCGGCTGTTTTCATCCGAGCCCGGAATCCAAGGGTTTTTTTTCGTCTTAATTTGCTGGGCTGATATGTGCGCTTCATCTTTCATCCGATTGTAAAATTTATTTAGTATTACCTACTATACTTGAGCGTCTCATAATTTTCAACCTTGAAAGGAAAATCGGGAAAAGGTATAAAGGTTTGCTTTCGGATAAGAGGATATCATGAAAGTAAGCGCATCCATTAAGGCAGACCCTTCTAAAGGCGATAAAGTTGTTCGCAGACGAGGCCGTGTCTATGTGATTAACAAGAAAGACCCAAACAGAAAGCAGCGGCAAAAAGGCCCTGCTCGTAAGAAATAAGTAGAGGATCTCGAGAATGGCAAAAAAATCTTCCGTCGCTAAACAGAAAAAACGCGAACGAATGGTAAAAAATAAGTGGGAAAAACGAGAACAGTTAAAAAAAGTCATATATGACATGAATAAACCTGTTGAAGAGCGTTTGGCTGCTGTTGATTCTTTGAATAAAATGCCTAAAAACTCCTCTCCGATCCGTCTGCGCAATCGCTGCCAATTGACTGGTCGTGCTCGAGGTTTTTTACGTAAATTTAAATTGTCCCGGCTTTGTTTCCGAGAGATGGCAAACCAAGGGTTAATTCCTGGTATTGTCAAAGCTAGCTGGTAATCTAGTTCCGTTTTGAAAGCCGCTTTTGCGGCCTTTCACGGGATGAGCAACCATCGGTCAGCATACCCTGCTGTTTCTAATTCAAGAAACGGTGCGGGTAGGCATTGATCCGATGGTTTTTTTTTCACATTTCATGCACTTGAATAAAATCTTGCAGCAGCTTCCAGTCGGGGAGTTCTTCATGCCAGACGTAAGTGGCAGGGGTTATTTTTCCTTGTTTCCATTGTGTATTTAACGCTTGAAAACTCATAGGACCTATTTTTTCATGAGTCGGGTCTAGATAATACCAAAGTTTATCTAAGGGACCTATAATGACGGGATGGGGTTGGGGGGTCAATGTGATCTTTTTAGGTTTTTTAGGCGCGATGAAAATGGCCAAAACTCCTAGCAAACCAAAAAATATTCCGATAAAAAACCAAGCGTAAGGATTTCTTCCTTGACGATGGGCTATATAGGCTGAAAGGATGCCGATCAGGCAAGAGGCCAAAAGGGCAGAAGAGAAAGGAATGAGCGTCATGCAGTTTTTGTTCCGTTGTTTTTCTTTTATTATAGAGAAAACAAGAAAAAGTTTCCACGGCAAGTCTGTTTTGCTATACTGCACTTAGTAGGTTTAGGGGGAATTATGTACGATCAATTAAAAAACATGGACAAAAGAGAGATTGAGCTACCGGATACTGTGTTTATCCGAGATGTTGAAACGCGTGTATTTCAAGCGATCGCTCTGCAATGTCTTGCGCAAATCGAAGGAATCGGTCTTTTAGAAGGCAATTTATTCGATAGCTTGCTTGGCCGAGAGTTAGAGCGGGTGAAGGGAATTCATGTGGAACAGGACCAAAAAAAGCATTCGGTCAGTATCCGTGTGGAGATCAAAATCCAATATGGGCTATCCATTCCAGAAAAAGCGGAAGAAATTCAAACAAAGTTAGTTGAAGAGGTGAGTCGCTGGTCAGGTCTTCATGTGGCTACAGTTCACGTGATTGTTAAGGATTTAATCATTCCTCCAACGAGCGCTGAAAACAATGAAAAAGCTCCTTCAGGGACTGAGTTTGAAGAGGTTTTTTAAATGACTCCTAGGCAAGCGCTGGCATCCGCCCTTCATTTTTTTGTTGTGTTGTTTTTTTTCACATCTGGCTTGTTTTTTGTTTGCTTGCCTTATATGCCTGAACTGAAAGTGCAATTAATTGATGCAATTTTATACCGTCAAGATATTTGCCCTCGGATCAGTTTGGGATTTTTCGTGGCTTCTTTTTTACTATTTTTGGGGTTTTATACTCTAAATAGGGGGCGTTTTTTAAAAATCGTCATGGGCCATCATCTGGCGGAAATTGATGTAAAAGTCATGCGGGAGACCATTGAACATTGTTTTAAAACGAAATTTCCTAAAATAGTTCTTCAAGATTTAGAGGTGATATGGGGCCGCAAGCTTGAGATTAATGTGTCTTTAGGGTCTGTGGAAAACAGCCAAGATTTATTTAAAGATGTGGAAAAAGAACTTTCTATGTTGCTTAAAAGTCGGTTTGGATATGGCAAAAACTTTTCTTTGATTGTGCAGAAATAATATCTTTTTTTTGTAATTTAGGTTCTGTTGTTTTATCTTAATATGTGTAATTATAGTCCTGTAAAACAATAAGGGATTATATGGCTGTAAATTTTAATCTTCAATCAATTCTTGTCAAAAAAGAAGTAGAACTCTGGCTGCGTGATGTAACTGGCCGTGTGACCATTCATAAATTTGGCAAAGGACAAAATGAGTGGGGAGATCGAGATTATCAAAAATTAGCTAGACACTGGATCCAGTTAGTGAATTTTCAGGTCTATCAACATGTTTTGCGATCGCAGCAGGTTCCTATGGAATCCAAAGACTTTTCAGTAGCTTTAGAAGCAAATTATTTAACCAAAAATGAACGGCAATCTTTGATCTCAGCCAAAGTGGTTGACATGTTTGCAGTAGAAAAGATCCCCGCTATTATAGAAAAACTTCAAAAGAAAGTAGAAGAAGATCAAAACAGAATTAAAGAAAAAAACTTAGGTTTTTCCCCTATATTTCATATAATACGGATTAAAACGTCGACGCCTCTAACTTACTTAGTCTCAACAGTTTTCTGTAAAATCCAGGGTTTTCTCAGATCGCAGTCAAAATGATTGACGTGGTTGCGGTAGATAATATTTCGGCTAGTCTAAAAAAATTGAAACGAAGGTAAGAGAGATCAAAAATAGTAGAAGATTTTTTTAATTGTACAAAAATAATAATTTTGTACAAAATTTATTTTCTTTTTTTTATTTTAGTGTGTATAGTCAGAGCTCTTTAAAAAAAATAAAGGTGTTTTGTATGGCTATAAATTTTAATCTTCAATCAATACTTCCAAAAAAAGAAATAAAACACTGGTTCTGTACTGAAGCTGGCATGGTCACTCATAAGTTTGGCAAGGGGCAAAATGAGTGGGGAGATCGAGACTATCAAAAACTAGCTAAACATTGGATCCAGTTAGTAAATTTACAGGTTTATCAATATATCACGCAACCAGAGCAAACTCTCAAATTGGCGCTTCAAAAATTTTCTACGATGGCTGTTCTTCACGCTCAGTCTTTAAACGAACAGCAACTTCAATCTCTTATCGCAGCCGAGATGATTGACATGGTTGCCGTAGACGATATTCCTGCCTCCCTAGAAAACCTTCAAAAAAAAATAGAACAAGATCAATACAGAATAAAAGAAAAAATAGTTGGTTTGCATACGTTTAATATACGCACTAAAACTCCTGAGCTCTCAGCCTCAACAGAGGTTTACACTGGGGAAGTTTCCGACGCGAATTTTTAAAGAAATACTGTGAATACTCTCCCTCTTCCAAGGGAGAGTTTTTAGGATTGTTTCCGCCTTATTTTTTGAGCGTTAGGGTATTTCGAATCCATTTTCTTGAGTGTGCAAAACCTATTTCCTGGTTGTGTTAAAATAATAAAATATTTACTTTGTATTGTTTATGTCATGAAGAAGGGACAGAGGTAGGAAAATGAGAAAGTTTGGAATGATTGTTTGTTTATCGCTAGGTATTCCTGGCCTACTCTGTTCGCAAGAAATGGATCAGATCGCGGAACAAAATGTTTTTTGTGGATGGCAAGGAAAAAATGCGAGCGCTACGGTCGATCAAGGATTTGTCGGAAAGGCGAGTTATTTGTATTGGCAAGCTAAAGAAGAAGGTTTGGATTTTGTTCAATCGGGTGATATAGAGGGTGGTTTTCCAGCTCCGATTACGGCAAATATTACTTTGTTGGATCCTATTTCAGAATGGCAAAGTGGATTTCAAGTAGGCATTGGGTATATTTTCCCGCAAAGATCTCAGTGGGATGTATTGCTCAATTGGACTTGGTTTCATTCAAATGCGAGTAATTCTACATCGCTCAATGGTCCTCTTGTAGCTACAAAAACATTACGGCCAACTTGGCTTCCTTTTTTGATGGGACCTCAGGTGCTTGATGCTGCCGCGCAGTGGGGTTTGAAATATGATACATTAGATTTATTGCTTGGAAGAGATTTTTTCTTAGGGAAGTGGTTATCCTTTCATCCACAGGCGGGAGTGCGGGCTGCACATATTCATCAAGATTATCAAGCAACCTATCATGGTGTATACGATGACGGCATGGGAGGATCGATTTTTCTTGGAGAAACGTCGTTTGATGCAAACTGGACCTATAACGGAATGGGCGTTCGGTTTGGGACGGATGGGGAGTGGCATATTAATTCTTATTTTTCATTGGTTGCCAATGGCTTTCTTTCGATCCTTTATGGCAGATATCACTTGCAAGAATCGTTTCAAGGAGGGTTTCCAGTAGGTAATCCGACACCTCTTAGAGAAATCATTAACCTCAATCAGCATTATTATCGGTTACGTACTGCTTTAGAAACAGAAATAGGATTTCGCTCACAAACATTTTTTAACAATGATAAAAGACGAGTTGTATTAGGCGCTTATTATGGATTTTCCTATTGGCTTCGTCAAAATGAGATGGTTAATCAATTTCTTGTCTTTAATACGACGGGAGATGTTTTTCTCACAAACCTTCCTACTTCAGGAGATCTGCAACTGCAAGGATTGCGAATTGAACTGGAAGTTGATTTTTAATTTTTCTGATTTAACGCTCTTTCCATTCCGAAAGTGTTTTGAGATCTTTTTTGGTTAGGCCTTGAACTTTTGATAATTCTTCTTCTGTTGCATTTTGAATGGCTTTGACACTGCCAAAATGTTTGAGAAGCCGTTTCTTTTTGATGGGACCAATTCCTTCTAGTGCATCCAATCCGCTGGAAAGGGTTCTTTTCGATCTCTGTTTCCTATGAAACCCGATGGCCGTTCTGTGTGCTTCATCCCGGATTTTTTGCAGTAAAAAAAGCAAAGGAGACCGAGGGGAAAAAAGGAGCGGATCTTTTTGTCGGGGAAGAAATATTTTTTCTTGCGTTAACCCTTTGTCATGACGGGCCTCTTCTTTTCCTAGCGCAATTACATCGACAGAAGCGATTCCGAGTTCTTGAAAAATATCTAGGGCGAGGTTGAGATGTCCTTTTCCCCCATCAAGAATAAGAAGGTCGCAAAAGTCATTTTTTTCCTTTGCACGAGAAAAATGGCGATAAATGACTTGTTTCATCGCTGTATAATCATCTGTTCGCTCATGCTCTTTGATGTTAAAGAGCCTGTATCGAGAAGCGTCTTTTTCCCCATATTCAAAGGACACAAGGCTGGCTACAGGATCGGTTCCAGAAATATTCGACGTATCAAAGCATTCGATTCTACGGGGAAAGCGGGTGAGCTGCAGCGTTTGGGCCAAATCCAACAGCATTTTTTCTCGAAGCGATCTGGCATCTTGCTCTCTTGCAAATTGAGCAGCAGCATTCAGAGTTGCCATTTCAATCAATTTTTGTTTGTTCCCTTTCTGAGGAACAAGAAGAGCCACGCGCCTCTGGGCGCTTTCTGCTAAAATTTCTTCAAGAGCCGTTTTTTGAGGTAATGAAAAAGGAAGAAGAATTTCTGTAGGTAAATAAAGAGCATTTTTATAATGCTGCAATAAAAAAGACTCTAAAATTTCCTCATCTTCTGAAACAATTTGATTAAAGCTAAAATGTTCCGAACCACTAAGAGCTCCGTCTCGAAAAAGAAGCTGCGAGATCATCACTGCGCTGCCTTCACGATAGATGGAAAGTACGTCGCAGTTTTGGACCCCTTGTATATGTTGGGTTTCAACCATATGTTCAAGCTGGCGCATAGTAGTCAAAATCTCTTGGGCTTTTTCAAATTCAAGAGCTTGGGAAGCTTTTTCCATTTCGATTTTCAAAAGTTTTAAAATATCTTTGTTTTGCCCTTTTAACAATTGGATCGCTGACTGAACATGTGTTTGATACTCTTCTTCTGTGCATTTCTTTACACAAGGAGCGATACATTTTTTGATATCATAAAGAAGGCATGGTCTATTGCGAGAAGCAAGCTCCGCATCCGAGCACTGACGCAAAGGAAATAAGCAGGTCAGTAGCTCAAAAATCTGTCTCGCTGCCCAAGCGTTCGTATACGGACCAAAATAAAGTCCGTCATTCTTCGGTTTTCCCTTATATCTTACCAGACGCACCATAGGCCATTGATGCCGAGTCACCATTAAACTCACAAAGGTTTTGTCGTCTTTTAACAAAACATTATATTTTGGCTGATGTTGCTTGATTAAATTGTTTTCTAAAAGTAACGCATCTTTTTCACTCAGAGTCACAATAGTGTCGATAGATGCAATCTGAGAGATGAGATAAGGAACCATCTCCCTTGAATCCGTCTCTGAAAAATATTGTTTTAAACGTACCTTTAGATTTTTGGCTTTGCCGATATACAGCATCCTCTTCTCGGCATTTTTCATTAAATAAACGCCAGGCTGATCAGGATAAAGAGTCAAAGAGGCTGGATCAAAATTCACGATGCCAATCGAGGTTTTACTACATAGAAACAAAACTATCGTACTGTACTTTTTATTTATTTCGATAGGCTGTTTTTGGGATGCTATTCCAAACCCTGCCAAAGGACTTGCGTCCTTTGGAATCCTATTTTTTTTATTATAGTTGAAGAAAAAATTGGAGGAGAAATATAATACTTCAAAATTTGTTGAATTTTAAAATTTAAAGAGAGGAAATTATGAGCGCTATGGGCAATATTGGAAATTATTTTGAAAGACAGTCTTTTTCTCATTTTGTTACCGATGGACAGACGATTGCGCCATCTGTATTATCTAGATTGATCAGATCCGGTACCAGTCCAGAGACACTTCTTCAGGCCATAAATCAGGTGGAAGAAGTGACTAATGAACATCTTTGCAATGCATTGGATCGGAAAATTTCAATGCCGATCTTTCAAGCTCTTCTCAATAAAGTAAAAAATGTTGACGAATCCACTTTGACATGTGCTCTTTATCACTCGGCAATTACAGAATTTTTGGAAATGTTCCAGTCAGGCAAGACAGCCGTGTCTCTAGAATCGTTGCTTAAGAAAGTTCAATATAAAAGCGATATGGCAATGATCTTGACTCATTATCCAGAGTTGAAATCCAAAGTTGAAGCTGATCCCGATCTTCGAGAAAAATTAGTCCCCCCTGTTTCTGTTTTTGTCCCCGCTCCTGTAGTTGCAGCATTTAAGTCAGATGAAGAAGAATATATTTCTTTTCTCATAGAACAAGAAGGAAAGAAAGAGTCTACGAAATATAGACTAAGAAATAAGGCTCTCGAAGCAATAGAGAAAAGAGATTTTTTCACTGCTCGAATATCAGCAGATGCCATTCCTAATAAGGCTTTTCGCAATGGAACAATGGCTGACATTTTTACTAAATGTTTTGAATATGGAGATAAAGAAGCAGTAGAATGCGCTTTCTCAATTACCAAAATGCAGAAAGAAGAGAGAGATGGTTATCTTTATGAATTTATTGAAGAGTGTGAAAAATTAAAAGATAAAAAAATGGCTGGAAAAATGGCGATTAAGGCTGCCAATGAAATCGGGGATCTTTATAAAAAACCTGAATATCTAGAGAAAATTGGGCGGTTTTATAATAGCTCAAAAGAGGATGATTATAATTGAATGTAAGTATTATCTATCTCAAAATTATGTTCAAAAATACAAGATGATGCATACAACTCATAGGAGGGCTCTGCTGCTCTCCTATATAAGATTAAAAAAATATGAAGAAAGCTCATTTTAAATACTTGTTTTTTATAATATTTTTTTCTGTTGGATTGACCTTTTATTTGTCATTTTGGCTGTATGAGTTTTGCGATGAAGCGCAATTTGATGGAGTGTTAGGAATCGATTTCTTCAAAAGCCATATCGTAGTATTTGATTTTGAAAATAATGTTCTGTATGTTCGTCCTGAATCTCGAACTTTGAAAAGTTACATTCTAAAATGGATTGAATGGGTTTATAGACTTATATAAGCGTTCGTTGAGTTATGATTCGATAAGTACAAATCGGAACGCAGTTTCCTAAAGCTTACGGAGGTACATGCAATCTTTGGGCAATTTCTTCTTTGAAAAGACCAAGGATTGCTACGCATGAGTCAGGTTCAGTTGAACCGCCCCAAAAATATAGACTGAAAACTAAAGGTCATGGTTTTTAAAGCCGGGCATTTTTGTGCATTAAAACTGCGTCGGCAAGAACTAGCGCGGTCATCGCTTCGACGATGGGAACTGCACGAATAGCTACACAAGGATCGTGCCTTCCTGTTTTAGATGGTTCCATCGTGGTTTTTTCTTTTTGCAGAGTGACTGTTTGTTGCGGTCTTTTAATGCTCGAAGGAGGTTTGAAAGCGACGCGAAAAAAAAGAGGGGAGCCGGTGGAAATTCCACCCAAAGTTCCCCCTGCAAAATTTGTAATGGTATGAACATGGCCTTGTTCGTCTAGGTCAAATAAGTCATTATGTTCCGAACCCTTCATGCGCGCTGCGGCAAAACCCGAGCCGATTTCAAAACCCTTGCTTGCGGGAAGCGACAGCATCGCGCAAGCAAGATTGGCTTCGAGTTTTCCATAAACCGGATCGCCTAGGCCAATTGGAATGTGCGCTACACAGGCAATAACTCCGCCTAAAGAATCGTTTTCTTCTTTTACAGCCTCGATCTTTTCCATCATTTGACGTGCCGCGTTTTCGTCCGGACAAAAAATGGGACTGGAATAGGTTTTTTCTCGGAGCTGTACCAGGTCAGAAAGATTTTGTGGAGAGGTAACGATCCCTCCAATCTCTGCTACAAAAGCTGTGCACTCTATCTGGTAATGAGATAAAAGTTTTTTGGCGACAGCGCCCGCAGCCACTCTTGCAGCGGTTTCCCGTGCAGAAGACCTTCCTCCGCCCCGATAGTCAAAAATCCCGTATTTTTCCAAATAGGTAAAATTGGCATGTCCAGGTCGATACACGTTTTTGAGAGATGCATATTGGGTGCTGTCGGCATCTTTGTTCCGAATGAAGATTGCAATCGGCGCGCCTGTGGTCTTTCCTTCGAAAAGACCTGAAAGAATTTCACCTATATCGGGTTCAGATCGGGGAGAGGTGTATGCATTTCTGCCGGGCTGCCGCAAAGCTAATTCTTTTTGGATATCTTCTTCTGTCAAAGAAAGTCCAGCAGGACAGCCATCGATAATTACTCCAATGCCAGGCCCGTGAGATTCGCCAAATGTAGTAATCCGAAAAATTTGTCCAAAAAAATTAGAAGCCATTTAAAAGTCCTTTTTGGTGAAGTAATTTTTTAATTTGTAAAGAGATTTTATTTGGCGATTGAGAGCCGGTAGACAAAATCTCATCCGCGTAGCGGAAATAGAGAGGCATCCGACGGGTATACAACGTTTTGGCACTCTCTTTTTGTTGCAGTAGAGGCCTTGATTGGTCTCCTTTTAATCGTTTTACAATCCGTTCAAAAGGAGTGTGTAGAAAAACCACAAGACCGCCTGTTTTTTTCAAATAATCCAAAATAGTTGGGTTTAAAACTACGCCGCCACCGGTAGAAATAATCAAATTTCTGTGCATGGCATATTCTTTTGCAATCGCAATTTCTGTTTCGCGTAAAAGCGCCTCTCCCCCTTTTTCAAAAACTTGCTGCATGTTTTGGGTATTTGTTTTTTTATAGACAAGCTCATCCATTTCTAAAAAATCGATTCCTAATAGCTGGCTCAGAGCTTTTGCAATCGTCGACTTTCCTGACCCCATGAATCCAATCAAAATGATTTTCATTATAAACTTTTCAAATGATCCCAAAAGGTGGGAAATGTTTTATTCACTACTTCGGGATGTCGGATAATGATTTTTGGTATGCGAAGGCCTGCGATAGCAAACGCCATGGCCATTCTATGATCGTTATAAGTATCAATCGAGGCAGCTTTTGGCAAACCTCCATAAATGGTGAGGGTGTCATATGTATCTTCTGTTTGAATACCCATTTTTTTCAGCTCCGTTTTTAGCGCAATGACACGCTCTGTTTCTTTGAGCCTAAGAGAGCGGACTCCGGAAATTTTCGTTGTTCCTTCGCAAAATGCCGATAATACCGCAAGTGTCATCACCTGATCAGGACAATCTTCCATGTCAATTTCTAAAGCGCAAATTTGCTTTCCTTGAATGCGGATATGTGTGTTTTCATAACTCACAATAGATCCCATTTTTTCCAAAATTGTTAAAAATTTTCGATCGGGCTGTGCAGAAAAAGGATTTAAATTTTCTAAAAAAAGGGTTGAATTTGTCAAAGCGGCTGCTGCAAAAAAATAGCCTGCGCTAGAAAAATCACCTTCAATCTTATAGTGCGCTTTTTGGTAACCCGGCTGTGCAGGAATAAAATAGTTTTTTTCTTTTTCTGTAAAAACGGCGGCTCCCCAATCTTGCATGCAGCCAATGGTCATATCGACATAAGTTTTTGAAATTAGCGGGCTCGTTAAATGGATAGTCAATCCTTGTGGGAGATAAGGAGCTATCATCAAAAGGGCTGAACAAAATTGACTGCTCTGATCGCTTTTTAAATGCACAGACTTTTTAGATAGCGAAGAAGAAGAAATTTGGACGGGGAGCTGTCCTTCTTGCTCGCAATAGTCAATGTGAGCGCCGAGCTCACGCAAACTATCTACCAGGTCTTTAATTGGTCTTTCATTCAAACGCTTGTTTCCTTCAAGCCTTTTGACTCCTGGAACAATGCACAAAAGAGCCAATAAAAATCGTACAGTTGTTCCTGAATCTTTTGCAAATAATTTGTAGTTTTTGTTTGCAATAGAAAAAATATCGCCATGCAAGGTGAGCTCATTTGCCTTTATCTCTATCTCTATTCCCAACGTTTGCAAGCAAGTAATCATGGCAGCGGTATCTTCGCTATATAAAGGGTTTTGAAGGGTAACAGAACCTTTGGTGAGCGCAGCTAAAATTAAAGCTCGATTAGTATAGCTTTTTGATCCGGGTATACGAAGAGCCACAGAGATGGGCTGTTTTAAGGGGATGATTTCAAGGTGGGTCATCGTAAGAACCTGTTCTCCATCCAGTCCAACGTGGACTCTAACTCATGAGGATCTACCGCTCGGCAATAAGTATTTTCAAAAGGTACTACTTTGCCAATTTTATCCAGAAGGACAAAACGTATTTTCCCCAAAACCTTTTTTTTATCAAATGACAGCGCATGAATAAAATTTGTCCGTGTATACGTTGAGGGGAGTTTTAAGGGAAAACAAGAATACATCGTTTGGATTTGTTCAAACTCTTTGGGCGAAAAATAGTTTAGTTGCATGCTCAAATACGCCTCTATGCAGCAGCCAAGGGCAACGGCCTCGCCATGCGGTATCTCATAACCAGAAATTGTCTCGAGCGCATGGCCGATCGTATGGCCAAAGTTTAAAATCCTCCTTAAAGAACGCTCTAAGGGATCTTGCTGCACAATTTCAATTTTCCCTTGGATGGCTTTAAGAAGAAGATCTGGATCTTGCGTGTTTTTTTGCGCTGTTTCCCAAATGGATGCATCATAAATGAGCCCCATTTTTAAAATTTCGGCAAGACCGTTTAACTTCTCTTTTTCAGAAAGCGTTTTCAAGGTATCGAGATCAGCAAAAATCGCTTTTGGAGGATAAATCGTTCCGATAAGATTTTTCCCAAAGGGGGTGTCGATGGCGGTTTTTCCTCCGATTGCAGCATCCACTATGCCTAAAAGTGTGGTTGGAACCAAAATCAGCGCAAGGCCGCGCATATAAATAGAGGCGATAAAACCAACAAGATCTGTGGTCACGCCGCCTCCGAGTGCAATCAAAGTCGTATCTCGGTCTGCTCCCATTTTAAATAGTTCATCTAACAGAAATTGGCATGTTTTGCTTCCCTTTGCTTGTTCGCCGCTCGGGATCGTGAGAATTTTAGCGCCTAGCTCGGTTGCAAGGTCGAGCGCATATAAATTTTTCACAAGAGGGTCGGCTACAATGATTATTTTTCCCTTAAGATGGGTGCAAAAGTTTTTTAAAAAAAAGCTTTTAAGCAGTCCTTCACCGATAAATACCTCGGTAGGAAGAGCAGCAATTTGGGGGTTGATTTCGATTTTATGCATTTTAAAATGGCTCCGCTGCTTGTTGATATGCATGTAATTGTGTACCCTTACATAGGTCTATCGCAAGGTTTTTTATAAGATGCTTGACGAATAGTGGTGTACTGGTGTACTATTACAAGAATACTAAATAAGGGATGAATATGACCCAAGAATCCAATAAAGATGGTTGGCGAGGTTTTTTAAGCCTTTGCTCCAATGCGAACACGCCAAAAGAGCTCGATGAGCTTCTTTGGTTATTTTTAACGCCTGAGGAGCAAAAAGATATCGCGACCAGATATTTGATTGTTCGAGAACTTGTGCAAGGTAAAAAGACCCAACGGGAGATGGCTCAAGAGTTGGGTGTGAGCATTGCCAAAATTACTCGAGGGTCTAATTTTCTTAAAATGATTAGCAAAAATCTCAGGAGGCTTTTAGCAAAAATCTCCTGAAAACGGAGAGTTATGACATTTTTAGTACGATTAATGTTTATGATGTTGGGTGGAACCCTCTGCTTCGGACAGCCTTTCGGAAGGGATCTAGAGGTCGACTCTTACCTTCGTGGGAAGAATTTCCAAGGAACTGTATTGATTGCAAAGCAAGGAAAAATCCTTTTTTCCAAAGGCTATGGATTAAGCAATGCAGAACATCAGATTCCCAATACGTCTAAAACAGTTTTTCGCTTAGGGTCGATTACAAAACAATTCACGGCTGTGGCGATTTTGCAGCTTCAAGAACAGGGAAAACTCAATGTAAAAAACCCTATCTCAACCTATCTTCCTGATTATCCTCAGGGAGACAAAATCACGATCCACCAGCTATTGACCCACACGTCGGGTATTTTGAGCATCACAAAATTTCCTAATCTTTCGGAAATAGAACGTCAGCCTTCAACGCCCGATTTGGTGATGACGTATTTTAAAGACCTTCCCTTAGAGTTTGCTCCAGGAACTGAGTGTAAATACTCTGATTCAGGGTACATCGTTTTAGGGGCGATCCTAGAAGCGGTTACAGCTACTCCCTATGAAAAATATGTCCAGGAACATTTTTTCTCTCCGTTAGGTATGAAAACAACTTACTTTGATCACAATCAAAGCATCATTCCGAATCGAGCATCAGGTTATGGACTCGATACAAAGGGAATGGCCGTCAATGCCGAGTTCATCGAAATGTCCTTTCCTCATGCAGCAGGTTCTTTAGCCTCTACAGTCGAGGATCTTTATATCTGGGATCGTGCATTGAAAGGAGACAAGCTTTTATCCAAAGAATCGAAAAAACAGCTTTTTCGAGTACAAGCCTTCAGTGAGAATAATCAGATTTCTTACGGATATGGTCTATTTATCGATGATAAAAACCACATCGTTGGTCACATGGGGAGTATTGAAGGCTTTCGCGCCGCGCTATATCGTCATCTAAATGACGACGTGACTTTGATTATTCTTTCCAATAGGGAAAACACCCAGGTTGTTGCTCTGGAGCAAGAGCTTTTTTTCATTATTTCTTCTTCTTGGCGTAGCTAACACATTCTTTTTATTTAAATTTTAATAATTTTAAAAATAAAAATGGAGAATTGTTATGTCTATTCAAACTAATATTTTAACGTCGTCTCAGTATCTTTTTAATAGAGAAGCGTCGGTCCTTTTTCCTAATCAAGATAGCGCATTTGTGAATCAGTCGCTGCAGACGTTGATGGAAGTTATCGATCATCTTGTGACTTCCAATCCTGAAGCATTATTTATTTTTGATCCAACAGCGTTCAACAATCAGTGTCATCTGTATGCGCTCATCGTGGCTCAGTCCATAAATCAAGCCAAAGTGCAAAATGTGGTCGCAAACACAACCTTCTGTGTGGAGGGAAGTCCAAATCTGGTCCCAGATTCTATAGGAGAAGATCTTGAGGACTACACTCAGTCGGTCGATCGACGTTTTTTATATCACTCTTTTTTCTTAAGTTACGCTTTTCTGACTGACTCCAAATTGCTCGATAAGGTGGTTTGTAAAGTCTTTGCAATGACGCAAGGCAAGGTGCCGAGCAAAGACTTTAGATTGTTTCTGAAAGATTCTAAAGGTCTAAGAACTCATGCTTCTAGACAAGCTTTAAATCTGCTCTTTGCTGAGCATATGAAGCAAACGCTTTCATTAGAAGAGGGGCCTCTTTATTCAGAACTTGCTGTAGTCGCGCATGCTGATCTTCAACTGACTGCGAGCAATCGGAAGGGAACTTTTTATACGTTCCCCAAATTAGCTGGGGTCGCTTATCTGATAGACACTGTTTGCAGAGAAAAAATACCTCTTCTTTTCAAGGTCAAGGTAATAACCAAAGAGGGGAATGGTTCTTTCATATATTCCAGTCAAAATGTGGAAGCACTTGATCCTACAACTCCTGTAATTGTCTTTGAAATGGTGGCGACGGGCAAAGATCTTTCTTATGTAGAGTGTAGAGACATTGCTAAACGGTGTCCCACTCATTCTCGTCGAAACGTAAGTAGCAAAGACCGGCATGATCCAAAAGCATCTTGCTTTTTTTGTGCTCCCAACAAGTTGAATGGGGCTTTGTATCAACAGAGATTCGAACCAATTCTTGCGAGGGCAGATGAGATGTTTTCAGCGCTTGGAGCAGATTTTGTTCTTCAAAATCAAAGGGAATTTCTTCCCTTTTTTTCTGATCGGGCTAAATTTCCTGAGCTAACAGCACTTTTTGAGGCAAGCGTTCCCAACATTGAGAAGCTTTTCCTCTCTATGACCATGCCGCTCAATATGTCCGTATCGCATGTCTATACAGACTGTGCATCGAACGCTTCTAAAAATGCTCTCATCATCGATGCTTCTTACGAAACGCATCTCGAGGCAAGGGGGCTCGTATGAAAAAACTTGGGATCATTGGGGGCGCAGGGCCATTGGCCAGCGCTCTTTTTTACGAAACTTTGGTTCATGAATGCTATCGGCGGCAGTGTCCGTTGCCTGAAATTTTTCTCCTGAATTACCCCTTCAATCGGGGCCTAACGCCTGCGGAAAAAAGAGAGAATGGTGCCGCTTTGCAGACAGAGCTATTACACTGCTTAAATGCACTGGAAGCAGGGGGAGTATCTTTGGCTGTTTTGGTGTGTAATACGCTACACCTAGAATTGGCAAAAACCCCTCGGGGTTCGGTTCGATTCCTTCCGATTCCAGATCTTGTGCTAGAGGAGGTCAGAGCTCGGAAAGGAACGCGTCTTTTGTTGCTGGGAACGCAAAATACATGCAGTTCCGCTCTCTACCAGCAAAGTGGTTTTACAATTTTTCATCCCTCTTCAGAGGGGCAAAAAATCGTAGATCTTGCGATTGACCATGTTCTTGAAGGGGGAATTTTTGAAGCGGATGTCCGTTTACTTGAGGATGTGATCAAAAGTTTTCCTGAAGAAATTGATGGGGTCATTTTAGGGTGTACCGATCTTCCTGTACTCCATCATCATTTTCCCATTCAAATTGATCAACCCATTTACGATTCTGTGAAAATTCCAGCCAAAACAATTTTGAGGTTTTTATGAAAACATTTAGTTTTTTGTGTTTTTTTGCGTTTTTATCCATCCTGGGCGCCTGTTCAAGCCAGGAAAACAAAAAAATCCCCATCGCGATCTTAACTCCGGTGACGCATCCGAGTTTAGAGCAAATCGAAAAAGGGTTTAAGGAGACGATGGAGTCCGAACATCCTGGGCAATATCGATTTGTTACCTACAATGCGCAAGGGAATAAGACCCTGATGCGAGGAGAGGTTGAAGAGATCGCTCAGAAAGGCTATCCGCTTGTCTTCACGATTGGTACCACGTCTTCGCAGATGACGACGGAGATCTTTGCTAAGAAGGGTCTCGATACACCGATTGTATTTACCTGTGTGAATGATCCCGTTGGATTTCACATTGTGAAATCGGAAGAGCTGCCAGGCGGCAATGTCACCGGAGTCAAGGAACTTTTGGATTTTCAAAAAGAGTTGGAGCTCACGCTGCAATACAAGCCGGATATCCAGACGGTGCTTCTTGTCTTGAATCCGATGGAACCAGGGCTTGCTAAAGATGCAGATGAGATCAGCTCAATTCTCGAAAAAAAAGGAATCAAGCTGATTACCGTGGAAGTTTTCCAAACCAATGAATTTATGGCCAAAATTTCTCCCTTGATGGCCAAGGCCGATGCAATGCTTGTTCTTAAGGACAACATGGTAGTAGGAGGATTAGACACACTGATCAAGCTGTGCAATCAATACCACATTCCGCTCATGGCAAGTGATCTTGATTCTCCGGATCGAGGAGCGGCTTTTGGATATGGAGTGTATGAAGTCGATTTTGGCATTGAAGGAGCAAAAAAAGCCCTTCAAATTTTGGATCATCACAAAAAAGCAGGTAACATCCCAGTAACACCAGTTTCCAATTTTACCTTTAAAATTAATTCGGAGGCGGCGATTGCTCAGGGTATTGAAATCTCTTTCCTCAAAAAAATGGAGGCTTTGTAATGATTCTTCCGATCCTGCATCAAGCTTTGATTGCATTGCCGTTGCTTATGGGGGCCTACATTACGTTTTCTCTCCTTAAACTCCCTGATTTTAGTATTGAGAGTGCGTATCTTTTTGGCGCTGTCATGGCGTATGTCGCGGGGGATTTACCGCTGCCTTTAATTATCCTGAGTGCAAGTTTAGGCGGAGCGATGGTAGGGGCCATCGTTTCCACCTTGAATCAGTACCTCAAACTGCCATTTCTTCTTGGAGCAATCATCACGAATGGTTTTTTCCATGGACTGACGCAATATGTGCTCGGCACATCGATGAAAAGTTTTCATCCTGCGTTGATGTTCTCGGAGCATTTTTTGTTCGTTCTGGTGGGGATTTGCTTAGTCGGAATCGTCGGCATTAGCCTGCGCTCTCAACTAGGATATAGCTTGGCAATCTACGGAAATAACCCTCTTTTTTTCCAACACCATCCAACCTCAGGAAGTTATGTGACGTTCTTTGGGGTCATAGTTGGGCATGCATGTGCGGGAATCGGGGGTTTTTTATTTGCCTTATCGAACGGATTTGTCGATCTCACTATGAATTTTGGGGTCATTCTTTTCTGCCTGACAGCTCTCATCTTGGGTAAATCTCTCATCCGAACCAATCGCCCCAATATTTTGGTGCCTTTGGTTGGGCTGGTAGCTTATTTTTGCGTTCAGCAAACGCTGTTGCACGTTGGGTTGAATCTCAAATACTTTAACTCGTTTCAGTCGTTATTTATTCTCGCAGCGCTTTTCTGTTTATCAAAGAAAGAAAAAATCTCTCTAGATCATTTAGGAGTGTAATATGAAAGTCAAAAATCTTAGTTTTCGGTATCACAAGCGGGCTCCTTATTTTTTCAAAGAACTCTCGTTCAACCTCGAGGAGGGACTCATTCATGCGCTTCATGGGAAAAACGGCGTAGGAAAATCGGTTCTTTTGCATATTTTGAGTAAAAGGATAGAAGGAGAAGCTGTGATATCGGGAGAGATCGTTGCCGAGAAATCTGCGCTCATGAACCAACAGTTTGATCAAGCTCTCGCCTGCCAATTCACCTTTTTGGAAAACATGCAATTCGGCTGTCTTGGACGCTTTCCGAGCCCTTTTTCTTGTTTGAAAGCTCCTTCCTACGTAATGCAAGATCATTTTCTGAAACTGCTAGAAAAATTCTATATCGATGTCACAATCCCGGTATGCAAGCTCTCGGGAGGACAGCGACAGATTTTGGCGCTTCTCATGAAGCTGCAGAGAGAAACGAAAATTCTATTCTTGGATGAACCAACAGCTGCATTGGACGAGCAGAATGCGACCATGGTATTTGAGTTTTTGAAAGCTTTAAAAGGAGTGACTATCCTTGTTGTCTGCCATGACCAAGGTCTGATTTGCCGGTATACAACAGGAAGGCACCTTCGTATGGAAATGGACTCTGAAGGTCTACGACAATTAAAGTAGCTTTTCAGATTTAATTCTTCAGTCGATTTGATTTTTAAGTAGAAGATCAAAAATCCACGCCACTCATCCAGTTTCTTGAGTCACGCACGGCATCCACCAAAGAGATGACTCTCTTTGGAAATCTTTTTTATTTTAAATGAAGATTATTGGACTGCATAAGAAATTTTTAAAAACATTTTTGTTGATTTTATTATTGTTTGTGAAATAAGATATTCGTCTGAAAATAATTTAATTGGATGGATTATGAATAGTTTAACCGTGATAGATTGTATTAAACAATATGGAACCCCTCGTCAACAAAGACACGTACGAGATGTTTCTTCTTATCCTTACCCGGGAGCGAAGGGTACTGAATTGGCTACATCTTTGAAAAATGCGGCTCTAGCATGCGATGAAGTGGCAGTGAAGGTTCTTTTAGATCAATTTGTAAATGGTTCATTGGGATATGCATCGGGATTTCCTCTGTTGCGTATTTCTTGTATTCAAAAGATCGAGAGGAAAGTGGAAAAGCAAAATACTTCGCAAGAAGGATTAGAGAACATTCTTCAGAGTTTAAAAAATGCCAGTCAACAGTTGCAGGCCCAACCTGTGCAGAAAAGAAATTTTTTCTGGCCTGTGTTGTCTATTGTTCCTGTTTAATTCAAGCTGCTAGTCGCTATAGCGGCTAGTAAATGAAAAAAAATATTTTGTATCATTTCGTTTTTTAGTGTACATTCCCTTCCCTTTCGAAATTCATGCGGGAGAAAGAAAAAAACTCCTTTTCTCGCATGGATTGGGTCTTAGATTTTTTTTGGAGTGTATATGGCATCTTCAGTTAAAATTAGTCATTATACGATACCGCAATCTGAACTGAACGAACAAAAATGCGTTCTTTGTTCAGAACTGTTGGATGGGATTGGTGTTGGCCACACCTCTGAAAAAGTCCATGAATTTTTTCATCAGGCTTGTTTTTTTAAGCACTGCGAGGAAGGGAATAATTTTTGTCCTCTTTGTAAGATAAACATTTTGCAACCAGAAGAAAATTTATCCTTTTATTATTTGTTTCCCAGATTTTCAGTTTCGTATCCAAATACTTTTGAAAACCAAGAGTTAGTAGCAGAAAAAATATCTCGTATGTGGGCTTTTTTCCTCATGCGGCGGGCTCATGAAGGGGAGATGCGGACTGAATTAGATCAATTGGGGATAGATGTGGTAGCTTTTCATCCCGATCATCAATATGTCTCTGCAGAAAAAGTTCAATTATTTATACAAAATTTGAAAAATGTGATTCTGACTGAGCTTTCAAAAAAGAAAAAAGTTGATCTGACTATTGGCCTCAGTCCTGTCTATAAGGGTCCTATACGAGAAGCTCTTGATCAATCGCAGATCGAATGGGGATTTTTTCAGTGTTGTTTTCCTTATAAAACAAATGCTCTTATCAAAAAGACCGATACGTTAATTGAGGTGGACGTTCGTTTGAACTCTAGTTTTGGAAGCAGATGGGAATATCGGTTGCTACCTCGGCCTCGATTATTAATGGAATGATTTTTTAAGTTTTTGGAGATAAGGATATGTCAAGTGTTTCAAATGCATGCGTTAAGATGGATTATTATACGCTCTCGAAGGAGCAGGTAGACAGAAAAATTTGCAGTATTTGTAAAGAGCCTCTTCAGGGGATTGCATTGGGGCATTTTGCGGAAAAAATCAACGAACTTTTTCACCAGGCCTGTCTTTTTAAGCATTGCGCAACCATAGGTGATAATTGTCCTTTATGTAATGCGGTTATTTTAGAGCCGCAAGGAAATATGCTTTTTTATTACTTATTTCCTAAATTTAAAATTAAATATCCGAATAATCCCGCAAATCTGGAGGTTGGGTTAAGATATTTGAGCTCTATTTATGCTTTTTTCTTAACTGAGGAGGCTCATTCAGGATACAGATGGAGCGAAATGAGTGACATGGGAATCGATGTAGAGCAATTGGATGTTTCTCATAAGTATGCTTCTGCAAAAAAAGTGGGATTATTTGCTCAATATTTAATGACTGTCATTCACGCGGAACCTAAAACAGAACGTGAGCTAAAGTTTGGTATTGATTTACAAACAGCGTGGACTCCACAAGAAGGCCCTCTTCGCGAAGCTCTTGAGAAGTCGAAAATCAGACTAAGAAAGTGGCACCGTTGTTTTCCTTACTACACACAGAGTGTAATAAAAATATCGGAAAAATGGATTGAGTTTGATGTCCGATTAGATTCCGTTGGAGTATCTAAAGAGAGGGCTCAATATGCAAATTTGCCTGATCCTGATGTGCAGATGTGATGTATTTTTAATAATTTGAAGGAGGAATGTTATATGACATCGGATATTTCAACACTTGCAATGGCTCATTATACGATGCCTTTGTCTCAGATTGGAGAAAAAAAATGCGGTATCTGTTTGCTTCCGCTTGAGGAGATTGGCATTGGCGATACTGCGGGGAAAACGGATCATTTTTTTCATAATGTATGTATTTTTAAATGGTGTGAAAAAAATGCCGCTCATATTTTTAACGGAATTTCTTTAGAGCCAAAGATAAAAATACCTTTTTATTATTTGTTTCCAAATTTTTATCTTGAATATCAAGATATCGAAGAAAATCAAAAATTGATAGCAGAGCAAGTGTCTCGTATGTGCGCCTTTTTTCTAACGCGGCAGGCTCATGAAGGGGAAGCTCTGACTTCATTGCATCAATTGGGGATCGATGTGACAGATTTTGATCCTGATCATACGTATGTTTCTGCAGAAAAAATAGAACTGTTCGTTCAAAACCTAATGAAGGGTATCCTTTGCGATCTTTCAGGTCAGCGGATGAAAGCTTGTTTGCAGACGGGGTATAGTCCTAAGAAAGGTCCAATCAGTGCCAGTCTAGAACAATCTGAGATAGAATTTGAATATTATCAGCTTTGTTTCCCTTTCAAGATTTCCATAGTCATTAAGCGATCAAATGATCAGATTATCCTAAATGTCCGGTTAGCTTCTTTTGTTGCTTTAGGTAGGGAAAAATATCAATGGGAGCAATTTAAATTACAGATTTCATAAATCGGAATATGAGTTTAGAAAAATAGGCCTATGCTGCTACCAACAGAATAACCTCCTACGTTGATCGAATGCCCCTGTTCAATCTGATCTTTATGTGGATGAAAACGCATTTCGCAGCTAGTTACTTCTCCAAATAAATCGATAAAAAAGCGATTGTAGCGGTACAACATGCCAACATTCAAAAATCCCCCAATGTCGTTTTCATTTAAATGACTATCGACAAAGTCGGAGTAATTTCTTTGAAAAGCAAGAATGTAACTTAAGCCAACTGTCCCATAAATTCTGAAGTGAGATGTAAAGTCATAAAATGGCTGAACTCCTAAATCAAGAGGTATTTCTTGGAATTTTGTCTCTTGTCCTAAACCAAATGAGTGACCAGTCAGTTCAACATATCCTACGCTCCCATACACATTCACATAATTAATAATCCGGTAGGCATAGGAAAGCTGCAGTTCATAACCACCGTCACTGTAAACACGTCTTAAGTTTTTATCGAGGAAGGAGAAATAGCCTGCCTTAAATTCAAATTGGGAGTAATCACAATTATCTATTTTCTCAGAGCACTTGTCTCTCTCATAACAATAATCGGATTCACAAGAACTCATAGAATTGCAACTATCGAAATTTGCGGAAAGTTCAGCGAAGCCTAAACTTAATGCAAGAATTAATAAAAATTTATATTTTTCCATTTCAATCACTTTTGTAATGCTGTGGTATAGATATAGTCGTTTTTGGTCCTTCACCGTTCATATCAAAAGCCGTAACTTCATACAAATAAATGACATTGCTTTTGCAGTTGCGATCCTGAAAACTCAATTGAGTAGGCGGTAGAGTTGCAATCAAAATTCCATTCCGATAAATACGATAACCCAAAACAGGAAATGATCCCGGTGTTCGTGGGAGCCAATTCAACTGATTATATAGTTCGGTGACAGTCACAAAACTATTAATTTTTTGGACACCTTTAAGAGAGGTCACAGGCTCAGGAAAAATGGTCTGAGTCAGTACAGTTGAATAAACAGGATCGGAAGGACTGTCGCTGGCCTCAATGGGCTGAGTCAGTATAGTCGAGTAAACAGGATCGGAGGGACTGCCGCTAACGGCAATGGTCTGAGTTAGAACAGTCGAATAAACAGGGTCGGAAGGGCTGCCACTAGCAGCATGCGACCATGCGGCAAACATCTCGTTTAAGCCTGAATCAAATGCTAAACTAATAGCTGTGTTTGCAACAGGATCGGAAGAAATAACTCCTTCAGTCCAATTGGTTCCTGTTGAATTAGTGATCGAATACTTTGGAACATCTGAATCTAACCATGCTGCGACCACTTGTTCAGATGCACTGCAATAGCCCAAAGTCACTTCTGAATTCAAGGTTCCCGAATTAGAAATTGCTAGAGGTGTCGACCAGGTTTGATCTATATTAGAGAATGCCGACACTAATGGATGTTCAGCTCCCCATGCAGCATAAACTTGTTCATTTGAAGTATCATAGGTCAATAAAACATTTTTGCTTTGAGTGCTTCCTGGATTAGTAAGATCGATGGAAGCAGATGTCCACATTCCGTCCGTTAAAATTGCATAAGAAGGCAATCCTGTATTATTTGCTATCCAGGTGGCAAAAACTTGATTAGAGCCACTATTGTAAGCAAGAGTGACATCATCGAATACTTGCTGGATAGTGATGTTTTGAGGTGTTGTCCACGTGTTGGAGTTTGAATTGTAAACGGAATAGAGCGGACTATAGGGAGATTTATTATCGCTCCAAGCCGCGATAATATTTCCCGCCCCCGAATCAAAGGTTGTTCGCACACCATCAAAAACTGCAAAAGCATTAGATATCGCGCCAGCGCTTGACCAGGCACTTCCGTTGTAAAAAGAATAAAATGGGTTGTTAGTACTACGATCATTCCATGTTACAACCATGATTTTTGCAGAACTATCATAGCTCAAATAGATAGCACTATTTGTTGTGCTATTAGCAATTGGAGCAGGCGTCGACCAGGTGCCCAATATACTGTTAAAAATCGAAAAAAATGGAAAACCGGTCGTGTCATCTAACCAGGCGGCAAACATCAAATTGTTAGTATTGTCGTATGCCAAACTGACAGGGCCGCGTGCTTCTGAAGGTGGGCTTACAGCAGGTATCGTTTGAACAGGCGCCCAGCATATTGCGTAAGCCGGTGTAGACAGCAAACTTATAATTGGTAATAGGGCGATAAGCAATTTCTTCACGGAAAGTTCTCTTTTTGGAACATATATTAAAAAGTTTCCACAGCAATATATGTGCGATGCCTTTGAAAATCAATAGAAATCTTTCGACGGAAAAAAAGATTTTCAATTTGAAAAATCTATTTTTTATGTATAGCAAGTGCATGCAGATCAGCAAGCGTTTGTAACGCTTGTAGCGGAGTGAGCGTGTTGATGTTGAGCGCTTGCAGTTGCGTCAAAGCTGGATTTTCCGGCTTTTGCACTTCAAAGAGGCAAAGCTGCTCTTCTTCTTTTTTTCTGGGGGCCTTTTTTTCTGCTTTTGTTTCGAGCTGCAAGAGCATTTCTTCAGCGCGCTGGATCGCTTTGTAGGGAAGTCCTGCCAATTTCGCTACATGGATTCCGTAGCTTTTGTCTGTGCCGCCGGGAATAATGGTGCGCATAAAGACGATGCCATCTGCAGTTTCTTGGACTGCGATCTGGTAGTTGCGAGCACCTTTGATCTCTTTTTCCAGACGGGTCAATTCCCAATAGTGCGTGGCAAAAAGAGTTTTGGCTTGTTTTTTAGGCGTCGTTAACAAAAATTCCGCTACAGCCCAGGCGATGGAAATTCCATCGTAGGTGCTTGTTCCTCGGCCAATTTCGTCTAAAATGACCAAAGAGCGAGAGGTTGCATTGTTTAAAATACTAGCCGTTTCGCTCATTTCCACCATAAAGGTAGATTGTCCGCGCGCGATGTCATCGCTGGCGCCAATGCGGGAAAAAACTTTGTCAATGAGGCCGATATGAGCTGATTCAGCGGGGACAAACGATCCAATCTGCGCCAAAATTACAATCAAGGCCACTTGTCTAATATAAGTGGACTTTCCAGCCATGTTCGGGCCGGTGATCACAAATAATTGCTGAGCAGGATTGAGCAGCGTGTCGTTAGGAATAAATTTGGAAAGACCGATGGCCCTTTCAATAATTGGATGCCGCCCTTTGATGATTTCAAGGGTATCAGACTCATCGACAAGGGGGCGGACGTAGCGCATTTCCCGCGCGACTTTAGCTAGCGACAAAAGAGCGTCTATACGAGCAATTTCTCGGGCCACCGCGTGCACTAGTTGGGAGCTTTCTGCAATTTTTTTTCGGAGCTCTTCAAATAACTGTACTTCTAAAGATTTGGCTTTTTCTTCAGCGGTGAGAGCCTTTTGCTCGAAAATTTTTAGCTCTTCGGTGATAAATCTCTCGCCGCCCACAAGTGTTTGTCGCCTGTTAAAAGATGGAGGGATTTTATCACTTTGGGCATGTGTGACCTCAATATAGTATCCAAATGCCCTGGTAAATCCTACTTTTAATGTTTTGATGCCGGTCTCTTCGCGAAGTTGTGTCTGATAACGAGCAATCCAAGAGGTCGATTCGCGGCTTAAACGTCGAAGGTCGTCAAGCTCTGGATGGTATCCATCCCGAAAAAGATCTCCTTCTCCGATACGGAGCGGTGGTGTATCGGAAAGCGCTTTGAGAATGAGATCTGCTAAAGGCGCAGGATCGGGCAAAGCGCAAAGAAGACTGCCGATCGGAAAAGAGATTAAATTTTGCTTGATGTGCGGGATTTTAGAAATAGAAATCCCCAAGGCTAATAAATCTCGTGGAGTGGCATAGGAAGCAGAAATTTTCATCATCAGCCTCTCCAGATCGCGGACTCCTTCAAGCAACTGTCGGATCGTTTGGCTCTCTTCTGGTCTTTTTAAAAATAATTCGATCGCATTTTGCCGTTCATGAATTTCCGGTAAAGAAAGAAGCGGGTGTTTGATCCAATGGCGTAGCGCACGGCCCCCCATAGCGGTTGCTGTATGATCGAGCAAATCCCAAAGAGTATGTTTACACCCATTTTCGCTAAGCGATTCAGTAAGCTCTAGATTGCGAAGCGCGGCCCTGTCGAGCGCCATATAACGAGAAAGAGGTTCTGTCCGAATGGATGTGATCGGTTCAAGGGGGACGCTTAATTGGGCTTTTAAATGAGAGATGAGGGCTCCTGCTGCAGAGATGGCGGCCATTTGACCTCTTAGTCCAAATCCATCTAGAGAGTGGACTTTAAAGTGAGCAGTCAACACATCTTGTGTCAGTTGAAAATCAAAAACTCCCTCATCTTTTTCATTCGTTAAAAAAGGAAAACTTAGGGACATCTCTTTAAAAAAAAGAGGATGTGCCGTTTGAAAACGTTTGGACACTAAAAATTCAGCAGGCCGGACGCGGTGTAATTCATTGGTGAGCTCTTGCAATTGCTCGAATTCAAAGGCGCTGAAATCCGCGGTCGTTACGTCGAGAAGGGCCAATCCAAAAATAGATCCAATTTGAGAAATTGAAGCAAAATAATTAGGGCTTTTATCCGATAAAAGCTGCGAGTTGATCAAGGTACCAGGGGTAACGGTTCGTACAATTTTGCGTTCGACAATCCCTTTGGTCTCTTTTGGATCTCCCATTTGCTCTGCAACGGCGATTTTAAATCCTTTGGCAATCAGTTTATCGATATAGAGCTCTGCTGTATGGTAGGGGACGCCGCACATGGGTGTTCCTTGGCGGGAGGTAAGAGTCAAATTAATTTCTTTTGTAATTTTTTCTGCATCTTCATGAAACGCTTCATAAAAATCTCCCAACCGGAAAAAAAGGAGGGCGTCCCCGCATTCTTTTTTACAGGCATGCCATTGGGCCATCATAGGGGTAATTGCAGTGGTCATTGTTCGACTCGCGATAAAAAGGTTTTGCAGGATCATTTTATAGAATCAGGATTATTTTTTCCTCTTGAATCATGAACAATATAGATGTTTTAGTTGAAAGTTTCTTTTTAGGGCTTCGCCCTAATACCCACCAAAGAGCTTGTGCTCTTTGGAAACTCATTTTAAGAAAGTTAATTATTTGTTGGTTAGAAGAGATTATTAGTAGGTTTTATTTTGAGGAAGTTTTTTTTGTTTTTTTGGGGAAATCATGGTATAAACAGGTTGCAGAGCCGTCAGAAGAGGTAGAAAAAAATGTTTTATCGCGAGCGATTCAACACTTGTGTTGAAAAAATAAGGCAAACATTTGGGACATCTCCTCTTCCAGAAGTAACGTTTGCCACGACTTGTTGGGAAAGGGACTGGCGCCAGATTTTACTAGATCCCGAGTATTTACGAGTGAGACAAATTGGAAATCATGGGTTTCCTTTCGCGGAAAAACTTTTGATCATTAACAATGTGGATGATTTATCCGCAGTCAAACGGGCCGCTCAAAAGAAAATCGACGAGGGGATTATCACCCGCTTCGTTGTAGCGGATGAGATAGCGGAAAAAATGTTTTCTTATTTCCGTTTACATCGCTCCCATTTTCAGCCTTCTTTAGAATCTGGCGTGGGTGCAGATTGGCTGTATTACAATGCATTAGGTCCTCTCGCTGCTGTGTATTCGGCAAAAAATCCCTATCTTTTGTACACAACAGGCGATGTGTGGCTGGAAGAGCCGGTTTCTTGGATTGCAAAAGCTCTTCTAAAGATGGAAAAAAAAGAGATGTATAAGGTTGCGAATTTGACGTGGAATAAAAAATATGCAGAGGCGAAAAAAGAGGCCTATACAAGAGAGAAAAATTTTTATATTTCAAGAATAGGTTTTTCCGATCAGATGTTTTTGGTTAAAAAATCTGATTTTTGCGCTCCCATTTACGGGGAAATTAGGGAAGATACTCACCATGTTCCTAGAGGGGATGTTTTTGAAAAACGCGTTTTGAGCTACATGAAAAATCATGGGTGGGAGAGAATGACATACAGACACGGGTTTTATACGCATGCCTAGTTTTTCTCGAGAAAGTTTGGAATTGTTGCGCTCCCGCATTGACCTCGTAGAGGTCTTGTCTCCCCATGTCAAATTGCAAAAAACGGGAGCAGCCTATAAGGCACTTTGTCCTTTTCATGAGGAAAAATCTCCCTCGTTTGTCATTCAAAGAGGAGATAGCCACTATCATTGCTTTGGCTGCGGAGCTCATGGAGATGCAATTCAATTTTTGATGACGCATTTGAAAATGAGTTTTTTGGAAGCAGTGGAAACTCTGGCTGAGCGATTTCATGTCCATTTAGAAGAGTCTCATGGAGAGAAAGAACCAAGGGGGCCTTCAAAACTATCTGTAAAAAATGCCCTTGAAACTGCTTGCCGCTTTTACCAGTTTGTTTTGCTCCATACGATGGAAGGGCATACTGCTTTAGATTATTTGTATAATCGCGGCATTGATTTAGATTTTATTAGAACATTTCAACTAGGGTTGGCTCCAAAACAGCCTCAAGTGTTTTTAAAAGCCATGCGGGAGCATAAGATCTCCGATGATATTTTGGAGGGAGCGGGACTTTTATCTCAAAATAAATGGGAATTTTTTGCCGACCGGATCACGATCCCGATTCGAGATGCAGTGGGAGCTGTGATTGGTTTTTCTGCCCGTAAATTTAAAACTGATACGTTTGGGGGAAAATATATCAATACCCCTGAAACTGTTTTGTTTAAAAAATCAAAAGTGTTATTCGGTTTAAGCTATTCTCGTAAACGGATTGCAAAAGAGAGAAAAGCCCTCATTGTCGAAGGACAGATCGATGCGCTTCGTTTAATTTATTCCGGCTTTAATTGGACGGTCGCAGGACAAGGGACTGCTTTTGGGGAAGATCATGCAAAAGAGTTGATCCAGCTAGGAGTTCATCAAGTCTATTTAGGGTTGGATGGGGATCTTGCAGGGCGAGAAGCGACGGTCAAAGTGGGGCATATTTTTCAAAAAGAAGGAATTGAGGTTTTGGTTGTTCCCATGCCCGAAAAATGCGATCCCGATCTGGTGCTGCAGGAAAAAGGGCCAGAAGAGTGGCAAAATATGTTGAGCGCCAGTGTAGATTATCTTGAGTTCTTAGTGAATCATTTGTCCTCTTCCATCAATGTTCATTCACCTGCTGGAAAAAATGAATTGGTTCAGTCGATTGCAAAACGGATCCGTGATTGGGATCATCCGCTGATGGTCCATGAAAGTTTACGTAAATTGGCCCGATTGACGCAAACTCCGGAATCGCTTTTAAATCCTCATGAAAACACCTCCCCGCAAATTCATATCAAACGGCAAGCAAGCGTCACATTTACAGAGATCAATCCCGATCGTATTTTAGAAGCGGATCTTTTGCGTTGGTTGATTTTAATGGGTGCAAGTTTGCCTCAATTAGTACAAATTGCGCAGTGGAATTTGAAACCGGAACATTTTCGCTATTCTTCAGGAAGAGGACTTTATGAAAAATACATGGTTGCAGTAAAAGATGGTAAACCCTGTGATCTTCTGTCTTTGGCCATTGATCTAGATCAAGCTGAACAGCAAATTTTTATGGCGGAAGTTTTACAAAAAAAGGTAAACCGAGAAAAAGCGCAGGAATGTTTTGTAGAGACGGTCCAAAAAATTTTAGAGCGGCATTGGATGGGTCAAAGAGAAGAAATCAAATTGAGAATTTATAGCGGCAAGTGTTCTGAAGAAGAAGTTTTGGATTTAGCTCGTAAATTTGATTTGATTAAGAAAGAACGGCCTCAAGTGGTGGTAAAACAAAATGAAGGAACCTGAGCATTTATTGTTTTTTGATCACGAGTGTCCTTTGTGCATTCGTTCGGTACGGCATGTAATTGAGATCGATCGTGAGCATCGGTTTGGTTTTGCTCCTCTACGGGGTGAGACTGCAAATGAAGTATTTAGCGGCCCTCAAACTTGCTTGAAAAAGGCCAATAGTCTCGTTGTGGTAGAAAATTGGCGCTCAACTGATCGGCGTTTTTGGATCCGCTCCCGTGCAGTACTTCGTATCTACTGGCTTATAGGCGGCCAATGGGCGCTTTATGGCTGCCTATCTGTACTGCCAGGTTTTATTGGCGATTTTATTTACGATCAGATCGCAGCGCATCGCCACCAATTCCGTCTTCGCTCCGATAAGCCGATTGGCCCAAAGGAGCGCTTTTTACCCTAATTTTTTGCTTAAAGTCGCAATGATTTCTTGAATTGAGATCCGTTCTTGTTTCATGGAATCTCGATCTCTTAGAGTTACTGTGTCATTTTCAAGGGTGTCAAAATCGATTGTGATGCAATAAGGCGTTCCCAATTCATCTTGACGCCGGTATCTTTTCCCAATTGCTCCCGATTCGTCATATTCGCATCGCCAAATAGATTTTAGCTGAGAGAAAAGAGCTTTTGCTTTTTCGGTCAAAAGCTCTTTTTTCATAAGAGGGAAAACAGCTACCTTGATAGGGGCAATTCGAGGAGACAAATGAAGAACTGTTCTCATTTCTCCGTTTTCAAGTAGCTCTTCCTCATAAGCGTCGCAAAGCAAGGCAAGCAAAGTGCGTTCCACTCCAAAGGTGGGTTCAATCACATGAGGAATGAATTTTTCGCGCGTTTCCGGATCGGTGTATTCTAAATTTGTTCCCGAATATTCGGCATGGCGTTTTAGATCAAAATCAGTCCGATAGGCAAGGCCATATAGCTCGCTTCGCCCAAAAGGAAAGTCATAAACGAGGTCTACCGTTCGCTTAGAGTAATGGGAAAGTTCTTCCTTAGGATGTTCTTTTTCATGGACGCGGGCGGGATTTAACCCGATCAGCTTACACCATTCATGCATGGAGGCAAGCCACTTTTCAAACGTTGTTTCCCAAGCCGATTCGCGGATAAAATATTCAATTTCCATTTGTTCGAATTCGATTACGCGAAAGACAAAGTTGCCGGGGGTGATCTCATTACGAAAAGCTTTGCCTATTTGCGCCGCTCCAAAGGGGATTTTAACCCGCATGGTATCGATGATATTTTTGTAATCGAGAAAAATTGCTTGTGCGGTCTCAGGTCTGAGATAAGCGACATCGCCGTCTGCGCCGGTTTTGCTCATATGGGTATGAAACATCAAGTTGAAATGGCGCGCTTCGGTAAAATCTTGAGCTCCGCATTTTGGGCATTTGACGTTGCCGGTCTTTACTTTTGCAGTCATTTGCTCAACTGTCAGGCCATCTGCGTTTTCTCCCAGAGTCTCTTCTATTAAATGGTCGCAGCGAAAGCGGCTTTTGCAGGCTTTGCAATCGATCAGGGCGTCATTAAACCCTTCCAAATGGCCTGAGGCTTGCCAGGCTTTTGGGTGTAAAAGAATAGGACCATCAAGGCCCACCATGTCCTGTCTTTCTTGGACGAACATTTTCCACCAAAGGTCTTTGATGTTTTTTTTGAGCTCTACGCCATAAGGGCCGAAGGAATAGGTGTTTGCAAATCCGCCATAAATTTCTGAGCCGGGATAGATAAACCCCCTTCGTTTGCAAAGAGCGACGATGGGTTTGAGAGAGTCTTGGATTGTTTTATTCGCATTTTGAGACATAAATGAATGTAACCCTTATTTTTTGCGCTTATTAGTGTAATCTTTATCCTAAAAAATGCCAATTTTATTTTATTTGGTTGTTTATCGATTTTATCAATGATCTGGAAAAGGCGGAATCGAATGAAGGCCGAATGGAAAAGAAATAGAATTTTTTAGTACCAGAACTGAATCGACCTTTCCTTGTTCGTTTTGAATGGCATCATCGGTCGGTATGGGAGCAATGGCAGGAAGATGGCAAGTTGTTGGCATGTTTTGGAGGATTTTCAGTGCAATTGCAAGCTGTTCTTGAGCATTTGCTGGGCTGGTTTGGGA
>Ga0210386_10000471_pt1 | contig 36941 bp, 32 predicted proteins | sample IncBWH32OmetaG_FD_160091 | JGI IMG/M metagenome (GOLD analysis project Ga0210386, IMG submission 160091) | Forest soil microbial communities from Barre Woods Harvard Forest LTER site, Petersham, Massachusetts, United States - Inc-BW-H-32-O ...
AGCCGCCGAACTGCGGCCAGCTTGAATTCCTTGCTGAACTGCCTGCGTGACAAACCCATGACTCTACTCTCCATTCATTGGATTTCGAGTCTTAACCGTTTGTCTCAAAAGTGGGGGCAAGTCCATTCTGATTCTGCACGAGGAAGTGCGCGAAGTTGTATGCGGAATCGAACAGGGGCATAGCCAACTCTTCGAAGCCGACCAGCGCTCTATTGTTCTGCGATGATGAGGTCCCGAATCGGACCATCCCCCGTGGGCCAAGTCCAAGACACCTCATTTTTGACTCCTCCCGAATCGTGCGGTCGGGCTTCGAACCGCCGGAGCCGCATGTCGCGTCACAATCTGACACGTCAGGTCGTCGGCATCAATTCACTAAGGCTTTTCTCCTCATAACCGTTTCATTGCCTGCCAAATGGCTTATGGCTCACAAGTTAGCTCCGCACATATTCCAGGACCTCAGGGCGAGCGTGGCGAGGACGAAACCTCGTTCGGTACTCTTTGAGACTTTGGGTCGGGCAAATGCTAGACTTTCGTGCGAAGCCCAAATGCCTTATGGAACCGTTGCGGCACCCGCCCATCGTGCGATTCGGAACTTATGAGGTTGCTCTGCATTCGGGCGAATTACGCAAAGCGGGTGTGAAAATTAGAGTCCAGCAGCAGCCAATGAAACTGCTGGAAACCTTGCTGGAGCGTCCCGGAGAAGTCGTCACCAGGGAGGAATTGCGCGGTCGAATCTGGGCCAACGAGAGTTTTGGCGACTTCGACCAAGCAGTCAATATTGCAATCGCGAAGCTCCGCGGTGCGTTAGGGGACTCGGCTGAGAATCCGCAATATATCGAAACTCTTCCGAAACGTGGCTATCGCTTCATCGCGGAGGTGACGGTTGTCGATACAGACGTCCCGACAAAAAGCCAGGAATCTACGGCTGGAGATCGGCGTGGAACAGAGCCTGGGCATCAACTTCAAGACGCCGAGTTGACCGTCACGTCCAAACTCCGTCTCTGGCCGACGCGTCGGGTCATCGTCGTCCTGACACTGGTTCTGAGCTTGCTAATCCTCGCAGTCTGGTTGTTTCATTCGCGCGGCCATCCGCCTACGGGGATCCGATCTTTGGCGGTGCTTCCGCTGGACAACCTCTCTGGCGATCCAACCCAGGATTATTTTGCTGATGGCATGACCGACGAGTTGATTACGGATCTGGCGCAGATCCGTGCTTTACGGGTGATTTCCCGCACCTCGGTGATGGGGTACAAAGGAGTACGCAAGCCTCTTCCTGAGATCGCACGGGAGTTGAATGTGGACGCGGTAGTGGAAGGTACCGTACTGCGGTCCGGGGACCAGGTTCGAATCACGGCTCAGCTGATCCAGGCACCAGCTGATAAGCACTTGTGGGCGGAAAGCTATGAGGGAAATCTGCGCGACACCTTAGCCCTCCAGAAAGAAGTTGCCAGGAATATTGCCGAACAGATACGTATCGAGGTGACTCCGCGGGAGCAGGCAGCACTGAAGAGTGGGAAGGCGATTGACCCCGAAGCTTATGAGGCGTACCTCAAAGGCCGATACTTCTGGAACAAACGGACCGCGGACGGACTAAAGAAGGCGGTTGATTACTTCAACCAAGCTATTGCTAAGGACCCAAACTACGCAGCGGCTTACAGTGGACTGGCCGATACTTATGCTCTACTGGGCGACTGGCAATATGCCGTGATGACCCCGAAGGAAGCAATGCCCAGAGCAAACGCCGCTGCCAAGAAAGCCCTGGAACTGGATGACAGCCTCGGCGAAGCGCACGCTTCGCTTGCATTCTGCCTGGATAGTTTCGACTGGGATTTCGAGGCTGCTGACAGGGAATTCCGGCGAGCGATAGAACTCAACCCCGGCTATGCCACCGCGCACCATTGGTATTCCTGGCACCTGGCCTTATTAGGGCGGAACAGTGAGGCCATCGCCGAGATGACAAAGGCGGAAAACCTGGATCCGCTTTCTCTTATCATCAATCATGATTTGGCGGAGCTTTTTCTTATTGCGCATTTTTCTGACGAATCGACTGAACAGAGCCGCAAGACCATCGAGATGGACCCTGGTTTTGCCCTTGCCCATAACCAGCTGGCCCTGGTGTATCTCGAAAGACACATGATTGTGGAAGCAATCGCGGAACTGGAGAAAGCGATCCAGCTTTCCGGGGGCAGCCCGACATGTATCGCCAATCTGGCTCGCGCCTACGCTGCATCGGGCAGAAGGGCCGAAGCGGTAGGGCTACTAAACGATCTGAAGAAACGCTCGGCTCCTGGCAATGCGTATGCCTCGGAAATTGCCATGATTTATGCAGCTTTGGGCGATAAGGATCAAGCTATGGGGTGGCTAGAAAAAGCTTATGAGCAGCGATTTAACCCAAGCGTCCTCCTGCGGCCAGGCTTTGATCCGCTATGCTCCGACCCGCGCTTCCAGGACCTTGTACATCGCATTGGGCTTCCGTCGTAAATTTGGCATGCCTGAAATCGTTCCAACCATTATGGGCATTCTTAGTCCGGCCGTTGGGTCGCTCAGGGTTGCAGCTAGTCCGGATAGCCGGTTTTTCGGCCACTTGGATTCCCAGTCCACCTCCACCCTGTCACAGAGGAGGTCATTGCCTTAGGAGTTTCACGGGGCAACGCGGCTGCAACTGGTAGAACCTCAGCGGTACGTCTGATTGGCAGTGATACGAAGAGCAGAGCAAGCAGCCGAGTTTGCCAGTCACGCACGCGAGAACATTTGGGCAAATAAAGTCAGTTCATGACTTTCGGTCAAAACGATGAATGAAAGAGGGCGACCTCGTACGAGGTCCCAAGACGAAATGGCCAGCGAAGCAGCTGTTCATCGTTAGCCTCGTAACTTGGCTTTCATGTGCCACAGAGGCCGAACGACAGCAACGGCGCATTCGAGTGCGGACGTCAGCCGCCTAAATAAATCTTGTTGTGTGCCACAGAAGGTTTCCGCTTTGGACGGAGCGCCTACACCAACAATTGTTGAGGCACTTGCCTGTTCGTACTGCTGAATTGACAGGCGAGTCGCGAGTCACAACTTCGAGACAAAGGTCGCTTTGAGAATGAGGGGGCAGTCTTAGCGCTGGTTCACGAAATTCTTTTTTTGATTCAGTCTCAACAAGCCGCAAGAATTGCTCTGCGTTGAAACAGCTTCCTCGGCATCTGTATCACTGATAATCGCCACATCGTAGAAGGCGTCGTTGCGTTTGCGGCGCATACGGTCAAATAGAATGAACGTTGTGGCTGGGCACCCATACAGGTTTTTCTGTGCAAATTCGATAATTGCGATGTGATGGCCGAGCTGTTTGCGCGGCCGCTGTCCATGGCTGAGCATGAGTGCCAAAGAGCCTTTGATCATTGCCTCGTAAGCAATTTCGTAGGCTGCTTCGGCGTCGATGGCAAGGTTTTTCCGAGCGGCAACAGCCCGCTTCTGCGCATCGGCTAAAAACTGTTGACCTGTTTGGGGTCAATTCACTGTGGTTTTGTCTTGTTCATTACCGATTAGCTCGATTCGTTTTCCCTGCCAGGCATCTGTGAAGAATGGATCATGGGCTGCGAGTTTTCGTTTCAGCTCCTGCGGTTTGAGAACCGTATAGCTCACTTCCCGGTTGAGATTCTTTTCCATCCTGGAAATTTCTGTTACAAAGTCGTTGGCGTCAGGTTGTCCGATGATCAGGAGATCAATATCGCTTGACGCGTCCTCTTCGTGTTTGGCAAAAGAGCCATATAAGTAGGCTTTGTCGATTCCAGGCACATGCTGCAGCGCTGACTTCAGCGTAGGCACGATGCCTACTGTTCCCTGGAGAAGTGAGAACACGGCTTTAAGATAGGGATACTGCGGATTGATACTGTAATATCGCTGTCTGCCCTCTGTTTCTGAGTGCAATAGTCCTTCCCGCTCCAGCCGTGCCAGTTCACGTGACAGGTTGGTTGAATCGACCCCCAAGGCGCTGGCCAGCTGACGAACATACACGCGCGCTGAACGATTCGTGTAGAAGTACGCCAGCAACTTGCGCCGCAGCTCAGAACGCAGGGAAATCATTGCAGTTAAATCTTACTGCAAATGCAGTAAATATCTACTGCAATAAGCGCAGAGTCACGGCACAGCATAGGTACACGCATCAGCTTTGAGCAAATGCAGTAAATTGCTCTAAATTACGGCCGCTCAGCTACTTAGGGTTACGCTTGATTATGCTCGTTTTTCTTTTATTCTCATAGACTTACAGAGGGGATCGAAAACTCATAATCCCTTGGCTGGGGGTTCAAATCCCTCCGGGCCCACCAAAGAACATAGAGTTCGCTCAGAGGTACAGTGCTGAGCATGAAAATGCTTGCGCGTTACATACACTTCTGTTTTCTCCTACGGTTTCCAGCCGCCTCCCAGAGCGCTGTAAAGCTGCACCATTGAGATGGCCTCATGCTCGCGCGAGATGGCCAACGTGAGTTGCGCTGAGTAGTAATTGGTATCGTTGGTCAGCACTTCAAGATAACCGGTCGAGCCGCCGTTATAGCGAAGTCGCGCCAACCTTGTCGCGTCTTCAGCCGCCGCCGTCAGATTTGCTTCCTGCTCACGGTACTCCCTGTACTTCTCGAGTGCGATCAACGCATCCGACACGCTCTCGAATGCCTGCTTAATGGTTCGCTGGTAAGTAAGCACTTCCTCCTGCTTCTCCGCTTCAGAAAGCCTCAGATTATTCCGAAGCTTCCCAGCATCAAAAATGGTCTGTGTCAGGGTTCCGCTCGCATACCAGTAAAGGTTTTTGCTATCGACCAGTCCCTTAAGCTGACTGCTCGCAGTGCCAGCCGTTCCGGAGAGAGAGAGTTGCGGGAACATTTGAGCCTTGGCAACCCCTACATTTGCGTTTGCTGCAACGAGTGTAGCTTCCGCCTGTTGTATGTCAGACCGGCGTTCCAGTAACTGCGAGGGGATGCCTGCCGGAACCTGTTCTGGCTCGGGCCATTTCGTCTCCGAAGCCTCGCGAATAATAAGCCCCGGATTTCGTCCCAGCAGAATACTGAGACTATTCTCCTGCTGTTCGATCTGCCTCTCAAAGTCCGGTATCGCGGCGGCTGCTGTATAGAGCAACTGTTCCGCCTGGCGAACATCGGCTAGCGTGCCCGAACCACCCTGCTCGAGCGTCTCTGTCAACTGCAGCGACTCCTTACGCGCCGCAAGCGTGCGCCGGGTAATTTCGAGCTCGGCGTCCAAGGTCCGCAAGTGAAAATAGGCAGTCGCCACATTCTCGATTACCGTGCTGATTGTCATTCGGCGCCCCCATTCGGTGGCCAGCAACTGCGTGCGCGCGGCTTCGGTCTGGTGGCGGTAAAGTCCCCAGAAATCCAGGTTCCACGCGGCGGAGAGCGTAAATCCACCCGCGAAAAAGTTTGAACCGTTGTAGGGGCCATTGCCGCCAGAAGTGAGGCTCTTTGTCAGGCTACTGGGCAGTCCGAGCGCTGCATAGTTGCCACCGCCGCTCACGGTAGGGAATTGCTGGGCACGGGTGATGCCGACCTGATCCTGCTGTTCGAGCACATGCTGTGCGGCGATCCTTACGTCGAAATTATTCGCCAAGGCTTCGCGGATCAACTCCTGCAAGGTCGGATCTCGATAGACCTCGGCCCACTTCTCATCTCCCAGTGTGGTGGTGGAGCTGGGCGCAATTTCGGGCACTGTTGACGCGCGGAAGACCAGTGGGGCATTCGCCGCCGGACGTTGATAATGGGGGCCAACCATGCAGCCAGTGAGGCAGAGCGTCGAGACCAGTGTGCCAAGAAGAAAAAGTCGTGGTTTCATGCCCGATCCTCTTCGAGAGCATGCTCGGGTACATGCGTCGAATCCAGCGTGACCCGGCCTTCCTTGCTGAAACGGTGGCTGAGCCGCTCCACCACGGAGAAGGTCACTGGGATCAAAAAGATAGCGATGACCGTCGCCGCCAGCATGCCGCCGATCACGACGGTGCCGAGAATCTGACGAGATACGCCACCCGCTCCGGTTGCCACCCACAGCGGCACGCAGCCGAGGATGAAGGCGAACGCGGTCATGATGATCGGACGGAAGCGCAAACGCGCCGCGCCGATTGCGGCGTCATAGATGCTCTCCCCACTTGCATACTCCGATCGGGCGAACTCGACGATCAGAATGGCATTCTTGGCTGAAAGGCCGATGAGCACGATCTGGCCGATCTGTGCATAGACATCGTTCTCAAGGCTGCGGAGATTGAGACACAGATAAGCCCCCAAAACCGCCACTGGTGTGGTGAGCAGAACGCTGAACGGCAGGCTCCAACTCTCATATTGTGCGGCCAGAATCAGAAAGACGAAGAGAAGCGAGAGAGCGAAGATGGCCGCAGGCGGAACGCCCTTGGCTGCCTGCTCCTCCTGGAAAGACATGCCCTCATAGTCGAAGCCCATCTCTGGCGGCATGTTGTCTTTGAATACCTGTTCGAGGGTAGCCATGACCTGCCCCGAACTGTAACCGGGCGCTCCAATTATGTTCAATTGCGCGGCCTCATATTCGTTGAAGCGCGTGGTGAACTCAGCTCCGGTCGTCCGCCGAACCGTCGTGACCGCGCTTAGAGGAACCTGACCACCATTCGCGCTCTGGACATAAAACTGCCCGATATTGTTGATGTTGGTGCGGTAGTCGCCCTCCGCTTCGACATAGGTTTGCCACTGACGGCCGAAGCGATTGAAATAGTTGACGAGGTAGCCGCCCATGAACGTCTGCAAGGTCGTATAGACATCCGCCAGACTCACCTGCTGCTGTTGCACTTTCGCCCGGTCCACATCCACATACAGTTGCGGGACCTCGGGAAAATACGTGGGAACGATGGCCGCAATCTCAGGCCTTTTGCTGCCGGCGGCCATGAATTTATAGACATTCCTGGTGAGCAGTGCAAGGTCGCCGCTGCCGGATCGATCTTCCAGCACCATCGTGACACCGCCTGAGGTGCCGACGCCCGGAATCGACGGAGGATCGAAGGAGAACGCGGTGCCCTCCTTGATTCCGCTCAAGGCACGAGCCAGATTTCCCTGAATGGCGGCGTATTGCTCTTCAGGCTTCGTCCGCTCCTCCCAATTTTTGAGCGTGACGAAGTAAAAGGAGTTATAGGTACTTTGTGTCTGGCTGAGAAGGCTGAATCCTAAGACCGAGGTAATTCCTTCCACTCCGGGTACATTCATTACTGTTTTTTCTACTTTGGCGGCAGCATCGCCCGTACGTTCCAGAGATGCGGCTTCCGGCAGCTGCATTGCGACGAATGCGTAGCCCTGATCCTCGACAGGGAGGAATGCAGATGGCAAACAGCTGCCGAGAAGAACCGCAGCCACTGCAACCAGTGCCAGGAATACGAGTGCGAATCCAGACTTCCGAATCAGCAGACCGGACGTGTAAACGTAACCGTTCGTGGTGTGGCCAAAGATCCGGTTGAACCAGGCGAAGAAGCGCGCAAGCGGCCCCTTGCTTTCCTTCTTGGGCTTCAGCAGCAGACCACAGAGCGCCGGACTCAGCGTAAGCGCGTTGAAGGCGGAAAAGATGACGGAGATGGCGATGGTGACGGCGAACTGTTGATATAGCCGTCCTGTGATGCCCGGGATGAACGCCGTTGGGATAAACACTGCCGCCAGGATGAGGGCGATCGCGATCACCGGGCTCGCAACCTGTTCCATCGCTTTGTAAGCGGCGTCGCGTGGACTCAGGCCATGTTCGATGTGGTGTTCGACCGCCTCGACAACCACGATGGCATCATCGACGACCAGGCCGATCGCGAGAACCAGGCCAAAGAGCGACAGCGTGTTGATGGAAAAGCCGAGCAGCGGGAAGACGGCAAACGTTCCGATCAGAGAAACCGGAACGGCCAGCAACGGAATCAGGGTCGCGCGCCACCCCTGCAGGAAGATATAAACGACGAGGACAACCAGCGCCAGCGCTTCGAACAGGGTCTTGACGATCTCGTGAATGCCGGCCGTGACCGCCAGGGTCGTATCCAGGCTGACCACATAGGTCAAATCCTGCGGAAACCTCACGGAGAGCTGCTTCATTGTGTCTCGCACAGCTTTCGCTGCCTGAACGGCGTTCGAACCCGGGAGCTGGTAGAGAGCAAGGATTGCCGAGGGTTTTCCGTTATAGCGCGCGCCGAGGCTGTAGGTCTGAGCGCCCAGCTCGATCCGGGCGACGTCTTTCAGGCGCACGACCGAGCCATCCTGGTTGGCGCGCAGGATAATATTCCCGAACTCCTCTGGGGTCGTCAGATAGCCCTGAGTACGTACCGTGTAGGTGAACACCTGACCGTGGGGGATCGGTTCGCCGCCGATCTGTCCTGCAGGATTTACATTGTTTTGTGTCTGCATGGCAGCCGTAATCTGCGGGACCGTGATTCCCAGCTTGGCCAACTGGTCCGGCTTCACCCATATGCGCATGGCATACTTGTCGGAGCCAAACACCTGTACGCGGGAGATTCCGTAAACGCGGTTCAGCTGATCTGCGAGATTGATGTAGCTGTAGTTCGCCAGGAACTGGCCATCATAGGTTCCTTTCGGCGAATAGACCCCAATCAGCATCAAGGGTGCAGTCGGAGACTTCAGCACCGTGATGCCTGCGGTATTCACTTCGGCCGGAATCTGAGACTGCGCCTGCGAGACGCGCAACTGCGACAAGACCTGATCGATGTTCGCGTCCGTATTGACACCGAAATCGACGTGGAGCTGCATCTGACCGTTGCTGGCGCTGGTGGAATACATGTAGTCCATGTTGTCCACGCCGTTCATCTGCTGTTCGATGGGCGTCGCCACCGATTGTTCCAGCGTCTTCGCATCGGCGCCCGGATAATTCGCCTGAACCAGAATCTCGGGTGGAACGATATTGGGAAACTGCGCGGTAGGCAGGCTCACCATGGAGACAACGCCTACAATCACCATGACAATAGAGATCACCATGGCCACAATGGGCCGTCTGATGAAGAATTTCGACATGTTTTACTGGCCTTCGGCTTTTTTCTGAGGCATTGTTGCTGAAGCCGCCGCAGGCTGCTGCGGAGAGACGCGCATCCCGTCCTTCAGACTTGATACGCCTTCGGTCGCTACGCGTTCGTTAGGCTTGATGCCGCTCGTAATGATCCAGTCGGACCCGATCTGAGGGCCGAGCTCTACAGTTCGGATCTGCACTGTATTGTCAGGAGCGACCACAGCAACCTGATAAGAACCCTGTAACTCGTTTACGGCGAGCTGCGGAATCAGCAGAGCGCCGTGGCGAACCTCGGTCTCCGCCTTGATGCGTCCGAACTGGCCGGGGCGCAGCAGGTTTTGGGGATTCGAGAAGCTTCCGGCGATTTGTATGGTGCCCGTCTGCGGGTTGATCTGTCGGTCGACAAAGACAATCTGTCCTTTATACGGATAAATGCTTCCGTTCCCCAGGGTCAGCTGCAATGACACGGAGTTGCCGCTCCTGAGCAGGTCTGCTTTCCCTCCAGCCTTCACGCGGCCCGACAACGCGAGATATTCCTGCTCGCTGATGGCAAAGTAAACCTTGATCGGGTTTACCTGCGAAACCGAAGTGAGGGTCGTGGACGGACTGACCAGATTGCCCACCTGCGTCTGCGCTCGCCCTGCGATGCCCGTGATGAGGGACCGGACCTTCGTGAAACCCAGGTTGAGCTGTGCCTGTTCCACGTTGGCCTGGGCAGTGCTGACAGAAGCATGTTGAGTCGCCTGCTGTTGCACGTCATTGTCTAGCTGGCTCTGGGCAATCGCACGCGCTTTAGCCAGAGGAGTGTCACGCTTTACGTTAATGTCAGCCAGTCGAAGCTGTGCCTGCGCCTGGGCTAGTTGTCCTTCGGCCTGATCGAGTGTCGCCTGAAAAGGCCGGGGGTCGATCTCGAACAGGACATCGTCGACGTGCACGACCGAGCCTTCCTGGTAATCCTGCTTGATCAGGTAGCCGGAAACCTGAGGCTGAATCTGCGCATTGACGTATCCGTCCAGCGTCGCAACCCAGTCCCCGTAGATATCCACGTCGCGCTGTTCGACTGTCGCGACGCTCACTTGCGCAGCAGCGGCCTTCGACGGCCCGCTTTGTTTCTTCGCGCAGGCAGCTAGCAGCAGGAGGGTAACGGCCGAAAGCAAAGAAATCCGATGTGAGAACGTCTCGTCCAGATCAGCACCTATGTCAGCAGCCCCGTTTCCCAGAGTACGTATCGCAATGCGAAAGAATTCCTATTTGTGTCTGATAAAGCTTCAAGGAAAATAAAAGACATACATGTATGTAATGTTTGTCGGGGGCGTAAAGATGCAAAAGTTGCGGGGCTTTCTATAGATTTAAGGCGGGAGTGTAGACTCAAGCAGACTTTGAGATTGGACGTGAGCAAATGGGTCAGCCTGGACGAAAGGCCGCCTCTTCGCGTGCGAATGAGCGCACGAGGTTTTTGAAACCGAAAAAAAGGGTGCCGCCATTGGGATCGCGGCAATACCTTCGCACGACCGCCACCCGCAAAGCTTTGCTCGATTCTGCCTTGAATGTCTTTGTCCGGGACGGTTTTGAAGCATCGCGCATTGAAGACATCGCGGCAGAAGCGGGACGAAGCCGCGGTTCCTTCTATGTCAACTTTGCCAATAAAGCGGATGCGTTTCTAGCGCTGCGAGATCAACAATTTCTTATCTATGAAGAAAGGTTTCAGAAACAGCTACAAGGCCAGACGACGCGCGCGCAGCAACAACGCTCCGTGGAAGAGCACATGATCGAACTCGCGATGGACAAATGCTACATCCTTCTGGAACTGGAGTTCAAGCTGTTCGCCATTCGGCATCCGCATTTGCTGAAGCGAGTTGCGAAAAAACACGTCGAGGGTAAACGCGAAATCAAAGAGCTTCGCGACCTCTTTCCCAGGAGGGACCATGGCACGCTCATCATGCAACAAAGGTTGCTTACCTTCGAAGCCGTCCTGGAAGGATTCGCATTAAACATCGCCTTTAACTCTGAAGTCATGACGCGAGACTACATTGAGAGTTGCCTCCCGCAGTTGACGCGTTGCATCATCGATCTGAAGTTCACTTAAGGGGTTTGAGGCGCAGTGGAACAGTGAAGTCAGTTAAGGCGGCATTTTGGAACACGCTTTCTCATGAGTGGTTCATGCCGACGGACTCCTGGGCCTTGAGGGCACTGGCTGCACGGCTGGTCCTGTTCCGCTGCGAGCGAAGCTTCATGAAGGACTTGGCTTCAGTGTAGAGCCGGGGAACATCGCGGTTCACGATTGCCTGCCAGACGACTCGGAAGGCTGCCTTGGGACGGAAGTAATACTCGTCGTAGAACTTGTGGACCATCTCCATGACGTACTCGGCGGGCAGGCCGGGATACCTGATGTGTGCCATCTGATGCCCCCCGTCATCGGACATGGCTCCGTTGCTGATGAAGCCCTTCGTCTTCGCATAGTCGAAGAGCTCGGTGCCCGGGAAGGCGTGAGCGACCGAGACCTGAATGGTCTCGCAATCAAGCTGTTTCGCAAACTTGATGGTGTTGCGGATCGATTCTCTGGTCTCGCCGGGAAGGCCGAGGATGAAGTCGCCGTGGATGACGAGGCCAAGTTCGTGGCAATCGCGCGTAAAGTCCAGCGCACGTTGCACGGTGGCCCCCTTCCTGATGTTCTTGAGGATTTGAGGGTCGCCGGATTCGTACCCGACAATAAGCAGGCGGCAGCCCGCGTCCTTCATGGCCTTGAGGGTCTCGTAATCGGTGGTGACACGCGAATTGCAGGACCAGGTGAGGCCAAGGGGTTTCAGCTTCTCGCAGAGTTCGATGGTGCGGAATTTCTGGATGTTGAAGGTATCGTCGTCGAAGAAGAACTCTTTGACGTGAGGGAAGAGCTTTTTGGCGTTGGCCAATTCGGCGGCCACGTCGTCTGTCGATCGCTTGCGCCAGGCGTGGCCTGAGAAAGTCTGAGGCCAAAGGCAAAAGGTGCACTGAGCGGGGCAGCCGCGTGTACTGTAGAGCGAGACAAAGGGATGGAGCAGGAACGGAATATTGTACTTAGTGACATCAAGGTCGCGGTGGTAGATCTGGGTGGCCCAAGGCATGTCATCGAGTTGCTCGGGGGTGACCTGGGGACGGTCGGGGTTGTGGAGAATCCTGCCAGAGGATTGGTCCTTGTAGCTGACACCGAGGATCTCGTCGAGGGGCTTGCCGTTGGCATACTCCACCACCGAGAAGTCGAACTCGCGGCGGCAGATGAAGTCGATGGCGGTGCACCCGTTGAAGGCTTTATCGGGCAAGGTGGTGACGGGTGGGCCGACGAAAGCGATCTTAATAGAGGGATATGTCCACTTAATGACAGTGGCCATCTTCTGATCGCCCTCCCAGCCCATGGTACTGGTGAAGAGGACGAGGAACTCGTAATCCTTGAGGATCTCGACGACCTCCTGCCATTTGATGTGGTGGGGTGGCGCATCGAGGAGGCGGGAGCCCTCCAGCATGCCGGCCGGATAAGTGAGCCAAACGGGGTACCAGTAGGACTCGATCTCGCGGGTAGCCGGCCAACGTGAGCTGGCACCACCATCAAACTTCTCAAAGGAGGGCGGGTTCAGGAAGAGGGTCTTCAGAGGCTTCGTTGACTGAATGGCTTCTACGATATCCGACGTGCTGATCTGTTCCGACATAGTGACTCCTCGGGTCATACGATAACTAGCGGGTTTTGGGGGTTATACCCTCTGCCGTCATCCGCTCCTCCTCCGCTCGCATCATTTATTTGAGGATGACCATGCAGATACCATCCCAGTGATCCTTGTGCACGCCGGAAGGTGGTTGGTCCCGAAGGGGAACGACGCCCACGTTCTCTAAGCCCAAATGAAAGTGTGTATGAAGGTATTGGCTCACCAGGATGGCGCGGTTGCGCGATTTGGCGAATTGCTCCTCGTAGTCCGACGCCGATGCGTAACCTTCGACAACGATCGGGCGTGACGCCATAGCATCGCGCAACTGAGTTGCGACTCCATCGATTCGCCTCTTTCCAGGAGCTGAGAGCGTTTCAATTCCATCGGCCCTTGTCTGAAAAAGGTCTTCATCGGTGAACCATTGGCGATGATTCGCTGGGTCACTGAAGATCTTGTCCTGGCGATATCGATCCGGCTTGAGATTGGACAAGTTGTAGTATCCCCGGTGCTTGAAGTATCCACGGAAGAAGAGGTTGTGCTTAAGCGCCTCAGTATCTTCGGCCATGTTCTCTGTAGCCTGGTTGAAATTCGAGAGGGATTGCCCGAAATTTGTGGCGGCATCCACTCCGCGCTCATCCTGGCCAATAGCAGCGGTTAATGTCTGATGTAATTGCCGAGAGGTCTCATCGATGTTTTGTGCCGCGTTCTTCGCGCTGACCATCGCGTCATCGGCCTTTTGCCCGAGTTGACGCGACTGAAGGTCGGAAACCATCGCATCTGCCTGGTCCGCAGCGTGGCGAAGAGACGAAGTTGCCTGCCTCGCATTCTCAACCGTCTGCCGAAGTAAATCTGCCGTATCTTCATCCCGGAGTAGCATCCCTGCGGGACCTCGGCCTTGCTTCAGTCCGATGATGATATCGTCGGCGTTGTTCACCGTTTTCGTGACTGCATCGAGCGCACTGTTGAGCTTTCCTCCCGCCTCCTTCATCATGCTGTTGACATCCTTCAGCACGCCCGCGCTCTTCTCCAGCAAATCGGAGATATCCGACGGCTCGTTGCTTGGGAGTGTCATCGACGGGCCGGCTTCCGCACTATTTGGGCTGCCTTGATGCACGAGCAGGAACTTGTCTCCAACAACGCCCTCGGTGGCAATGGTGACTACGGAATCTGTCCGTACCAGAGGGTGCAGTCCTTGTTCAATCCTCAGCTTGAGACGGAACTTTGATGCAGGCTGGGTCGGTACCCCGATGTCGACGACTTCACCTGCATCCATCCCCGAGACTCGGACTTTTGTTCCTTTCGCCAATCCATCGAGATTCGCGAACTCCGTGTAGACCTCAAAATGGCGCGCAAATGCCTTATGCTGATCTCCTATCAGGAAGATGCCAAGAGTAAACAACGCTAGGCCGGCAGCGACGAAGATTCCAACGGCGACATTTCGATTCGGCATACGCTATGACTCCTCGAAAAGCTTCTGAACGATAGCGTTTCCGTGGTAATCGAGCTCGTCCGCTCTCCCTAGCGCCAGCAGACAACCTTGATCAAGTACCGCGAATCGATCGCCAATGCGCCTTGCCCCTCGTGCATCATGAGTGACAATTACCATCGTTGTTTTTCGTTTGGTTTTCTGCTCCAGCAGCAGATCATCGATCTCCGAAGCGGTAATGCGGTCCAAGCCACTGCTCGGCTCGTCAACCAGCAGAATCTCCGGCTCCAGGACCAGCGCGCGCGCAAGTCCTGCGCGTTTCTTCATGCCGCCCGAGAGCTCGACAGGCATCTTGTTCTTGTCGGAGATGAGGCCTACTTCGTTCAGTACGAAATCGACCGATTCGTCTATCTCTTTTTTCGATTTTGCGGTGAGCCGATGGAGAGGCAACGCCAAATTGTCATACACGGTCACAGAATCGAAGAGTGCTGCGCTCTGAAAGAGGAATCCTATCTTACGGCGGACATGTGACAGTTGCTCCCCATCCAGTTTAGTGATGTTCTCGCCCGCTATCCGAATCAGCCCGCGGTCCGGGAGCAGGAGCGCGATCATCAGCTTGAGAGTGACGCTCTTGCCTGTTCCGCTGCGGCCCAGAATGCAGAGTGCTTCGCCCGCAGCAACGGTCAGCGAAACATCCTGCAGGACAGGTTTGCTCGCGAAGGACTTCGAGATATGGTCGAGAACAATGATCGGCTCGCCCTCATTCGTCATATGGCGCTCTCCGGAAAGATGAGGAAGATGCATTTGACCAGAATGACGTCCGCCAGAATGATCAGAAGCGAGGAGACGACGACGCTGTTCGTGGCGGCGCGTCCCACGCCTGCTGCGCCTTCATTCGTCGTATATCCAAAAAAGGAGGACACGGTCCCGATAATGAAGCCGAATGCGGTTGTCTTCAACATCGGTGGAATGAAGTTAGACCACTGAAGATCCGTGAAAGCGCGCGTGACATACAGCCGGAGCGAAAGATGGGAGAACGCAAACTCCGAACAGAAGCCGCCTAAGAGGCCTGCGAAATCCATAAACACTGTCAGCAGAGGAAGGGCCGCGACACACGCGATAATGCGAGGAACAACCAGAATGTTGAAGGAGTCGATCGATATCGCCTCGATTGCATCAATCTGTTCTGTTGCCCTCATATTCGCAAGTATGGCTCCAATCCCGGCGCCGACACGCCCTGCAACGAGCAAGCCGGCGACAAGCGGGCCGATCTCCACGAAGAACGCGAGCGACTGAACCCTGGGAATCATTGCACCGGCTCCGAACATTACCAGCGTGCTGCGTGTATGCAGCGTCATCACAACGCCCAACGCAAAACCGGATGCTGCAACAAGCGAGAGCGATCGTGAGCCTGCTTCTTCGATCTGGTTCCAGATGGTCTGCAGTTCGAATGGAGGGCTAAACGATCTTCCAATGGCACGGATACCAAAGAGAGTGACTTCACCGATAAATTGGAACCACTTAATCAACCGATGCCTTTCTTAGCCTGGAGCGGTTGCGGAGCAGGTCGGGCCGCACGGATATCTCCGTGTGAATAAGAGTGCGCCGAGCGATAGTGCTGAGTGCGGTGGGCGCTGCCCTTGAGCTGATCCGGTAACTACTCTGGATTGTGCGAGTGTTCTTTTCGTTCGTGCAGCGTTTGCAGGAGGTGCTTTGTGTATAGACCGCTCGCCACGAATCTCGCGCCCTCATCGATCATCATCGACAGAACTTCTTCGCCGCTCTTGTCGATGGCGGTAACCTCGTTGAGATCGACGACCCGACTGCATGCAGACGGACGATCCTGAGCGGCTTGCCAGTTCGAGACCAGTTCGGGAACAGAGTTTTTAGTCAGCCGACCCTGAAGGACCCATCTCTGTTCAGCAGCGATCTCCTTCACCGTAATCCTTAACATTCCTTTGTCTTCTGAACCTCCTGCCTGCGACACATCCCTCAGGTTGATCGCTTCTTACCCCTGCTCATCCGCTTATAGATTTCACTACCGCTCTTTCGAAACTGGACTTTGTCCATCCTCGGGCCGGATTCGAGCCCTTCCTGCCCCGTGGAGATACGCCTTTGGCGTGTTCCTTCAATGCCCGCCTGAGCGGTTCACGAAGCCTGAGCCTGGCTCTCACCAGCCGTGACTTCAATGTGGGAACGGAAACACCCGCCACCATTGCCAGTTCATGCATGGACCCATCTTGAGACTCACGAATCTCGATAGCGGCCCTCAGCTTCGCCGGCAACCGCCGGATCGCCTGCCGAACCAGCCTTTGTCTCTCAGTTTCTATACAGCGTTCCTCAGGGTTGGACGACAGCTCTCTCAACTGCATGAGGCGGGGGTTGTCGGGATCGGCGGAGTCGTCAAGCGAGAACTCCCTCTGTTTCCGTCTCTTTCTCAGCACCGACAAAGCTGAATTAATGGCGATCCTGGTCATCCAGGTGGAAAAAGACGCTCTGCCGTCAAAAGACCTTATATGAATGAAGGCCCTCATCCACGCATCCTGAAGCACATCCTCAGCGTCATCCACATTGCCGATGATTTTCAGGACCGTCCGAAATACCATCACTCGATGGCGCCTGCACAGTTCGGCATAGGCAGCGGGTTCACCATGTTGCGCGGTAGCCACCAACTGCGCTTCGCTCGCTGTCGGTCGCAGAGGAGCTGAAGCATCGTCGGTGACTGCGCTGAAGTAGCCCATACGGGTTTCTTATTCCCGTAGTTCTATGTGCAATCTATTGGCCGATTGCATCATTTACCTGTTTTCTGGGAATTCAGTCGGGGTCCAACGATTGGCCTCCCGCTACGCCACTGATATCGGGTGCCGATTCGTTGGCATACCGCCAGCCTTCTGGCATTAGACGCAACGACGCAGCACTTCGCGGTCTGATCGGTCCGACCGTAGCAAACTCAATGACAATACCGTCGTTTCCGGCTGGGCGGTCACTCGTCCTGCGTTCCCAAAGTTGGAGTTCCCTCTATGGCACCGGCGAGGACTCTCCGTGTGCGTTGGCGATTTGCCGGCTAGAGAAATACGAGATTGAACAGCACTTCTGACAATCTATTAACAAACTTAAGACATTTCGACGACACATTGATGGTTGCGGAAAGTTAGGATGCATGGTTGCGGAAAAATTAGGATTCATCGGTGCCGAAAAATAGGTTTGCGAATCAGTTCCTTGCAATTGAATGGATAACGCTTCCATTTATTTCCAACAATTCAATTTTATTTAGGGATCGTCAACTGCCGGACGCAAACGGCCCAGCGGACCGCCGCGGCCGATTCGCCGGTACTTATGCGACGATGGGCTTCTGCCGAACCCGAACGGACGAGGCTGGATGATGGACCGTGAACCTGACACCGCCGCTCCGGACAGCACCTCACTTTCTTCAAAGACGGCAACTTGTCACTCGCCTCATCCGTCAACACTGGTTGCACCGTTCCGGCCAGGTGAACCGATGCTCTCGCGATTTTCGTCGACGGTTCTCGTCTTCCCGCTTTCCATTGCCCTTTTCACGACACCGGCGCAACCGCAATCTCAAAATCAGCCAGCGGCAAACCGGACCTTTACGATTCAGGTCAACTCACGGGTGGTTCTTACAGACGTGACTGTCACTGACCGCAAAGGGAATCCCGTTCATGGCCTTCCCGAATCGATGTTCCGCATTTTCGATAACAATCAACCCCACGAAAATCGCAACACATACTTCGAGCGCGATGCAGTCAAGCGCGATATTGACTTGATTTGTTTGTTCCCCGCTATACATCTTCCCAAGGATGAGGTGAATTTTTATGAAGATCTTCTGTGTACGTAGGTGGTTTGTTCATACTCTAGGAGAACAGTATGCATATGAAAATGACAGGTTTATTGGTTGCGTTCATTGCCGGTCCATTTCGGGCTGGTAGCGGCGCAGCGCAGACGAGTAAAGGAATCCCTGTGGGCGCCAGGCGTTCCACTCTCCTGATTGTGGCACTTGGTTTCGGTGCCATTACCGCGCTGTCCACACTCTCCCTATCAGCTCACGCTCAGAACCTAACCTCCGGGGATATCGTAGGAGTTGTTACGGACTCGACGGGCGCGGCTATTCCCAACGCTAAAATCGTCGTGACCAATAACGACACTGGTGCAAAGCAAACTCTGACCTCGAATGGCAATGGCTCCTATCGTGCTTCTCTGCTGCAACCCGGCGTTTATGGCGTGGTTATCAGCGCGGTCGGCTTTGAGACGGCTTCGACCAAGGTGACCGTAGCCGTCGGTCAGACTGCCTCCGGTGACGCTAAGTTGAAAGTTGGCTCAAACAGTGTGACGGTCGAGGTTACGACTGACGCAGGGCTGCTCCATACGGAAAATGCTGACATCTCCACAGCAATCTCGCAAGAGCAAGTAGCGAACCTGCCTAATCCTGGAAACGATTTGACGTTTGTCGCCCAGGTTTCTCCCGGTGCGGTCATGAACACTTCTATGGGTGACGGAAACTTCTCCGTCTTCGGTCTTCCCGCCACCTCGAATGCCTTCACATTGAATGGCTCTTATGAGAATGACCCATTTCTGAACCTGAATAACTCTGGGGCAACGAATTTGCTGCTTGGCAACAACGAGATCTCGGAGGTCAATGTTACCTCGAACGCCTATGGTGCGAATTATGGCGGCCTCGGCGGGGCCCAGGTGAACGAGGTTACGCTTTCCGGGACGAACAAGTTCCATGGCAACGCGGTCTACCAGTGGAACGGCAGGGTACTGAACGCAAACAGCTATTTTCAAAATCAGACTCCAACGTTGACACCGCGAAGCTTCGATAACGTCAACCAGTTCGGTACAAGGTTCGGAGGTCCGATTATTAAGGACCGCCTGTTCTTCTTTGTCGATTACGAAGGCCTGCGTGTTGTTCTGCCGACCTCCGCCACCGTATTTGCCCCGAACGCGGCATATATTGCCAACGCAATTGCCTCCGCTCCAGCCATCGACCAGGCGTTTTACAAGCAGTTATTCAGCGTCTATCAGAACGCTCCCGGCTATGCGACGGCAACCCAGTCTCCCACCGACCCGAATGCTGTGGTATATACCTCTTCGCAAGGAAATTTCACGCACGAGTTCCTGCTTACCTCTCGGGTGGATTATAAAATTACCGACAAGGACACGGCTTTTGGCCACTTCAAGTGGGATAAGGGCGTACAGGCAACCTACACCGATCCCATTAATCCCATTTTCAATTCCGATAGTCCTCAGCCTTCGTTTGAGGGGACCCTCGGAGAAACTCACATAGTGAACTCGAACATCAGCAATCAGTTCCTCTTTGGAGTGATCTGGTATAGTGCCGTCTTTACGAACACCAACCTGGGCGCTGCGAATGCGCTGGTTCCATACGGGCTCAACTTCAACGCCCTTGGTGGGAACTTTACCGCACTCGGTGGAATAGACTACAACTGGCCCCAGGGTCGCAACGTGACGAACTATCAGTTCGCCGACGACGTGAGCATCACACACGGTCGTCATACCATCCAGTTCGGTGCTTATTTCCGGCGTGACGATGTGACGGACTATAGTCCCGGGTTGTTCACTACTCCCGAGGTTCTCGCTGACGAGAACGGAGACTTCAAAGCCGGAAACGGAGTGGAACGATTTACCCAGCAGTTTCCACTACATCATACCCAACCGATAGCCCTCTATAACCTCGCAGGCTATGCCCAGGACACCTGGAAGCCTCGTCCGAATTTGAGCCTAACCGGAGGAATTCGCCTTGAGCACGACTCAAACCCGGTCTGCAATACGAACTGCTTCACCAATGCGACCAGCTCGTTTGCTTCCTTGAGCACCATCACGACAACACCGTATACAAGTCTGTTGGCTACTGGACATCAGGCATTCCCTGGTCTCCAGGCGATAACGGTCAATCCGCGTGTTGGCTTCTCCTTCTCGCCGTTTGGTGCGGGTGGCAGTACAATCGTCCGCGGGGGCTTTGGTCTGTTCACAGACGTATTTCCAGCGACTGTCGTGGACGACTTCATGAATCAGGCGCCTGTAAATGTCGGATTCACGATCAATGGACCTGAGCTTGGCGGCACGGCAATGCCGCCGTCGCCTGGACTACCGGTCGGCTTTATCAGTCCAAATCCTGCCAATCCGTCAAGCGGTGAGAATGTGGCATCCGCTTCAAACCAGGCCTTTCAAGCGGACTTTGCGAACGGCGCGAGCTTCAGCACGCTCTCGAACACCGTTGCCAACTTTTCCGCGCCGTCGCTTGCCACTGCAATCGGAAAGCTCCACTACCCAACCTACGAGGAGTACAGCTTTCAGGTTGAGCAAGCCCTTGACAGCAAGAGAGACACAGTTCTCTCTATCGCCTACGTGGGTAATCATGGATATCATGAACCTGTCCAAAATACTAACGTGAACGCATTCGGCGTCAACAATGGCACGCCCGGTTTCAACGGAGTAACGCCGATCAACTTTACTGGCCTTCCAGCTACCGTTCCGAACGGCTCCTTTGGCGGAGCTAACGAGATCAGTAATGGGGCGGTCTCGAACTACAACGGTCTTATCGTCGGTGTCTCGCGTCATACAAAGTCGCTGACGCTCAACTTCAACTACTCCTGGAGTCATGCTCTGGATGAGATCTCGAACGGTGGCTTCCTGGGTTTCGGCCCTGTTGGCACCAATTTTGAGGCGCCTATAAACCCGAACAATATCCGGCAGAACTATGGAAATGCAGACTACGATGTACGGCAGAATTTTACTGCCTCTTACGTCTATATGCTGCCCTACTTCGGTGGCCCAAGGCTGCTCACGGATGGTTGGCAGGCAAGCGGTACGGTCTTCCACCATACCGGTTTCCCCTTCACAGTTACTGACTCTGCTCTAGTTGCAACCAACTATGTGGCGGGCGGTTTCCCTGCGCAACAGGTAAATGGCGTTAGAAGCTGCGGCGGAAGTGCAGTCTTCAACAACGCCACCGGCGTAACAGCCAATCCATGCTCTATTGCCACTGCTGGCAATTACATTGACCCGACGGCATTCGGACAGCAGCGTCGTAACCAGACGACGGCCCCTAACTTCACCGATACTGACTTGAATATTGTGAAGGGTTTCAAGCTTCCTCTTCCACACCTGGATGCTGGTCGTCTTCAGGTTGGGGCTCAGTTCTTCAATCTCTTCAATCATCCGAACTTTGGACCTCCGGTCAGCGACATCAACAGTACGAACATTGGTTCGGTACAGACCTTGGTCAGCACGCCGACCTCGATCCTGGGTTCGTTCCTCGGTGGCGACGCTGATCCTCGTCTCATCCAGTTGAAGGCAAGCATCGTCTTCTAATTGTTTTGCAAACTCTTACTGCAGTGGAGACTTCGGTCTCCACTTTCTTTTGCCTGGTTTTGCTGTTCAACGCATAGGCTTGCGGCGCTGCGCTCTGCGGTCAAAGGACCTTATGAGGCCCTCATCCACGCATCCTGAAGCACATCCTCAGCGTCATCCACATTGCCGAGAATCTTTAGGACCCCCGTAGTTCTATGGCAATCTATCGGCCGATTGCATCATTTATCTGTTTTCTGGGAAATCAGTCGGGGTCCCAACGATTGGCCTCCCGCTACGCCACAGATATCCGGTGCCGATTCGTTGGGGTACCGCCGGCCTTCCGGCTTTAGCTTGATTGCATCGGAGCTTTTACAGGCACGAACCGCTGCGGTCGAGCGATCCCAAGCTTTTGCATGCGGAATTGCAGGGTTGGACGTTTGAGCCCGAGTCGTGCGGCGGCGCCGTTTGGGCCGCCGAACACCCAATTCGTCTGTTCCAACACTGCAAGGATATGCTTTCTTTCAACTTCCTCCAGCGTTGCGAGCCCATTTGCGTCCGGCACTTCTCCCATCTGTCGTTTCAAATCGACGAGAGAAACGTGAAGGACGGAACCTCGCGACAGAATCACCGCCCGCTCGATCACGTTCTGCATCTCACGGATGTTACCGGGCCAAGGGTAACGGAGCAGCGCGTTCATCGTCTCAGAGGAAATTGATTCAATCTGTTTCTTCATGTTGCGAGCAAAGTGTTGGGCGAAGTGTCGCACAAGGAACGGAATGTCCTCGGCGCGCTCTCGCAAGGCAGGAACACGGATGGGAAATACATTTAACCGGTAATACAGATCCGAGCGGAACGTTTGCTCGCCAACCATCGCACCCAGATCGCGGTTGGTGGCCGCGATAAGACGCGCATCGGTGCGAAGCGTCCTCGAACTGCCCAGGCGTTCGAATTCGCGCTCCTGCAGCACGCGCAATAGTTTCGGTTGCAGATCAAGCGGAATCTCGCCAACTTCATCCAGGAATATTGTTCCCTGCGACGCCAACTCGAAGCGCCCAATGCGTTGCGCAATCGCACCTGTAAAGGACCCTCTCTCATGACCAAAGAGTTCGCTTTCGAGCAGACCAGTTGGAATAGCCGCACAATTCAGCTTCACAAATGCATTCGCGCGGCGCTCGCTGAGATTATGAACTGCGCGCGCAATCAGTTCCTTTCCCGTCCCGGTTTCTCCATGAATAAGTACCGTAGAGTCGGTCGGAGCTACCGCTTCCACTTGGCGTAACACGTTACGCAGTACGGAGCTGTTTCCAATGATCTCCTCAAAATTCATCTCGCTGCGGAGTTCATCTTCTAAATACAGCTTCTCTTGCGTGAGTTGATCTCTGAGCTCCGTAATTTGACAATAGGCAAATGCGTTGTCGATCGCGATCGCAACCTGCCCGGCTATCTGCGAGAGGAACTCGATCTCCGGAAGGGTGAAGGCGTTTTTTCGAAGGCGGGCGAGGCAGAGGACACCGAGAGCTCGGTTGCGCCGGCTGAGCGGTAGCATGCAGATACTCTCCATCCCTTCAGCCGATGCCACCTCATAGTTGAAACCTAACCGTTGCAAGTCGTTGACGTCCCCTACCCAGACTTTTCCTGAGCGGAGAACCTGACCTGTCAGCGAACCATCAGCCGGGGTCACGGTATCCTGGCGAATCAGCCCCTTGCCGTCAGGGAAATCCAGGGCATACAGACGGAGTTGTGCGCCATCCCGTTCCGGCAGAATCAACGCGACAGTGTCGAGTCGCATCACTCTCCGAATGCTGGGAGAGATAGACTTCAGGACTTCGCGCAGTTCCAGACTGGAGACGACGCTGTTATTCAGGTCAAGAACGAGCTTTAGTCTCGTCCGCTCATCCTCCATTTGCGCTCGTACCATGCGATCATCAATCGCCAATGCCACAAAACCTGCGACTAGTGAGGCGAAGCGAATGTCATCTTCCGAGAAGGCATCGGGTTTTGCTCGACCGATACACAGTACTCCCAGGCAGCGAGTCACAGTGCTCAAAGGGAACACGCCGAGCGACCTGTCTCCCCAGTTTTGAAAAAGTGTGGTGAATTCGGAGAACGGCGTCTCTCGCGTCAGCGGCGAGACGACGTACGGCCTAAGGTGGTTGTGTGCCCATGAGCATATGGATTTCTGCGTGTTGATGATTTCTGGCGTGACCTGGATCGGCTCGCCGTTGCTGTTAACGGCGAGCCAGCAAGTTGTTTCCGGCTCGCCACAAAAGACGAGAGCCAACGTATTGCCAACAAGCAGACCACGCAGTTCCGTGGGCAGGGCGCGCAAGAGCTGTTCCGGATCTCGGTAGACATCTAATCGGTGCGCAAGGCGGAGAAGTCCGTCATCATGCTCTTCTGATAAAATGCCGTTCGATTCGATAACGTTCTTACTGTTTGGCATCTTCTCCCTGGATGTCGTTCTCGCCCCGCGATGGTGTATAGATGAGCGTGCTGAGAGGAAGGCGCAATCTTTTTCTTCAAGCAGGAACAAAAGCTACCGGGGTAGTCAAGACCAGCCCGTCAAACCACCGCCGCCGATCGATCTCTGAACGAAACGCGTCCTCTCGATAGCGGGAACCGGCATACTGTTTATTGACGACTCCGTCACGATCTGGCTCTCCTCAGTTGTACTCTGGTACGTCTCGTCATAATCTAAAAGACAAAGTGTATCTGAAAGCGTATTGTATATATCTAATTAACGGTTGATCAGAAGTGAGCCCCAATGGTTGCCACAAACAGGAGCCCTGAATCGCGCAGGTTCCAACCCGGGCTTCCCGACATGTCGAAGCCCTCCTCCCAGCACCGGGACGGTCCCTTCTGGAAGGGCGCTTCCGAAGTCGACCAGGACGGTGTAGCCACCGGGAGGGCTCACCCGGAAGGTAGCCCCCCTGCTATGCTTCCGGCCGTAGTGCTGTGGTTCTGCTTTATCTTGGGCCTCATTTGCATGATTAGCGGAATCCTGGGGTTGTGTACTGCTCCCAGTCAAGCCCCGTCTTCGATCTATACCGCATGGTTGGGAGTGGCATATATACCAGCGTTACGAGTAACCGCGGTCGCCTGCTTTGCTATGGGAGTCATTCTTGCAAGAAAGGGGTGGACGCAACCATGACGGACGCTCCCTCCTTGGAATTTCCGAACTCATTGAGGATTTCCCGCAGAGGAACGCCGGCAGATCTCAATCTCTCTGTACTTGACTGACCACTCTCGCCTTTGGGGATAACTGGACAAGGAGGAAAGAAAAGATGAAAGACGATTTGGACGATATTCCGCTGTCGTATGTGCTCTATATAGTTCTTGGACTCTTGGTAATGGTGGCTGGAACAGGCTTCATGATCTTCCGGATGTTTAGACCCTAATTGGCGCGGCTATTGACGAACAGCAGGAGGGCCTTCGGACTTCTGCTCCGGGATTGATGAGATGCAGAAGTACTGGTTGAAGCTCTTGGTGCTGCTCCTACCGTTTGTGACCGGATGTCTAAGCCATACCTGAAAACTGGCGCAGCCGGAGTTGACCCCTGTGATCAATCCGGACGTTGCGCAGTTGATCGAGATTATCGACCACCGATATCAACAGGTGTCCTCTCTCACTGCGGCTCTGGATTTCGCGGTGTCGGTGAGTGGACCGGACCGCAGCGAGTGGACGGACTACACCCCGTGTTCGGGATACCTTCTCTTCCGGAAGTCATACATGCTTCGCGTGCTCGTTTTGGTGCCGGTGCTGCATAGCCGTGCGATGGATCTGGTAAGCGATGGTACAGTGTTCACCTTGTTGATTCCCCCAAAGAATCGCATTATTCAGGGAAAGAATACCATCACGAAGTTCGCAGCTAATCCTCTCGAGAATTTGCGCCCCAACGTCTTCATGGACACCTTTTTGATCCACGACATTGCGCCCAATCAGATTGTGTCCGTCATCCACGAGAAAACGATGGAGGAGAATGTTCGCACTAAGCAACTTATGCAGTTGCCGGAGTATGACCTGATGGTGTTTGATGACCTTCCGCGGAGTCCACAGTCTGCGCCCGCGCAAACTGCTAAACCACAACGAGTCATTCGCTTCGGTCAGGGCGATTTACTGCCAATCGGGCAGGATATCTACGACGCGAACGGCAACCAGGAAACACAGGTCGTCTAAGGTCCATACCGCGATTTCGGCGGCATAATGTTTCCTTCGACGATTGATGTTAACCGCTTATTCGACGGACATCGGATACGTCTGACCGTGAATAAGCTCCCGGTCAATCAATCAGTGACCGACGACTCCTCCGAACTAAAGATACCGAAGGGAATACAAGTGGAAAAGGTGGAGCAGTAGCCTCCAATCGTCCAGATACCGTGGGGTAGGTAAACTGATCCAAACCTGATCGCTTCAACCCAGAATTGCGGTATGGTTGTATCTGGATGCAGGCTGTTCATTCAGATCGGACTTTGCTACCGCAACGGTTGTTCGGCCTCACCGCATCTCTGTTCGGTAGTAGGGCTGATCCGGGCCCGCAATAACGTCCGATCGGTGAGGGGGATAGCCGTCAAAATGCCTGGGACCGTCGCAAAACCGAGAAAACGTCTTACACGCGAGGAGAGCAGAGCGCAGACTCGCTCCACACTGATCTCGGTAGGGCGGCAGCATTTTTTGCGACATGGCCTCGGCGGTGCGGTCGCGGAGAAAATCGCGGAAGATGCCGGGTATTCCCGGGGCGCCCTTTATTCCAATTTCGACGGGAAAGAAGAGCTATTTCTCGCTGTGATCCGTGAGGAGCAGGCACGGCACACGAATGCCTTTCAGGCAATCATCAAAAAAGAGCCTTCAGGCAAAGCACGACTTAAAAAAGTGAGGGACGCGATCGCGGACCTGGTCACGGATCCTGACTGGATCGTCCTTCGTGCTGAATTTGAAGCTGGAGCTCTTCGAAGCGAGAGTATCCGAAGAGCATTTGTTGAAGTGCATCGGCAGCAGATCCGAGACGGGGGGAAGCTCCTCAGGGATTTGGCGCGATCTTCCGATGTCCGGATGAAACTCAAGCCAAACGAGTTCATCGTGATCATGATTAATCTCACTCATGGCCTGGCCGTCACCCAGAAAATCTTTGGCGCGGAACTATCTCCGCAGGGCACCCGCCATCTCATTTACTCGTTGTTTGATCATTTGACGTCCACCTCGTGAACAGTTGTTCCTGCAATTCTGAATGTCATACAGCTACTCTGATTCACGCTGTAGCTTAGGCAGTTGCAGTTTGGGTAGTGCGCTTGATAGGACAGCAGTTGATCACTCCCAAATCGGTCGTCCGCAGGATTGTCCTGGCTATCAGAGCTTCCCAACGATTCGCGGTTGCGCGTTGATCTTAGCGGTGAAAGCTTGTTCCCTGACCAGGTCGGGATTAAGGAAAAAACATGCGTACACCCACGCCTCGCGAAGATGCCAAACCCCTGGCATCAGGCCAGTCAGTTGGCACCCCGCGTTGGCTCCTGAATTGGCCTTGTCCTGTAGTTTTGATGTTGCTCCTTCATGCCTGGTCATTGTGCCCTTCCCGGACGCATCCTTTTTCTTTGGCAACTCACCTGCTAGTAAATTCAGCAGCGAGCCTGCCAGGCCGGAGGAGGGAAAGATGAAATGAATGGTGCGTCTGCCTCGGTCCAAAGAATAGCGTTCCGATCGACCTGGTTTGTTCTACTCTTTCTTGCCTATACCGCGAGACTTCTCCACGCTATCGGACAATCAGATTCCAGATCGATAAAGAGTTTTCATGACGACGTTTTGAACATCACGTACTACTATCCGGCCACATTTGTCCCTGCACCGCCCAACTCAACACCGGTCGACCCTTCGAAGTGCATCAAATCGACGCTTGTTGCTTACTCCACCGGCCCAGGCGAAAGTTCCTCATTTTCTCTCTCCACCATTGACGATATTTGCCCGGCAACTCTTCGGACCGCGATCGAACTCGGTCCCTTTACCCGTGAGCAGCTCCTGCGTCAGCTCCAACAGTACGGGCAACCAGAAATTACTCAGGAACCCTCACGCTATGCGATCGCTGGCCACCCTGCCGCCATTACTGTTGCCTCCGTCGCTATCCCGGCAGCTGGCAGCAAAGTCGCGCAAGTGATGTTTGCCGCTAAGGCATGCGCCTTGGGTAATATTGCAGTCAAGCCGCGCAGGAGGTCCGATCCCGCTGAGCCGGTCAGCCACGTAGTCTGTTTCGACTTCAATACGCAAAATGGCGGAATGCTCGCCCAGATGTATTCCTTCATCATTCAGTTTGACAATGCCCAGCTTCAGCCAATGTTCCCCGGCAGCGTAATTCGCGCTACTGAAGTAACAACAGGCCGTTGAAGATGTTCACATACCCTTCTGGGCGAAATCTTTAACGCTACGCGGCAACATCATCGGACGACGCACATCACGTCCGGCTCGCAGAATTGGGAAGGTTGGGGCCAAGAACCTCATGATCAAAGGGTCGAAGGCCATATCCGGCAATTCTGGTGCTGGTCAAGATCTAGGGAAGCTCTGCACAGGCTGCTGATGTTTGAACGATAAGAGTCTGAAGCCGAGTAGTTTGTGATTTCCCACAAGTCGCGGATGAAAGGCGGGTTTTGCTGTGCTGTTGATTGTCTCTGCAGGCCGTTTTCCGGCCTCCAGAGACACTATGCCCCAAGCGGGGCCAAACGCTTGCGGTGCTGGTAGAGATTGATGAGCGCGAAGGCCGCCAGCAGCCACTCGTGATTCTTCTTCAGGCCGCGATAGCGCACTTTGGTCAATCCAAAGACACGCTTCAGAATGCGAAAAGGCCATTCCACCTTGGACCGCACCCGTGCCTTGGTGCGATTCTTGCGCCGCTCGTTCTCGTCGACGCCGCCCTTGTACTTTGCACGACGCGAGGTCATGTCCTGAGCTGCGGGCGCAACCGCATGGATCACCTCTGTCTGCCCCTGGTAGCCAGCATCGCCCCACACTTTCTTCTCCGCGCCATGCAACAGATCGGGCAGCATGTGTATGTCCGACACGGAAGCCGCGGAGGTGCATACCGAGTGCACGATGCCTTCCTTCGAGTCCACGCCGATGTGCGCCTTGGCGCCGAAATGCCACTGCTTCCCCTTCTTGGTCTGATGCATCTCGGGATCACGTTCCTGTTTGGCGTTCTTGGTCGAAGATGGAGCCGCGATGATGGTGGCATCCACGATGGTGCCCGTCGAGATGCGGATGCCTTTGGCTCGCCAGATACAGGTTCACCGTATCCAGGATCTGGCCACACAACTCATGCGTCTCCAGCAGGCGGCGAAAACGAAGGATCCTGGTCTCATCGGTGCTGCGGCGCGCCCCAGATCAACACCGGCAAAGCGCCGCAGCACGGGCGACTCATACATCCCATCCTCGGCGCCAGGATCCGAGAGATTAAACCACTGCTGCAAAAAGTAGAGCTGCAAAAAGTAGACGCGCAGCATAATCGACAAACCAACAGCCTGGCGGCCGTTGCCGGCCGTGGGATAGTGGGGCTCGATCAGCCCTCCAACTCGCGCCACCGGACCACCCTATCCATGACACTCAGAAACTGTTCCCGCCGACTCTTCCGCGCGTGCTTCTCAAAGCTCGATTGATTCGCAAATGTTATCTGACGCAACGCGATCTCCAACCCTCTTCAACTTTATCCAAGATCAATCCGGTTGCGCGACTTGCGCAGAGGTTCCCTAGTTCAATGCCAGAACGCTGGCATGGGGCCAATTAGCTGGCACCGTGCGCTCGATAGCGCTCTTCTGATTGTGCGGATAATCCGGAATCGCCGCGAACTTCTCTCTGATTCAACTTCGTTATGGACGCAGCAACGGCATTTGGCAACTGAGTTGCCTGTTCAGAGTGGCAAGTCCCTCACTCGTCCTGCTGATGCAACGAGAAAACATCTGCACGAGAAAACATCATGGAGCTACATCCTGGGAACCAATCGGCGGTTTGTTCGATTCCGTTGTCTTCGCCATCCAGGAGATTTGTTTTTCATTCGGATTGGAGCTATTTCATTGCACCGAATTGCAGCACGCTCGTTCGCTTTATTCCCGGTATTAATATTCGTCTCCGCTGCGGCGCAACAATCAGGAACTTACAGTCAAACGCCTCAGGTTGTTCAGCTGCCTGCGTCGGGACGCACGATGCAATCGTCTGGAACGGTCAGTTCGCAACAAACGACTTCGATAGGAACAGGATCCACGATCCTTCAGCCCTCCGTCACAGTGACGGGCGACTATCAAGGAAGCGTCTTGGGACCGCCAATCCCCAGCGGCCCTTTAAGACTTTCACTGCTAGACGCGGTACAGCGCGGATTGCGGACTAGTCTGGGAATTGTCACGTCGGGGGTCTCGTCGTCCATCGTTCGCGCCGAACGCGCGCAAGCACTCAGTCAATTGTTCCCTCAAATCACGGCCAGCATCGGTGCGACGGCAAGTCAGATCAACCTTGCGGCGTACGGCCTGAACACGATTGGGTCCGCCTTCGGTATTTCATCCTCCATCGTTGGCCCTTTTAACTATGTGCAAGCCCAGGGGAACCTCAACTGGAATGCTCTGAGTGTGACCAATCTCCGCAATTACCAGGCGGCGAATAGAGTGGAGCAGGCTTCGCACCTCAGTGAAAGAGATACAAGAGAACTAGTCGTGTTAGCCGTCGGAGGAACCTATCTTCAGGTGATTTCGGCCGCCGCGAGGATCGAGGCGCAGCGCGTTCAGGTCAAGTATGCCCAGGCAACCTATGATCGGGCCGACACCCAGCTGTCCGCAGGCACTAATACGCGAGTGGATCTGACCCGTAGCCTGGTTCAGTTGCAGTCGGAGCAGGAGAGGTTGCTGGCGCTTGAGGGCGACTATCAACAACAAAAAATCTCCTTCGCGCGTTTGGTTGGGCTTCCTCAGGATGCGGACATCATTTTTACCGAACAGTTGTCATCCACCGACCTTCAACCCATAGACGAGGCGGCTGCATTACAGTCAGCGTTCCAGCACCGCTGGGACCTCCGTTCAGCCGAGGCGCAGATGCGCGCCGCCGAGCAGACGGTTTCAGCCGCTCGTTCGGAGAGACTTCCTTCCATCTCATTCAATGGCTATTACGGCGCCATGGGACCGCGACCCAACGATTCCCATGGCGTTTTTGTAGCATCAGGAACGGTCAGCATTCCCATCTTCGATGGCGGGAAGATCAGTGCGGATGTTCAGCAGGCACGCGCCACGCTTCTCCAGCGGCAGGCGGAGTATCAAGACCAGAAAGCCAAGGTCGAACAGGACGTCCGCAACGCTCTCATCCAGCTCCGCACCGCCCTGGGTCAAGTCAAACTTGCAGAGTCCAATCGCCAGTATGCGCGCGAGACTTTGACTCAGGTGAATGACCGCTTCGATGCTGGTGTGACCAATACCGTGGAAGTGGTCCAGGCGCAGCAGCAGGAGGCGTCTGCCGAGAACGATTACATCTCCGGTTTGTTCTCGTTGAATCTGGCTCGGCTTGCCCTTGCGCGGGCGACAGGAGATGCAGAGACGGAAGTCTCGTCCCTTTTCCCCGGCGAGAAGCATTGATCCGTTGAACGACATTCAGACAGACAGGACTCCTAAATGAACGCAGAAACGCAGACGCCCGAGCAGGTCAATCACAACTTCGCAGAAGATACGCAGGTAAGACAACCGCACTCCGGTCAGGAAAAGAAACCGGCTCAGACGCCGGACGATCCGCGGAAGCGACAACGTATGCTGGTCATCTTTGCAGTTGTTCTCGCGATTGCGGCGATCGGCGGCCTGCTCTATTGGCTTCATGCAAGGCACTACGAGGATACCGACGACGCCCAGATCGACGGAAACCTCAGCCCGATAGGCACCCGCGTCGATGGGACGGTTGTGAAAGTGTATGTGCAAAATAATCAGATGGTAAAGGTCGGCGATCCTCTCGTTGATCTGGATCCACGTGATATTCAAGTGAAGCTCGATCAGGTCCAGGCACAACTGGCGCAGGCGCGAAGCCAGCTTGCAGGAGAGCGGCCCAATGTCCCCATTACGGAAGTCGAGAATTCGACCAACATCCTCAGCGCCAGGGCGGACGTCGCCAGCGCGGAAGCGGCGGTAGCAGCAGCTGAACGGGACCGGGATCAGGCTGAAGCCCAGGTACTGCAACAGGAGGCCGCGAACGCAAGAGCTCAGAGTGATCTTGGACGTTACACGATTCTGGCTGCGAAACAGGAGATATCGAAGAGCGATTTCGACCAGTACAGTTCAAATGCCAAGCAACAGGCAGCCAATCTTCAGGCGGTACAGGCGGCCCTCCTTGCCGCTGCTCGAACGGTCGACCAGCGCAAGGCTCAATTGGATCAGACGAGGAGCAAGCTGGCCCAGAACGAAAAGAACGCCGCACCCCAACTGTCGATTCGTCATGCTTCTGTTGAACAGCAACTGGCAAATCTGCAGACTGCAGAAGCGCAACTGGAACAAGCACAGTTGAACCTCAGCTATGCCAGGATCGTCGCCCCGGTGGCGGGAATCGTGATGAAGCGTTTCGCCCAGGTAGGTTCCAGGGTCGCTACCGGGCAGCAACTTCTGACTATCTCCGAAGTCGGCGATCTGTGGGTTACAGCGAACTTCAAGGAAACACAACTTCTCCACATGCGCGCCGGCCAGCGCGCCACCATCTATGTCGATTCACTGGACCATGACTTTACAGGATCGGTCGACACAATTGGAGGAGCGACGGGTTCGATTGCCAGTACTCTGCCAGCGGAAAACGCAACCGGCAACTATGTCAAAGTCGTCCAGCGAATCCCGGTGAGGATCAAGCTCGATCCAAACCAGGATGGACTCGATATGCTTCGCCCAGGAATGTCCGTCGAACCGAACGTCCACGTGGAGTGAGCGAGACGATTTCGCTGATTCCAGGAATAACTGCAGAGGATGGAGATGGCTTTGGCCGGCAATCAGGAACATAGTGGATGGAAACCCCGGTATAACCCATGGCTGATCGCGGTTGTTGTCGCGATGGCAGCTTTCATGGAAGTGCTCGATACCAGTATTGCCAATGTCGCACTACCGCATATCGCCGGCAACCTTGGCGCGAGCCAGGATCAGAGCACATGGGTCCTGACGTCCTATCTTGTATCCAATGCGATCGTGTTGCCAATCACAGGATGGCTCACATCCATCATTGGGCGTAAGCGTTTCTTTCTTATCTGCATCGCCATATTCACTGTTTCTTCTTTGCTTTGCGGGATCGCCCCAAGTCTCGGGTTTCTGCTCCTGGCGCGCGTCATTCAGGGCGCTGGGGGCGGCGGCCTGCAACCGATGGCCCAGGCGATTCTGGCGGACATCTTTCCGCCGGCGAAACGTGGCCTAGCGTTTTCTCTCTACGCAGTCACAGCGGTATGCGCGCCCGCCCTCGGTCCCACACTGGGTGGATGGCTCACCGACAATTACTCCTGGCGCTGGATCTTCTTCATCAACCTGCCGGTAGGTCTGATCACGATGGTGCTGGTCCGTTACTTGGTCGACGATCCACCTTTTCTGAAACGAAAGACGCTGCGCGAGAGCAAACTCGACTATGTGGGCTTGTCAGCTCTGGCCCTCGGGATCGCATCGTTACAGATTGTGCTCGATAAGGGGCAGGAAGACGACTGGTTCAGCTCTCATTTCATCACCACACTGACGATCATGGCCGTCGTGTGTCTCACCTTCATGGTGCTTTGGGAATGGTATGAGAAAGATCCCATCGTCGACGTCCGGCTATTCAAGTCTTTTAATTTCTCCGCGTCAAACGTGATGATGTTCCTGGTCGGGGCCGTCTCCTTCTCGACCACCGTCCTTATGCCGCAACTCCTGCAAACCCTGATGGGCTATACCGCGCAAAAGGCCGGCATGGTGTTGTCCGGGGCAGCTTTGATTCTCCTGATTGAGCTACCGATCGTGGGGATTCTGACCTCAAAGATTCAGGGTCGTTATCTCATGGCAGCGGGGTGGGGAATGCTGTCCGTGGCGATGTACATCTCTACGAAACAAATAGATTTGCTAATGAGCTTTCAGTCAGCGTCGATTCTTCGCGTCATCCAGTATGTCCCCCTCGGCCTCGTTTTTGTCCCGGCTACAACGGTCGCGTACATCGGAATTTCTCAGGAGAAACGGAATTCCGTAGCGGGCCTGGTTAACTTCATGCGCAACCTTGGAAGCAGTTTCGGAACGTCGGCAGTGACAACCATTCTCGCGCAACGGTCGCAATTTCATCAGGTACGGTTGACCGAGCATACGGCAACGGGAGACGTCAACTTTCAGAGCATGCTGAACGGGAGCGCCCAGGCGGCGCAATCCATGGCCGGAAACGGACATGCGGATGCCAGCCAAGTTGGACTGGCGCAAATCTATCAGACAGTTCAGGCCCAGGCATCCTCGCTCTCCTATCTCGATGTGTTTCATATCTTGATGGTAACCACAGGCATCATGTTTTTTCTGTCGTTCCTCTTGCGGGCGAACAAGCCGAAAAAACAGGCAATGGCGGCACACTGAAGAGTGTGGCGTCCCTAGACAAGAGCTTTCGGGCTGGCTGTTTTGTCCCGGCGTTCCACCCTCGGATGGGGCGTCAAAATTTACCTCTTTCGGGGATTGTGGCGGACCGAGTCGCTCCATAGAGTTGTAGTATGAGCACTGAAGTAGAAACACCCGTTCTGGTTGACAGTTTCACGAATGAGCGTCTTGGCCTCTGTGCGAATGTGCGCGAGCTCCCAGGGAGCGAGGAACATGAACTCTTAGTGGTTGATTCCTTCTCGGGCGAGGTTGTAATCATGAGGACCCTCCCAAATAAGGAGCAAGCAATGAGAGCGGCCAAGTCCATCATCGAGATCGTCCCCGATTGAAAGTTCCCGCGCGATCAGAGTCACGAGACAAAGCCAAAGCCGAAGCCAATAGTCAAAATCTTCGCAAACGCTGACTGCGGAGTTTGCCTATGAAGATAGAACTGCCGCATTGAGACAGAATTGCTCGTCAGCAAGGCCGCGGGGGTTCAAATCCCTCCGGGCCCACCATCAAGTCAGACGGCGCGTGCGTGCTTTGTGCGCGGCTCTTCGATAGCATGAGCGCGTGGCATCTCTTCTTGAAATCGATCGTCTGGCAATTCGTTTTGGCGCTACGGCGGCCGTCCGTGAGCTGAATCTGTGCGTCGAGCAGGGCCAGGTTCTGGGCTTGGTTGGAGAGTCGGGGTCGGGCAAGTCGGTGACCGCCCTGGCCGTGTTGCGGCTGCTTGACCCAGCGGCAACCGTAGAGGGAGCCATTCGCTTTGGCGACGTGGATTTGCTGGCACTCGCACCGGAAGCGATGCGGCAACTGCGTGGCCGCGAGATCGCGATAGTCTTCCAGGAGCCGATGACGGCCCTGAACCCCATGATGTGCGTCGGCGAGCAGATTGCCGAGGCGATCCGCGTGCATCATCCCGAGCAATCGCGGCGGCAGTTGCGCGAAGCGGTGTTGGAGGCGATGGATGCCGTAGCTCTGCCCGATCCCGCATGCCGCTACCAGGATTATCCGCACCAGTTCTCGGGAGGCCAGCGGCAGCGCATTCTGATTGCCATGGCGATCGCCAACCGGCCGCGGCTACTGATTGCCGATGAGCCGACAACGGCGCTCGATGTCACCGTCCAGCAGCAGATTCTGGAGTTGCTGGCCAGCCTGCGCGAGCGTTTTGGGCTGACGATGTTGTTCATTTCACACGATCTGGCCGTGGTGTCACAGGTGGCCGACCGCGTGGCGGTGATGCGTCAGGGGCTGCTGCTCGAAGAGGCCTCCCGGGAGGTTATCTTCCGCAGTCCGGCTCATCCCTATACGAAAGCCTTGCTGGGCGCATTGCCAACCATGGAGACGGATATCCATAAGCCACTGGCAGTGCTCGAGCGGGCGGCGGATGCGGGCGCCCTGCCGCTCAGAGAGTGCTCGCCGGGCCATTGGGCGCGCATCGCGATCTGAGTTGACGCGCACTTCGGGCTTTGCATCCATGCTGAGTAGGACTAGATTGAGAGAGGCGCAATTTTTGCTTGATTTGCCGGTTGATCCATGCGTGCACTCATACTTTCCGATATTCACTCCAACCTGCAGGCCCTGAATGCCGTGATGGACTCCGCGCCGGAGCACGACGTCGTGTGGAACCTGGGCGACGTGGTGGGCTATGGGGCCAATCCCAACGAGGTGATCGACCGCGTACGCGAGCTGGGCCAGGTGTTTGTGCGCGGCAACCACGACCGCGCCTGCAGCGGGCTGACCGGTCTCCAGGATTTCAATCCGGTTGCTGGCCGTGCCGCGAAATGGACTCAGATCGTGCTCTCAGCCGAGCACACCGATTGGCTGAAGCAGATTCCGGCCGGGCCGATTATGCCCGATGGTCCGCAAGTAAGCTGCGTGCATGGATCGCTGCTTGACGAGGACGAATACGTGATGACGGTGCGCGATGCGTGGCTGCCCCTGCACGAGGCGACGACTCGGATCAACTTCTTCGGGCATACGCACCTGCAAGGGGGCTTTGCGACCAATGGCGAGGAGTGGTTCCGGCTGACTCCGCGCTACCATTCCCACAATGAGCCGGAGGAATTCGAGCTGCAGCTTCGCGACAACATTCGCTATCTCGTGAATCCGGGCTCGGTGGGCCAGCCTCGCGATGGAGACTGGCGCGCGGCTTTCGCCATTTATGACGACGTGCTGATGACGGTGACGTTTTGCCGCGTCCCATACGATGTTCGGCTTGCGCAGGCGCGCATCGTGCAGGCAGGGCTGCCTGATCGGCTGGCCACGCGTCTGCGCGACGGACGCTGAGCTTCGAATCTATCTCTTCAGGTCGAGAAAGCCTTGCGCAGGAAGGCCGAATGCATTCGCCACGCGGTTGCAGAGTCCCATCATTGTCCCGACATGGACGGCTTCGGCAATCTGCTCCTTCTGCCAGCCGAGGTCGCGCAGTTGCTGGACATCTTCCTTTGTGGTTTTGAAGGATTCGCCGTTTACCTTTCCTACATATAGCAAGAGATGTCGCTCCGCATCGCTGATCGCGGCTTCATTAATCTCTCCTGTGATGATCGTGGCGGCCACGTCCTCCGGCGCTCCGTGAACCAGCAGAAAGAATCCATGGCTGTCGAGACAGTACGGGCAGTCGTTCAGTTTCGAGATGTAAGTCGCAATCATCTCCTTCTGTCGCCGCGTGAGATATCCATCGGCGAAAAGCAGCGTGGAGGAGATATCGACCATCTGCCGTACAAATGCAGGATTTGTGCCGAAGCATTTCAGAATGCCGGGCACATCCTGCCGTCCTGTCTGGTCACGGAAGTATTGGTAGGCCGCGGCGGTCTCGCCCGTGGCTTCCGCTTCGTCGATAAGTGGAATTTTCGTTTCGACGGGTGGAGCGGGAGCCGGCCGCAATTCTGCAAGCCGTGCGTATTCGGGGCGAGTCATGCGGCCGGTTCTCCCTGTGTATTGCAATTATCGTTTCAGAAACTCACTCTTGCCGCCAGTTGG
>Ga0210386_10000473_pt1 | contig 36892 bp, 37 predicted proteins | sample IncBWH32OmetaG_FD_160091 | JGI IMG/M metagenome (GOLD analysis project Ga0210386, IMG submission 160091) | Forest soil microbial communities from Barre Woods Harvard Forest LTER site, Petersham, Massachusetts, United States - Inc-BW-H-32-O ...
CGAAAACGACGCCGACCCCCACGACGGGCACGTCTCCGTCGAAAGAAAGCAGCACGCCGGAAAAAACGACCGCGCCCGAAAAAACGAGCGAACCGGCGAAAAAAACGAGCGAACCGACCGCGACGACCGCGGCGAAAAAAACGCTTCCGTTCACGGGCTTCGACCTGCGCTGGACGGTCGGCCTCGGCCTGCTGCTGCTGGCGATGGGCGTCTCGATCGTCGTCGCGCAGCGCCGTCAGCGCCGCCGCGACGACAGCCTCTGAGCCGATCGGCTCGACAAGCTGAGTAGCGCGAACGGCCGCCGGTTTGCCGGCGGCCGTTCGTCTTCCCTTGGCGGCCCGGCGACGCGCACGGCGGTCGCGGGGCGCGCCTGAGATGCGCCCGAGTGGACTCGAACCACCACGGACCAAATGGTCCACAAGGCCCTCAACCTTGCGCGTCTACCAATTCCGCCACAGGCGCAGAGTGCGCGAGTATAGCCCTGCGACGCCCCAGCGACCGCGCACCGGCGGCGCGCCGGTCGCGCGCCTCGCCGCCGTCGACTGACTTCGAGGACCGGATCTGACGCGCCGTTCCGTGCGCGGGGAGCCGCCGCGCCGCGGTGCAGTCCGCCGCTCGCTCCTTGCGTCCGTCCAGGGGGGGCGCTACAGTGCGAACAAGTGTTCGTCCCAGACCACAGTCCCCGCGAACAGGGAGCCGTGCAGACATGGATCTGACCAAGCGCCAGCAAGAGATCTTCGACTTCATCCGCAAGTACTCGGCGAAGTACGGCTACCCGCCGACTGTGCGAGACATCGGCAAGGCGGTCGGGCTCGCGTCCTCGTCGACCGTGCACGCGCATCTCGCGAACCTCGAGAAACTCGGCCTGCTGCGTCGCGACCCGTCCAAGCCGCGCGCGATCGAGCTGCTCGACCGCGCGATGGGCAGCGCGGTCGAGACCGTGCGCGGGATCGTGCGCGCGGGCGACCTGCCGCTGCTCGGCTCGGTCGCCGCCGGCCAGCCGATGCTCGCCGAGGAGAACGTCGAGGACTACGTGTCGGTCCCGGAGATCGCCGGCGGCGGCGAAGGGGAGTACCTGTTGCGGATCCGCGGCGACTCGATGAAGGACGCGGGGATCATCGAGGGCGACTTCGTCGTCGTGCACCCGCAGGACACGGCGCGCGACGGTGATGTCGTCGTGGCGCTGCTCGGCGAGGAGGCGACGGTCAAGCGCTTCTTCCGCGAGGCCGACCACGTGCGCCTGCAGCCGGAGAACGACGCGATGGAGCCGATCCGCAGCAAAGAGGTCACGGTGCTCGGGCGCGTCGTGGGGCTGCTCCGGAGCGTTTGACGCGACCGATCGACGCGCTCCGCGCTACGCAAGCGCTCCGTCCAGAGCTTCGCGGCGCGCGCTCGACGCGCTACCTTGGTTAGGCAGGTCAGGCAGCCGCGGAGGCGTGAGCCTTCGAGGAAAGTCCGGACATCGAAGGGCAGGGTGGTCGGGAGATCGACCCGGGGAAACCCGCGGGAAAGTGCCACAGAAACAAACCGCCGATGGAGCCGTCCCACGTGAACGGCTCACAGGCAAGGGTGAAATGGTGCGGTAAGAGCGCACCGGCGTCGCGGCGACGCGGCGGCCGGGCAAACCCCGCCCGATGCAAGGCCAAACAGGACCGTTCGCAGGTTGCCCGCCGAGGTCCAGGTAGGCCGCTCAGATGGATGGCTGTTCAACGACAGAATCCGGCTTATCGACCCGCTAAGGAAAGGCCCCGCTTCGGCGGGGTCTTTCTATTTGGCTCGAGCCGCGCGAGCCGAGGGGGCGGTTCGACAACCAGACCGACGGTGCGTGGGCCCGATGAACGCGTCGAGCCCGAGGACCGCGAAGGACGGCCGGCGCTCGCGCGCGAGGAGTAGGCTCTCACGGCGAATGCTCCACGCGCTGCTCTGTCTGCTGCCGGTCGCCGCCGTTGTGCTGCCGCTGCTCGCGCGGCGCTACCCGGGCGAGCGGCTGCTGCTAGCGGCTCATCGCGAGCGTAGGCGTCGGCTGCCGCGGGCGCTCCTCGCCGCGGCCTCACACGGCCGCCAGCACGTCGTCGCTGTGCACGGAAGAGAGCTGATCGCTCGCTCGCTCGCCGTGCGGCCGCCACCGGCGGCGCTCGTGGCGAGCTAGCTCCCTCAGCCGGCATTCCGGACGACGGCCGCTCGCCCAGCGGACGCCTAGTTGCGCTGCGACGCCGTCGCGCGCGCTTGTGCTCCGCCGCCTCGTCCATCACCGATCGAGGAGCGCCTTTGCTCTCTTTCCCGTTGCGCTCGCGCGCGCTGGTTCGCATCGCGGACGGCGCCGCCGGCGCCGACCAGCGACACGACCGACCTCGGACAGATCGACTCGAGCACGCCCGCCGACGCGTGTCGATCCGCGTCGCGCTCGCGCTGACGATCGCCTCGACGGCGCTGCTCGGCTGTGCGCCTGCCGCGCTCGCGCACGCGCAGCTGCTCGGCACGTCGCCGCTGTCGGGCTCGACCGTGAAGGTCCAGCCGAGCGAGGTGACCTTCGAGTTCAACCAGGACGTCGGCGGCACGCTCGGCGCCGTGCGTGTCTACAACGCGCGGGGCGCCGAGGTCGACGACCTCGACGTCTCGCACCCCGACGGCAACGAGCGCTGGATGGGCGTCGGGCTGAAGCCGAACCTGCCCGACGGCACGTACACGGGCACCTACAGGGTGATCTCCGCCGACACGCACATCGTCTACGGCGGCGTCGTCTTCAGCATCGGCCATCCTGGCGCGGCGCCGAAGTTCACGGTCGCGGGCCTGATCGGCAAGAACGAGAGCGGCGAGGTGACGCGGGTCTCCTTCGGCGTCGTGCGCGCGCTCAACTACCTGACGCTCGCGCTGATGATCGGCGGTCTCGTGTTCCACTTCTTCGCGTGGACGCCCGCGCTCGGGCTCGTCGCCGGCGGCGAGGAGCGTTGGTCGCTGGCATCGCGCCTGTTCGCGTCGCGACTGACGAGGCTGCTTGCGCTCGCCGCCGTCGTCGGCGTGATCGTCAGCGTGCTCGGCCTGCTGCTGCAGGGCGCGAGCGCGGCCGGCGTCTCGCTGTGGAGCTCGCTGAAGAGCTCGATCGTCGACAACACGCTCGAAAGCCGCTTCGGCGAGGTCTGGGGGCTGCGGGCGATCGTCTGGATCCTGCTCGGCGCGCTGCTGGTCGCGACTCGCGCGCTCGGCAAGGGTGCGATCCCCGCGCTCGGGCCGGACGTTCGCGGCGACGGGACGCTGCAACCGTCGCGGCGCCCGACGCGCGCGGTTCTCGTGTTGGTCGCGCTCGGCTCGTCATACCTCGCGATCACGCCGGCGCTCGCCGGTCACGCGAGCATCGAGAGCCCCGTCGGCGTGTTCTTCCCGTCGGACGTCCTGCACGTCCTGTCGGGCAGCGTCTGGGTCGGCGGCATCGCGTGCCTGCTGCTGGCCGTGCCCCGCGCGACTCGCCGGCTCGAAGGCCCCGAGCGCAGCCGGCTGCTGCTCGCGACGCTCGCGCGCTTCTCGCCGATCGCGCTCGGCGCGGTCCTCGTGATCGCCGTGACCGGCGTGATCCAGGCGTACATCGACGTGCGGAGCTTTGAAGGCCTCCTCCACACGACCTACGGCGCGCTGATCATCGCCAAGATCGTCTTGCTCTCGGCGCTGATCGGTCTCGGCTGGGTCAACCGCCGGCGCGTCATCCCGGCGCTCGCGCGCCTCGTCGGCGATGGCCGCTCGCCCGGCGGCATCGGTGCGCTGGCTCGCCGCACGATGCGCGGCGAGCTCGCGCTGATGCTCTGCGTGTTCGGCGTGACCGCCGCGCTGATCAGCTACGCGCCGCCGATCGACGCCGCGAAGGGGCCGTTCTCGACGAACACGACGATCGGGCCGGCCGAGCTCGAGCTGACCGTCGAACCGGCGAAAGTCGGGCTCAACACCGTTCACCTCTACCTGATCGACGCGAAGACCGGCGCCCAGTTCACGGCGACGAAGGAACTCACGGTGACCGCAAGGTTGCCGTCGAAGGGGATCGGCCCGCTGGCGCTGAAGCCGACGCTCGCGGGCCCCGGCCACTACATCCTCAACGCGGCCGTGCTCAGCCCGGGCGGCGCGTGGAGCATCGAGGTGATCGATCGCGTATCTGAATTCGAACAGTACAACCGCACCGTCGAGGTCCCGATTCGATGACAGGAGGAAGATCGAGATGAACACGAAGAAGCTCGCCGCCACGCTCGCGCTCGCATCGCTCGCCGTTCCGGCCAGCGCGCAGGCGCACATCAGCCTGCATCCGAACACGATCCCGGCGGGCGCGTTCGCGACGCTCGACGTGCGCGTGCCGGGCGAGCAGGAAGGCGCGTACGTGAAGAAGGTCGACGTCCTCTTTCCCCAGGGATTCACCGGCGTCGATTACGAAAACGTGCCCGGCTGGGCCGCGAAGGTGATCGAAAGCAAGCTCGCGACGCCGATCAAAGAAGGCGGCGAAACGATCGACGCGGAGGTCTCGCAGGTCGTCTGGACGTGGACCGGCCCGTTGGGCAAGGTCGAAAACGGTCAGTTCATCCAGTTCCCGCTGTCGCTGGCGATTCCCGACACTGCGACCGGCAAGGCGCTCGAATTCAGGACGGTCCAGACCTACAGCAACGGTCAGGTCGTTCACTGGATCGAACCGTCGCTGACCGCCGAACACCCCTCTCCGCGGATCAACGTCACGGCCAAGGGCGGCGTGATCGAGGACGTCGCCGGCGACGAGGCGGGACCCGAAGCAGGACAGACCGGTGCGGCCTCGAGCGCCTCGACGCCGGTCCCGGCCGTATCGAAGGCGAGCGACGGCGGGGCGAGCAAGGGCCTCGGCATAACGGCGCTGATCGTCGGCGCGCTCGGCCTGATCGTCGGGCTCGGCGCGCTCGCGGCCGCGCGCCGAAAGGCGGCCTCGTGAGACAGGGCGCCGCCTCAGTCGCTCAGCAGCTCCCCGTCGGCCTCGCCGTATTCGGCGGAGCTCGGCTCCTCCTCGCCCTCGGCGTAGGCGTCGCGTGAGATCTTCGCGGGCGCGTGCTCGTCGCCGTGCGAGGTGTGTTCGATCAGTTCGCGCTCGGCCAGCTCGAACCCCTCGGACTGTCCGCCGCCGGCCTCGTCGACCGCCTCGCGCTCCCTGCGACGGCGCTCGTCGAGGTCGAGCAGCGGGTCTGGCATGTCGGCCGCCATCCACGCACTGTACCCGCTCGCGCTCCCCTCCACGCGCAGCTCGGGCGTGTCTCGATCTCCTCCCAAGCATTCCCCCTGGGGGTATGCTCAGACGATGTCCCAACCAGACGGCAAGGCGTCGAGCCATCCGGACGGCAGCACTTCGAAGACTTCCGCGCGCGCCTACACCGCGAGCAAGGACGAGCTGCAGCGACGGCTCGCGCGGATCGAGGGGCAGGTCCGCGGCGTCTCGAAGATGGTCGCCGAGGACCGCTACTGCATCGACGTGCTGACGCAAATCTCGGCGATCGAGGCGGCGCTCGACAAGGTCGCGCTGGGATTGCTCGACGACCACGCGCGCGTCTGCGTGCTCGGCGGCGAGGACTCCGAGCGCGAGCAGCGCACCGAGGAGATGATGGCCGCCGTCGGGCGGCTGCTGCGCCGCGGCTAGCTGGCTACTGCTGAAGCTGCTCGCGCGCCGTTTGCATCAGCGTCGGCGTGCCCTTCAGCGCGTCGAGCGCCTCGCGCATCGACTCGAGCTCACACGCGATCTTCGCCGGCCACTGCTTCTGCGGATGCTCGTCGAGCGTCTTCAGCCCGTTGCCGGTGATCATCGCGACGATCGTGTCGTCCGGCGCGAAGCGGCCCGCCGCGGCGAGCTTCTCGAGCACCGCGATCGTCGTGCCGCCGGCTGGCTCGGTCAACAGACCCTCGGTCGCCGCGAGCAGGTCGATCCCGGCGAAGATCTCCGGGTCCGACGCGAACGCGGCCGTGCCGCCGCGTTTGTGCACGGCATCGATCACCAGATAGCCGTCGCCCGGCGCGCCGATCGCGAGCGAATGCGCGGCCGTCTCGGGCATCACCGGCACGACCTCCGCCTCCTCGGCGAGGATCGCCGAGGCGATCGGGTTGCAGCCGCTCGGCTGCGCGATGTGGATGTGCGTCCGCTCCGTCTCGGCGAGCCCCAGCAGCTGCAGCTCGTTCAGCCCCTTGTGCACGCGCGAGGACAGCGTGCCGCCGGCGGCCGGGATCAGCAGGTGGTCGGGCGCGTTCCAGTCGAGCTGCTCGACGACCTCGAACGCCGCCGTCTTCGCGCCCTCGGCGTAGAACGGACGCAGCGTGATGTTCGCGAAGTCGATGCCCGTCGCTTCGGCGAGCTCGCGGCAGCGGCGATTGGCTTCGTCGTAGTTGCCCTCGACCTGCACGACCTTCGCGCCGAGCGCCATGCACACGCGCGCCTTCATCTCCTCGAGTCGGTTCGGGTAGAAGATGAACGCGTCGACGCCGGCCTTTGCCGCGAGCGACGCGACGGCGGTGCCGACGTTGCCGGTCGACACGCATCCGATCTCGCCCTTGCCGCGCTCGAGCAGCCGCGCGACCGACATCGAGACGACGCGATCCTTGTATGAAAGGCTCGGGCGGTTGCTCGAGTCGTCCTTCAGGTACAGGTTGCTCAAGCCAAGCTCCGCGCCGAGCCGGTCGGCGCGGATCAACGGCGTGTAGCCGGAGTGCCGCCCGACGCGCGCCTGCGCGGCGGCGTCGACGATCGGCAGCAGCTCCTCGAAGTGCCAGATGTTGTGTGGGCGCTCGGGGCTCGGGAAGTCGCGAAAGTGGCTCGCCGCGAGCTCGTAGTCGTAGACGACGTCGAGCCCCTTCTTGCAGTCCGGGCACGAGAACACGGTCGACTCGAGCGGCCAGCTCTGATCGCAGCGATGGCAGACCAGCGCGCTCGCGCACGAGCGCGTCCGCTGCCGCGATCCCTGCCGAGGGCTCTCGATCGTCTGCGGGCTCATGCGACGACCTCCAACGATACGCCGGGCCACGGCGTCTGCGCGCCGTCGTCGCCGTGGCCGAGCGCGATCCACAGCTCCTCGGCGACGTGCGGCGCGAGCGGCCCGAGCAGCTGCGCGAGCGTCGCGAGCGCGTCGAGCAACGCCTCGCTGTCGGAGCTCCCGAGCGCGTCCTCGCGCGCCAGCACGCGCTTCTCGAAGTCCTTGATCCGGTCGAACAGGCGCATCACGTTGCGCACGGCGCTGTGCGTCTCGAGCGCGTCCATGTCCTCGGTCGTCTTCTCGACGGCCTTCTCCGTCCACTGGCGCAGTTTCAGGCGCAGATGCTCGGTCATGTCTCTGACCGGCTCGTCGGCGCCGCCGAGCGGGGCCGCCTGCTCGATGTCCGCGGTGAGCGCGGCCGCCGTCGCGAGCCGCGTCTGCGAAAACTCCCAGACCTGCGTCAGGAAGCGATGCGCGCGCAGCACCGCCGAGTCGCTCCAGTTGAGCGTCTTCTGCGGTCGCGCGGCGTACAGCACGGCGAGCCTCACCGTGTCCGCTCCATAGCGCTCGACGAGCGCGTCGGGGTCGACGACATTGCCCAGATGCTTGCTCATCTTGCGCCCGTCGCTGATGACCATCTCGTGAAACAGGCAACCGGCGAACGGCTCGCCGTCGTCGAGGAACGCCAGGGGGCCGACGTCGCGCAACGCCTTCGTCACGATCCGCTGGTCGAACACGAAGTTGCCGCTGTCCGAGCCGGCGACGACGCGCTCGGACGGCAGCCAGTGGCGCAGGTCGCCGAGCGCGAGGATCTGCTCGAGCGACGCCTCGCGCGACTCGGGCGGCACGCACACGGGCACCCACAGCCAGAGGGCGTCGAAATGGCAGTCGAGCGTGTCGGTCTCTCGCTCGGCCGGACCACCGCAGACCGGGCACGTCGTCTTCACGAAATCATCATTCTCGGCGAGCGGGTTTCCGGTGCCGGTCGGTTTCAGATCGAGCGGCAACAGCACCGGCAGCTGCTCCTTCGGCAGCGGCACGGCGCCGTGCGTCTCGCAGTAGACGATCGGGATCGGCGTGCCCCACGAGCGTTGGCGCGAGATCGAGAAGTCCTCGGCCTTGTAGCGCACGGCCGCGCGCGGCGGCGACGCCTCGCCGGCGATCGGCGCGCGCGAACGCTCCAGGCGCTCGGCCAGGCGCTCGGCGAGCACCTCGTCGGTGCGGTCCGCCTCCGGCACGCCGAGGACGGCCGTCGCGCCGAAGCGCCCGTCGACGCCGGGCGAGATCAGCACCGGCAGCGAGCGCTCGCCACTCGGCGCCCGCAGCGAGCGGCCGGTGTCGACCAGCGCGATCGTGCGCGCGTCGCGCGAGCTGCGCTCGACGCCGCTCTGGCGAAGCTCGTCGAGCTGCTCGCGCACCGACGGCTCGCTCGCCCACGCGTCGATCTCGGGGTGCTTCGGCGAGATCAGCACGAAGCGAGCTCGATCGAGCGCGTCGGCGTGCGGCGTGAACACGGTCAGCCGCTTGCCGTCGGCGCCGCTCAGCTCGACCTCGACGCCGTCGACGCGCCCAAGCACGAAGCGCTGGCTGGCGAGCGCGACGTCGTCCCATTTGCCGTTCGCCGCGAGCTCGTCCAGGCGGCGGTCGTTCTCGGGCACGTACTCGCTGATCCGCAGGTGCCACGTCGGGCGCTCGATCAGCCGCACGGGGTTGTGGCAGCGCCAGCAGCGGCCGTCCTCGACCTGGATGCTCGCGAGCGTCGTCTGGCACGTGTCGCACCAGTCGACGTTGCCCGTGCCGCGGTACACGAGGCCGGCGTCGAGCAGGACGAGGAAGAGCCACTGTGACCAGCGGTACATCGCCGGGTCGGAGCTCATGAACGTGCGCTCCCAGTCGAACGAGAAGCCGAGCCGCTGCAGCTGCCCGGTCATGTGCTCGGCGCAGCGCGCGACCCACTCGCTCGGCGGGATCCCGCGATCGATCGCGCCGAGCTCGGCCGGCAGCCCGAACGCGTCGAAGCCGAACGCGAACAGCACCGTGTTCCCGCGCGCGCGTTGGAAGCGCGCGTAGGCGTCTCCGATCGAGTAGCTGCGCACGTGGCCGATGTGCACGTTGCCCGACGTGAACGGCGCCGACGGCTTGATGTACAGGTGCGGACGATCGTCGCCCACGGCCGGCGTGCGCGCCGCGTCGCGCTCGCGCCACGCGGCTTGCCGTCGCGCCTCGATCGCGTGCGGCCGATAGCTCGTGTGATCCCCCACGCTCATGTAAGGCGAGGATATCCAAGGGCATCGCGCGCCGAGCGCCGTTGCTATGCTCGAATCCGGTTGGCCGACGCGCGCGAAAAGCTCCTCACGACGCCTCGCCGACCCCTGTCCAGCCCTGCCTCCAGCGGGGCTTTCTCGCCTGTGCCCCAGAGGGTATCCGCGCCGACTGCGAGGATCAAGCGATGGAGATAGAGATCGGGCGCGGCAAGAAGGCCCGCCAGGCATATGGATTCGACGACATCGCAATCGTCCCCTCGCGCCGCACGCGCGACCCCGACGACATCGACATCTCGTGGAAGCTCGGCCCCTACCAGTTCGAGCTGCCGATGCTCGCGTCGGCGATGGACGGCGTCGTCTCGCCGCGCACCGCCGGGATCATCGGCAAGCTCGGCGGCCTCGCGGTGCTCAACCTCGAGGGCATCTTCACGCGCTACGAGGACGCCGAGGAGCAGCTCGAGCGAATCGCGTCGCTGCCGAAGGAGCTCGCGACGCGTGAGATGCAGGAGATCTACGCCGAGCCGATCAAGCCCGAGCTGATCGCCCAACGGATCGCCGAGATCAAGGAGCAGAAAGTCGTCGTCGCGGCGTCGCTGACGCCGCAGCGCGTGCTCAAGTTCCACGAGATCGCGATGGAGGCCGGGCTCGACGTGCTCGTGATCCAGGGCACGGTCGTCTCCGGCGAACACGTCTCGACCGTCTCCGAGCCGCTCAACCTGAAGGAGTTCATCCCGGCGCTCGACGTCCCGGTCGTCGTCGGCGGCTGCGCCTCCTACCACACGGGCTTGCACCTGATGCGCACGGGCGCCGCCGGCGTCCTCGTCGGCGTCGGCCCTGGAGCGGCATGTACGACGCGCGGCGTGCTCGGGATCGGCGTGCCGCAGGCGACGGCGATCGCCGACGTCGCGCACGCGCGCTCTACGCACATGCTCGAGACGGGCGAGTACTCGCAGGTGATCGCCGACGGCGGCATGCGCAACGGCGGCGACGTCTCGAAGGCGATCGCGCTCGGCGCCGACGCGGTGATGATCGGCTCGCCGCTCGCGCGTGCGTATGAAGCGCCCGGACGCGGCTTTCACTGGGGCATGGCGACGTTCCATCCGAGCCTGCCGCGCGGCGCGCGCGTGGCGACGCGTCAGAACGGGACGCTCGAGGAGATCCTCGTCGGCCCGGCGCGCGAGAACGACGGCACGTTCAACCTGTTCGGCGGCCTGCGCACGTCGATGGCGACGTGCGGACACAAGGACCTCGCCGAGTTCAACCGCGCGGAGGTCGTGATCGCGCCGGCGCTGCAGACCGAGGGCAAGTCGCTGCAGCGCGACCAGGAAGTCGGCATGGGCGCCACGAACGGAAAGGCTGCCGCTCTCGTCCATGACTGAGACCGCGGTTTCGGCGTCTGAGTCAGTCGCCGCGGAGGCAGTGCCAACCCAGGCCGCGACCGAAGAGGTTGTGGTTCTCGACTACGGCGGTCAGTACAGCCAGCTGATCGCGCGCCGCCTGCGCGAGTGCGGCGTGTTCAGCGAGCTGCTGCCGCACGACGTCCCGATCGAGAAGGTCGCCGCGCGCAAACCGCGCGGGCTCGTGCTCTCGGGCGGGCCGGCGTCGGTCTACGCCGATGGCGCGCCGCGCCTCGACCGCGAGCTGCTCGAGCTCGGCGTGCCGGTGATGGGCATCTGCTACGGCATGCAGCTGCTCGTGCACGAGCTCGGCGGGCGCGTCGAGCAGGCCGAGGTCGGCGAGTTCGGGCGCTCCGACCTGCACGTCTTCGAGCCCGGCGTGCTGCTGCGCGCGATGCCGGCTGAGCAGACGTGCTGGATGTCGCACCGCGACACGGTCTTCGAGCCGCCGCCCGGTTTCACGGCGCTCGCGTCGTCGAGCTCCTCGCCGGTAGCCGCCGTCGAGGACTCGAAGCGCGAAATCTACGGCATCCAGTTTCACCCGGAGGTCGTGCACACGCCGTACGGCCAGGAGATCCTGACGCGCTTTTTGACCGAGATCTGCGGCTGCGAACAGACGTGGTCGCCGGCGTCGATCGTCGAGGACCAGATCGACCGGATCCGCGAGCAGGTCGGCGAGGCGAACGTGATCTGCGGGCTGTCGGGCGGCGTCGACTCCTCCGTCGCCGCGCTGCTCGTGCACCGCGCGATCGGCGATCAGCTGACGTGCGTGTTCGTCGACCACGGGCTGATGCGCAAGGACGAGGGCGAGCAGGTGATCGGCGCGTTCCGCGACACGTTCAAGGTGCCGCTCGTCGCCGTCGACGCCGAGGCACGCTTCCTCGACAAGCTCAAGGGCGTGACCGAGCCGGAGGCCAAGCGCAAGGCGATCGGCGCCGAGTTCATCCGCGTGTTCGAGGAGGAGGCGACGAAGCTCGCCGGCGCCGGCGGCGAGGGCGCGCGCTTCCTCGTGCAGGGGACGCTGTACTCGGACGTGATCGAGTCCGGCGGCGGCGCCGGCGCGGCGACGATCAAGTCACACCACAACGTCGGCGGCCTGCCGGACGACCTGCAGTTCGAGCTCGTCGAGCCGCTGCGCGCGCTGTTCAAGGACGAGGTTCGCGCCGTCGGCGCCGAGCTCGGTCTGCCCGAGCGCCTCGTCTGGCGCCAGCCGTTCCCCGGCCCCGGCCTCGCGATCCGCGTCGTCGGCGGACAAGCGACGCGCGAGCGCCTCGACGTGCTGCGCGAGGCCGACCACATCCTGCAGGAGGAGATCCGCAAGGCAGGGCTGTACCGCGAGCTGTGGCAGTCGTTTTGCGTGCTCCCCGACGTGCGCACGGTTGGCGTGCAGGGCGACGAGCGCACGTACGGCTACGTCGTCGTCGTGCGCGCCGTGACGAGCGACGACGCGATGACCGCCGACTGGGCGCGGCTGCCGTACGACCTGCTCGAGACGATCGCCTCGCGCATGATCAACGAGCTGCGCGAGGTCAATCGCGTGGTGCTTGACATCACGAGCAAGCCGCCAGGGACGATCGAGTGGGAGTAGTCGGGGCGTAGTCCGCGAAGGCGGCCGACTTGGCCTATGATGTGCGCCTCGCCGCGCGTCCGCAGGTCTGGCACGCGTGGCCTTTTCACGCGTATGGCACCCTCCACCAAGACTTACGTAGCGAAGCCGACCGATCGCGAGCGCAATTGGCTGCTCGTCGACGTCAACGGCCTGACGCTCGGGCGCGTGGCGACGCAGATCGCGGACGTGCTGCGCGGCAAGCGCAAGCCCGAGTACACGCCGCACGTCGACACGGGCGACTTCGTCGTCGTCGTCAACGCCGAGAAGGTCCACGTGACGGGCAACAAGCGCGCCGACAAGCGCTACTACCGCCACTCCGGCTACCCTGGCGGGCTGCGCTCGCGCACGTTCGAGGAGATGCAGGCGCGCCGCCCCGAGGAGATCATCCGGCTCGCCGTCAAAGGGATGATGCCGCGCAACCGCCTCGCGCGAAAGCAGCTGACGAAGCTGAAGATCTACGCCGGGCCCGAGCACCCGCACATCGCGCAGAAACCGCAACCCTTGGAGATCGAACGCTGATGGCCGACGAGGAGACCCCCGAGACGCCCGACGCCGCTGCCGAGCCGACCGCCGACGCCGGCGAGCAGCACGCGGTGCCGACCGATGACGCCAAGGAGATCGCAGGCGCCGCCGAGGACGCGGCGCTCGAGGCCGCACAGGAGGCGGGCGAGGCCGGCGGCGAGAATGCGCCGGAGCCGGCGACCGTCGAGCCCGCCGGCGAGGGTCACGCGGTGCCGAGCGCCGACGCCCAGGAGATCGCAGGCGCCGCCGAGGACGCGGCACTCGAGGCCGCACAGGAGGCGGGCGACGCGGTCGCCGTCGAGGCCGCGGTCGACGAGGAGGAGGACGAAGGCGACGACGCCGACGTCGCCGCGCCGAGCGCCAAACCGTCGGTGCCGGGCGCGCACCTGGAGGTGGACATCGTCCCCGAGGGCGCCGACCCGCTCGGTCGCGAGCAGGGCTACGAGGACCCGTACGCGGTCGAGGACGAGGAGGGCGCGCCGGCGCCGGCCGGCGAGGCTCTGGAGGACGGCGAGGAGACGCTGACCGAGCCGATCGCGTCCGCCGCGATCGACCTCGCCGCGGACGCTCGCTACCGCGCGACGGGCAAGCGCAAGACGGCGATCGCGCGCGTCACGCTGCGTCCGGGCAAGGGCACGTACCTGATCAACGGGCGCACGCTCGAGCAGCACTTCCCGCGCGACACGCTTCAGCGCAACATCCGCCAGCCGCTCGAGACGGTCGGCTATCAGGAGAAGATGGACGTCGTCGCGCGGCTGCACGGCGGCGGCATCTCGGCGCAGGCCGGCGCGTTGCGCCACGGCGTCTCGCGCGCGCTGCTCGAGGCCGACCCGAACCTGCGCGGCGAGCTCAAGCGAAGGGGCTTCCTGACGCGCGACTCGCGCGCGAAGGAGCGCAAGAAGGCGGGCCTGAAGAAGGCGCGCAAGCGGCCTCAGTTCTCAAAGCGCTAGCACCGATAACACGGGGGTGAAGATGGCCCGCAAACTGTTCGGGACGGACGGTGTGCGTGGGGTCGCCGGGGAGTTCCTCAGCGCCGAGCTCGCGCTCGCGCTCGCGCGCGCGGCGACGGCGCTCGCCGACGCCGAGCGCCCGCAGGTGTTGATCGTGCGCGACACGCGCGAGTCGGGCGAGATGCTCGAGGCGGCCGTCGCCGCCGGCGTCGCGTCGGCCGGCGGCGACGCGCTGCTCGGCGGCGTCCTGCCGACCCCCGCCGCGCCGCTGCTGCTGCTCCGCTACGGCTTCGACCTGGCGGTCGTGCTGTCGGCGTCGCACAACCCCTACGCCGACAACGGCGTGAAGTTCTTCGCCGCCGACGGCTACAAGCTCTCGGACGAGACCGAGCGCGAGATCGAAGCGGCGCTGGAGCGAGAGCCGGTGGGGGAGGGCGCGTCGATCGGCGGTGTGCGCGCGCTGCGCGGCGCGAGCGAGGACTACCTGCGCGAACTGCACACGCGCTTCGCCGAGCTCGACCTGAGCGGCGCCGGCGTGCTGCTCGACTGCGCCAACGGCGCGACATTCGAGGTCGCGCCGGAGATCTTCAGGCGGCTCGGCGCGAGCGTCGCCGTGATCGCCGACGAGCCGGACGGTCGCAACATCAACGACGACGTCGGCTCGACGCACGTCGAGGCGCTCGCCGAGCGCGTGCTCGCGGGCGGCCACGACGTCGGCTTCGCGTTCGACGGCGACGGCGACCGCGTGCTCGCGGTCGATCGCGCGGGCACGGTCGTCGACGGCGACGAGCTGCTCGCGCTCGCCGCGCTCCACCTGCGCGGCGCCGGGCGCCTGTCCGGCGACGGCGTCGTCGTCACGGTGATGACGAACTACGGCTTTCACTCGGCGATGGAGCGCGCCGGCGTCGCGGTCGCGACGACCGGCGTCGGCGATCGCTACGTGCTCGAGGAGCTGCGCGCGCGCGATTGGGCGCTCGGAGGCGAGCAGTCCGGCCACATCATCGAGATGGGCTTCAACCGCACGGGCGACGGGATCGCGAGCGCGCTGCTGACGATGGAGGCGCTGGCCGGCGGCGACCTCGCCGAGCGCCACGCGATGGCGAAGCTCCCGCAGCGGCTCGTCAACGTGCGCGTGCGCGATCGTGACGCGCTGACGCACGCGAACGGGGTCGCCGAGGCGGTGCGCCGGGCCGACGCCGAGCTGAGCGGCCGTGGGCGCGTGCTCGTACGCCCGAGCGGCACCGAGCCGCTCGTGCGCGTGATGGTCGAGGCGCCGACCGACGCCGAGGCGGCCGACGTCTGCGACCGCCTTGTCGCGCTCGTCGAGACCGAGCTCGGTTAGGACAAGCGGCCGATCGCGCCCTTGCGCGGCCGATCGCCGTAAAAGGCGCTGGTATCTTCGCTCTGATGTGCGGCATCGTCGGCTATGTGGGTGCGCGTCCGGTGCGCGAGCTGCTGCTCGAGGGTCTCAGCAAGCTCGAGTACCGCGGCTATGACTCGGCCGGGATCTCGGTGATCGCCGACGGGCGGATCGACGCCGTCCGCGCAGTCGGCAATCTCAGCGCGCTCGAGGCGAAGCTCGATCTCGAGCGCGCCCAGGCGGGCGGCGCCGTCGCGCTCGCGGCGATGCCCGCGACGACGGGCATCGGCCACACGCGCTGGGCGACGCACGGTCGCGTCAGCGAGGAGAACGCCCATCCTCACGACGACAATCGCGGCCACATCCACGTCGTCGTCAACGGGATCGTCGAGAACTACATGGCGCTGAAGGCGCGCCTGTCGGCCGCAGGCAGCGTCTTCACCTCGGAAACCGACGCAGAGGTGATCGCGCACCTGATCGCGGCCCACTGCAGCGACGACCTCGCCGAGGCCGTGCGGCTCGCGTTCGCCGAGCTCGAGGGCCACTACGCGTTCGTCGCGATGAGCGTCGACGAGCCCGACACGCTGGTCGGCGCGCGCAAGGAGTGCCCGCTGGTCATCGGGCGCGGCGAGGGCGAGCAGTTCGTCGCGTCAGCCGTGCCTGCGTTCCTCTCGCAGACGCGCCGCGTGCAGTACCTCGAGAACGGCGAGATCGTCGTCTTGCGCCCCGACGGCGTGCACATCTTCAAGGGCGACGGCGAGGAGGTCTCGCGCGAGGTCGAAGCGGTCGACTGGGACCAGGAGACGGCCGAGAAGGGCGGCTACGAGACGTTCATGCTGAAGGAGATCCACGATCAGGCCGACGCCGTCGCCGACACGATCTTCGACCGCACGGCGCGCTCCGACGGAGTCGATCTCGACGAGCAGGGCGCGCTCGACGAGGCGATCCTCGCGGGCGTGCAGCGGATCATCGTAGTCGCCTGCGGCACCGCCTACCACGCCGGCCTGATCGGCCGCTACGCGCTGGAGGAGTGGGCGCGCGTGCCCGTCGAGATGGACATCGCCTCCGAGTACCGCTATCGCAATCCCGTCGTCGGTCCGGACGACCTCGTGATCGGGATCTCGCAGTCGGGCGAGACGGCTGACACGCTCGCCGCGATGCGCCTCGCGCGCGAACGCGGCGCGACGGTGCTCGCGATCACGAACACGCGCGGCTCGCAGGCCACGCGCGAGGCCGACGGCGTGCTGTACACGCGCGCCGGCCTCGAGATCGGCGTCGCCGCGACGAAGACGTTCGTCTGCCAGGTCGCCGTCATGTACCTGCTCGCGCTGCGCCTGGCCGAGCTGCGCGGCACGCTGCCGCCGGACCGGATCGCCGAGCTCGTCGTCGAGCTCAAGCGCCTGCCGCACACGATCGACGAGGTGATCGCGCGGAGCGAGAGCGCGGCGCAGGAGATCGCCGAGAGCTGTTGGAAGGCCGACTTCTTCCTCTACATCGGTCGCCACGTCGGCCTGCCGGTCGCGCTCGAGGGCGCGCTGAAGCTGAAGGAGATCTCCTACATCTCGACCGACGCGTACGCCGCCGGCGAGATGAAGCATGGGCCGATCGCGCTGCTCGACGAGGCGACGCCGGTCGTCTGCGTGGCGACGCGCTCGCCCGTGCTCGACAAGCTCGTCTCGAACATCCAAGAGGCGCGCGCGCGCGGCGCCCACGTGATCGCGATCAGCACCGCCGGCGACGGCGAGGTCGAGCCGCATGTCGATGCGTCGATCGGCGTTCCGGCGACCGACTGGATGCTGCAGCCGATCCTCGCCGTGATCCCGCTGCAGCTGCTCGCCTACCACGTCGCGCGCAAGCGCGGCCTGAACGTCGATCAGCCGCGCAACCTGGCGAAGACCGTCACGGTCGAGTAGCCGGCGACCAGGCGCGGACGCTCCGCGCAGCGCGCGTGCCGGCCGTCGATCCGCGCGGCGTCTAGCATCGCTCCTCGTGGAGCGCCTGCCCGACTGGTTGACGCCGCTGCCCGACGCCGAGGCGATGCGGGCGATCGACCGCTGGGCGATCGAGCGCCAGGGCGTGCCGGGGCTCGACCTGATGGAGCGCGCCGGCGCGGGCGTCGCGCGCGCCGTCGAGCAGCTCGCGCCGAACGGCGCCGTGGCGGTCGTCTGCGGCAAGGGCAACAACGGCGGCGACGGCCTCGTCGTCGCGCGGCTGCTGCGCGAAGCCGGGCGTGAGGTGGCCGTCGTCTGCGTCGAGCCGCCGGCGACGTTTCGCGGCGACGCGGCGACGAACCTCGAGCGTTTGCCCGGCGATGCGCCGCTGCCGCTCGCGCACGGCGCGGCGGCGATCGCGCGCGCGGCGGCGATCGTCGACGCGCTGCTCGGGACGGGCTTCGAGGGTGCGCCTCACGGGCCGGCGGCGGATGCGATCGCGGCGATCGAGGCGGCGGACGCGCCGGTCGTCGCGATCGACGTCCCGAGCGGCGTCGACGCCTCGACCGGCGTCGTCGCGAGCGTGGCGGTGCACGCCGCGGTCACGGTCACCTTCCACGCGGCGAAGCCGGGGCTGTGGATCATGCCGGGCAAGGCATGCGCCGGCGACGTGCAGACGATCGACATCGGCGTCCCGCGTGGCGCGCCGAGCGATGCGTCGATCGGCCTGATCGAGCCGAGCGTCGGCGAGCGCCTGCCGCGCCGCGCCGGCGACACGACGAAGTTCGTCTCCGGCGAGGTCGTCGTCGCGGGCGGCTCGCGCGGGCTGCTCGGAGCGCCGCGGATGGCCTCGCACGCCGCGATGCGCGCGGGCGCCGGCTACGTGATCGCGTGCGTGCCGGCGTCGCTGCAGGACGCGCTCGCGACGGCGGCGACGCCCGAGTTGATGACACGCGGGCTGCCCGAGCAGGACGGCTCGCTCGCGCCGGCGGCGGTCGCGCGCGTGCTCGAGAACGTCAGGCCGGGCGGCGCGCTCGCGCTCGGCCCGGGCCTCGGGCGCAGCGACGGCGCCGTCGCGTTCGCGCGCGAGCTGGCGCGCGAGGCGCGCGCGCCGCTCGTGCTCGACGCCGACGGGTTGAATGCGCACGCCGGACGCCTGGAGGAGCTGCGCGCGCGCCAGGCGCCGACGATCCTGACGCCGCACGCCGGCGAGCTCGCGCGGCTGCTCGAGCTCGACAGCGCGGAGGTCGAGCGCGAGCGCCTGCGCCACGTGCGCGACGCCGCCGAGCGCTCGGGCGCGGTCGTCGTGCTGAAGGGCGATGACACGTTGATCGCCGAGCCGGCCGGGCGCGTCGCCGTCAGCCGCAGCGGCAGCCCGGCGCTCGCGACGGCCGGGACCGGCGACGTGCTGACGGGCGTGATCGGTGCGTTGCTGGCGGCGCGGCTCGACGCGTTCCTCGCCGCGAGCGCCGGCGTGTGGCTGCACGCGGCCGCGGGGCGCGAGGCGGCGCGACGGCAGGGCGCGGCCGAGGGCGTCATCGCAAGCGACGTGATCGACGCGCTGCCGGCCGCACGCGCGGAGGCCCGCGCGTGACGCCGCCGCGCGCGCAGGCGAGCGTCAATGTCGCGGCGATCGAGCGCAACTGCGCCCGGCTGCGCGGCGAGCTGGGCGAGCGCGGCGAGCTGTGCGCTGTCGTCAAGGCCGACGGCTACGGCCACGGCGCCGTGCAGAGCGCGCTCGCGGCGCTCGCTGGCGGCGCGAGCTGGCTAGCGGTGGCGACCGCCACCGAGGCGTGCGAGCTGCGCGAAGCGGGCGTCGCGACGGCGCCGATCCTCGTGATGGGCGCGTTGAGCCTGCCCGAGCTGCGCCAGGCGCTCGCGGCGGACGCCGACGTCGTCGTGTGGAGCGAGCGCTACGTGCGCGCCGTCGCCGAGGCCGGTGGCGGGCGCGTGCACGTCAAGCTCGACTCCGGCATGGGTCGCCTCGGCACGCGCGACGCGGCGCTCGCCATGCGCCTGCTCGAGGCGGCGCGCGAGGCGCGCGGCGTGCGTCCAGTTGGGCTGATGACGCACTTCGCGACGGCCGACGAGCTCGACGACGAGGGCTTCTTCGCAGGGCAGCTCGACGCGTTCACGCGCTGGGTGCGCGAGTGCAAGGGCGCGCAGCCGGAGCTGATCGCGCACGCGGCGAACAGCGCTGCGCTGCTTCGCGACGCGCGCTCGCACTTCGACATGGCGCGCTGCGGGATCGCCGTGTACGGCATGGACCCGTTCGGCGAGGACCCGGCGCTGCGCTCGCTGGAGCCCGCGCTCGAGCTGAGCTCCTACGTCGCCGAGGTCAAGCGCTGCCGCGCTGGCGAGAGCGCAGGCTACGGCAGGCGCTTCGTCGCCAAGCGCGACACGCAGCTCGGTGTGCTGCCGATCGGCTACGGCGACGGATGGCGGCGCGGCTTCTCGAACAACGCCGACGTGCTGATCGCCGGCGCTCGCCGTCCGCTGGTCGGCACGGTCAGCATGGACAACGTGACGATCGACCTCGGCCCCGACCCCGGCGCTGAGCGCCTGCGCGGCGAGCCAGCGACGCTGATCGGCAGTGACGGCGAGGAGCGGATCACGGCCGAGGAGCTGGCGCGACGGCTGCAGACGATCAACTACGAGATCACGTGCGCGCTGACCCCGCGCGTCCAGCGAGTGCACCACCGCGACGGCGTCGCCCTGCAGCTGCTCGTCGCCGGAGGGGGCGCTGCGGACGCCGTCGCCGCGGCGCCGTGGCTGCCCGCGCGCGATGGCTGACGCGCTCGACGCCGCGCGCGCGGCGCTCGCGGACCGTCCGGCGTGGCTCGTCGGCGGCGCGATCCGCGACCGTGTGCTCGGGCGCGAGACGCTCGACCTCGACGTCGTCGTCGACGGCGACCCGGAGCAGGCCGCGCGCGCGATCGCGCGCGCGGCGGGACGGGCTGCTTGCTTCGCGCTGTCGGAAGAGTTCGGCGCGTGGCGCGTCTCGGCGCGAGACGCGTCGTGGCAGGTCGACGTCGAGCCGCTGCGCGGCGGCTCGCTCGAGTCCGACCTCGCGCTGCGCGACTTCACCGTCAACGCGATCGCCGAGCCGCTCGCGGGCGGTCCGATGATCGACCCGCTCGGCGGCCTCGCCGATCTCGCCGCGCGTCGCCTGCGCCTCGCCTCGTCGCGCGCGTTCGTCGATGACCCGCTTCGCGTGCTGCGCCTCGCGCGCGTATCGGTCGAGCTTGGGCTCGTCGCCGAGCCGGAGGCGCTGCGCGCGGCGCGCGCGCACGCGATCGAGCTCGTCGACGTCTCGCCCGAGCGCGTGTTCGTCGAGCTGCGCCGGATCGTCGCCGCGCGCGAGGCGCTGCGCGGCCTGGAGCTGATGCACGAGTTGGGCGCGACGGCGATCGTGCTGCCCGAGCTCGAGGCGCTGCGCGGCGTCGCGCAGAACCGCTTCCACCACGCGGACGTCCACGATCACACGCTGGAGGTGCTCGCGCGCTCGATCGCGCTTGAGCGCTTTGCGGTCGGCGAGCGAGACGACTTCGCCGACACCGACGAGCTCGACCGCGCGATTGGCGCCTGCCGCGCAGATGTCGCCGCCGCGCTCGCCGAGCCGCTCGCCGACGGGATGACGCGCGGCGAGGCGCTGCGCTGGGGTGCGCTGCTGCACGACGCGGCCAAGCCGCTGACGCGCGCCGTGCGCCCGTTCGATCGCCGCGTCACGTTCCTCGGTCACGACGAGCGCGGCGCGACGCTCGCACGCGAGGTCCTGTCGCGCCTGCGCGCGAGTGAGCGCCTGCGCGCGCACGTCGCAGCGCTCGTGCGCCATCACCTGCGGCTCGGCTTCCTCGTGCACGAGCGGCAGCCATTGCCGCGGCGGATCGTCTTCGCGTACCTGCGCGCGACCGAGCCGGTCGAGGTCGACGTGACGCTCTTGTCGGTCGCCGACCGGATCGCGACGCGCGGCGATCGAGCCGAGCGGGCGATCGCGGCGCACCTCGACGTCGCGCGCGCGATGCTCGGCGACGCGCTGCGCTGGCACGCCGACGGCCTGGCCGAGCCGTTGCTGCGCGGCGACGAGCTCGGCGCGCGCCTCGGCATCGCTCCCGGTCCGCGGATCGGCGCGCTGCTCGAGGAGCTCGCCGAGGCGCAGTACGCCGGCGAGATCGCCACGCGCGAGCAGGCGTTCGCCTACGCCGACGGCCGCGTGCGCGACGCTCGGCGGCGATCCGAATAGGCTTCGGCCGATGCGCGACCCCGATTGCATCTTCTGCAAGATCGTCGCCGGCGAGCTGCCGTCGACGATCGTCGACGAAGGCGAGCGGACGATCACGTTCATGGACATCGCGCCGGCGACGCACGGGCACGCGCTCGTCGTCCCACGCGATCACTCGTCCGACCTGCTCGAGATCGACGCCGAAGACCTGGCGGCCGTCGGCGTCGCCTCGCAGCGCCTCGCGGCGCGCATGAAGCAGCGGCTGGGCGCCGACGGCGTCAACCTGATGAACTCGTGCGGCGCGATCGCCTTCCAGACGGTCTTCCACTTCCACATGCACGTGATCCCGCGCTACGAGGGCGATTCGCTGCGGCTACCGTGGGTGCCCGCGGCCGGCGATCCCGACGAGATCGCCGCCGCCGCGCAGGAACTGGGCGGCGGATAGCGAATGCCCAGAACGCTACATCCGGCCTGCACGCGTGTTGGGGGGCAGTAATGAAACGTACATACGCAGCGATCCTCGCGAGCCTCGCGCTCATCCTCGCGCTTCCGGGCCTCGCGCCCGCGACGATCGCCGAAGTCGGCGTGATCCCGGCGACGAGCCCTGAAACCGTCCCGAGCTGTCCGGCGAGCCCCTGCCTGGCCGTCAGCCGCACGACCGGCTTCCAGGTCAAGGTCGCGACGAACACGACGCTGATGGACGCCCCGAAGGCGGGCTCGGTCGTCGCCTGGGCGATCACGCTCGGCAAGCCGAACGCGACGCAGGTCAAGTTCTTCAACGCCAACGAGGGTGGCCCCGCGGAAGCCGGCGTCGCCGTGCTGCGCGCCGAAAAGAAACCAAACCTCACATACAAACTGGTCGCGACGAGCCCAACCGTGAAGCTCGAAAAGTACTTCGGCAAGACGGCGCAGTTCCCGCTCGAAACGTCGATCAAGGTCAAAAAGGGCGACATCGTCGCGCTGACCGTGCCGACGTGGGCGCCGGCGCTCGCGCTCGGCTTCGGCAAGGACACCTCGTGGCGCGCGAGCCGCGAAAAGAAGCAGTGCGCGAGCACCAGCTCGCAGAGCACGCAGACCTCCGTCGGAACCGCCGTGCAGTACTTCTGCCTGTATCAGACCGCGCGCCTAACGTACAGCGCGACGCTCATCTCGACGCCGTAGGGCCTCGCTGGCCGTCGCGAGGCAGCGTCCCGCTAGGGAGCGCTCGCGCCGCCGGACGGGCTCGAACCGGCGGCGGATTTTTCGGGTTCTTTTTCGGCCGAGGCGCCGCCGGACGGGGTGGCTGCTTTCGATTCGCCGGCGCCGCTCGAGTTGCCGCCGCTTTCCGGTTCTCCGGTCGCTTCGTTGCCGCCCGATTCGCCCGCGGCGCTTTCGGATTTCGACGAGCTCGTTTTGCCGGTCGTCGAGGTGGACGTAGAGGTCGCGGTCGTCTGCGCCGCCGCCTTTTCGGCGCTCGTGTCGCTCGGCGGCGTGATTTCGGGCGTGCTCTTCGGGATCGCGTCGGAGGCGCTGCCGCCGCCGCCACAGGCTCCGAGCGTCGCGGCGCCGAGCAGCAGCGCCAGCGCAAGCGCGACGGCGCTGGCCCTCAACGATCCCCCGCGCGCGCCCCGAGCGGTCCCATTCGCCTGCCGCACGTCGGGCAGTCGTTGAGATCCTTCTGCGCGAGCTGATCGCACCAGGAGCAGAACCGCAGGTTCTCGACCGCCCACGGCAGTCTTGAGCTCGACGGCGCGAGCGGCAGCACCTTGCCGACGACTTCGAGCGCGTCGCCGCTCTCGCGGTCGAGGTAGATCTCCTCGGGCTCGGCCTCGATCACGACCTCGCGCCCGTTTGCAGGGTTGCGCATGCGATACCGCTGGTTCGCGCTCACGTGCGGGACTTTATCGGAGCGACCACACGGGAGCCGATCGGTAGGCTCCCGCGGTGCGTATCCTCGTGTTCCACGGCTACCTGCTCGCGGGGACCGGATCGAACGTCTACAACGCGCGCCTGGCGGCGGCGCTCGTGCGGCTCGGACACGAGGTGCACCTGCTCTGCCAGGACCGCCACCCCGAGCGCCAGACGTTCGTCGACGCCGCCGGCGACTGGGACGGCGGGACGCTGCGCGTGCGCGAGCTGCGCGACGTCGCCGCGGGGCGGGCGCGGTGCGTCGTCTACCGCCCGAACATCGGCGGCGTCCTGCCGGTCTACGTCGCCGACCGCTACGAGGGGATCGAGGCGCGCACGTTCGCCGACTGCGACGACGAGCAGATCGCGCGCTACGTCGCGGCGAACGTCGCCGCGGTGCGCGACGTGCTCGCGCGCGTCGCGCCCGACGTCGCGCTCGCGAATCACCTCGTGATGGGCCCGGCGATCCTCGCGCGCGCGCTCGCCGGCACGGTCCCGTACGCGGTCAAGGTCCACGGCAGCGCGCTCGAGTACACGGTCAAGCCCGAACCGGAGCGCTTCCTGCCGTTCGCGCGCGAAGGAGTGCGCGGCGCGCGCGGCGTGCTCGTCGGCTCGCATCATACGGCGGCGAGCCTGTGGCGGGCGCTCGCGGAGCCGGAGCTCGAGCGCCGCACGCGCCTCGGGCCGCCGGGCGTCGACGTCGAGCGCTTCGCGCCGCGCGAGCCGCGCGCGGCGGCCGAGGGCGTGCACGCGCTCGCGGTGCGCCTGAGCGCTGGCGTCGACGCCGCATCCGGTGTCGGCGAGGAGCGGCAGGACGCGTTCGCGCGCGACGAGCGCGCCGCCGGCGCGGCGCTCGCGAACCTGCGCCCAGGCGAGGAGCGGCTCGTCGCGTTCGTCGGCAAGCTGATCGTCAGCAAGGGCGTCGACCTGCTGCTCGCGGCGTGGCCGCTCGTGCTGCAGACGGCGCCCGACGCGAAGCTCGTGATCGTCGGCTTTGGCGCTTACCGCGAGGCGTTCGAGGAGCTGCTCGACGCGCTCGCCGCGGGCGTGATCGAGCGCGCGACCGAGATCGCGCGCGCCGGGCGATCGCTCGAGGGAGCGGACGGGGGTGGCGGCGCGACGCGGCCGCTGCGCCACCTGCTGGCGTTCTTCGCCGGCCTGCGCGGAGAGCAGCGCGAGCGCTACCTCGCCGCGTCGCGTGCGCTGCGCGAGCGCGTCGTGTTGAGCGGGCGTCTCGATCACGACGAGCTGGCCGAGCTGCTGCCGGCGTGCGAGGCGATCGTCGTGCCGAGCACGTTTCCCGAGGCGTTCGGGATGGTCGCCGCGGAGGCCGCGGCGTGCGGCGTGCTGCCGGTCAGCGCCGCGCACTCGGGGCTCGCCGAGGTCAGCGAGACGCTTGCGGCCGCCGTCCCCGAGGAGATCGCCGGACTGCTGTCGTTCGCCGTCGACGACGGCGCCGTGCGCGCGCTGGCCGCGCGCGTCGCCGGCTGGCTGACCGCCGATCCGCGGCTGAAGGCCCGCGCGCGCTCGGGGCTCGTCGAGACGGCGCGCGAGCGCTGGTCGTGGGACGGCGTCGCACGCGGCGTGATCGCGGCGGCGCGCGGCGAGCTGGAGGCGCTGCGGATGCCATGAGCGCGTGCGACGTCGCGTTCGGCGCGCGTCGACGCGCCCGGCCCTTCGGATAATGTTCCGCCGGCTCATGGGGAGCAGGCAAGCTCAGACCGACGCGCAAGGAGTCGCCGGCGCTAGGCGTCGCATCGCCGCGCGCGCGTCGACGCTCGCCGCGCTCGCGCTGCTCGCGCTCGGCGCGGCGGGCTGCTCGGTCAAGGGCGCCGATGACGCGAACCTGATCGTCGGCAAGCAGATGTTCGTCGCGAAGTGCGGCTCCTGCCACACGCTCGCGCGCGCCGAAACGAAAGGCGTCGTCGGCCCGAACCTCGACGATGCGTTCCGCGTGGCCGTCGAAGAAGGCGAGAAGCGCGGCACCGTCCGCGGGATCGTCGAAAAACAGATCCAGATCCCGAACCCGGAAGGCGCGATGCCGAAGGACCTCGTCACAGGCGCCAGCCTGCAAGACGTCGCCGCGTACGTCGCCGAAGCGACCGCCAAGCCCGGCAAGGACACCGGCCTGCTCGCGAGCGCCGTGAAAGCGCCCGGCGCCGGCAAGCCGGCGGAAGAGAAGAGCGGCAAGCTGTCGATCGCGGCGAACGCGCAGGCGCAACTCGCATACGAAACGACCAAGGCATCGGCGTCGGCCGGCGCGGTGACGATCGAAATGCCGAACATGTCCGGCGTCTCGCACAACATCGCGATCGAAACCGGCGAAGGCGGCGCGAGCCCGAAGGGGTCGAAGATCGGCGCGAGCGAATTCGTCTCGAAGGGCACCGCGAAGGTCAACGTCACGCTCAAGCCCGGCGCGTACACGTTCTTCTGCGAGGCGCCCGGACACCGTCAGGCCGGCATGTACGGCACGCTGACGGTCAAGTAGCGCCGCGGCGTCCACCGGGTGTGCGCGCGCGCCGAGTGCGCTGCTGAGCACAGGCGCAGGGTGTGCTGGTTCGCAGGCCGATAGCAGGCGTATATACGGGCGTCGTACATACAGCTGCTATCGGGTTCTGACAACGAACACACACCGCCCCCGCCTCCTCGGCGCCTGGCCGCGGCGGCACGCCGGCGGAGAGCGCGTTTACGCGATCGCGCGCACGACCTCGATCACGACGATGACTACGACGATCACGGCGAGCGCGTAGAGCAGCAGGCGAAACGCCTCGCCCTCGCTGCGCAACGGGTTGAGCATGTGGCGAGCGCGCGACCGCGCCTAGAGGATGTACACGGTCGTATACACAACCAGCCACATGATGTCGACGAAGTGCCAGTAGATCCCCGGCACCTCGACGCCGCGGTGCTCCTCGGGGCTGTAATGGCCGCGGAACGAGCGGATCGTGACGAACAGCAGCAGCAGCAGGCCGATGAACACGTGCGCGCCGTGCAGGCCGGTGAGCGAGTAGAAGATCGTCTGCTGCGCGCCGTCCTGCGGTGCGAAGCCGATGTTCGCGTACTCGTTGATCTGAATGAAGAGGAACGTGCAGCCGAGCAGGAACGTCGTCAGCATGCCCGCCTTCAGCCCGAAGCGGTTGCCTTTCTTGATCGCCTGCTCGGCCCAGTGGATCGTGAACGACGAAGAGACGAGGATCGCCGTGTTGATGCCGGCGACTTCGACCGGCAGCTTCGTGCCGGACGCCGGCCACGGGTCGCCCTGGGCGATGCGGATGAAGAAGTACGCGGTGAAGAACGCGCCAAAGACCATCACCTCGGAGATGATGAAAAGCAGCATCCCGAGCAGCTGCGGCTCGACGCGCGAGCTCTTGTGCGCCGGCGGCGGCCCGTGATGCTCCTCGTGCGCGCCATGCGCGATGCTCGCCGCCTCCATCAGACTAGGCGGCCGAGGCCGTGGTCGCGGTTGGCACGTCGACGACGACATGCTCGACGGGCGCCGATGTCGTGTGTCGGACGCGCTCGATCAGGTTCGCGCGCAGCCAGCCCGAGCGTTCGCCGGGCAGCGTCGAGATGACGATGTCGTCGACGCGGAACAGCTCGAGCGCGTTGGCGGCGGCCGTGTAGGGGTCGGGGTCGCCGATCATCCCCGACGCGACCAGGCCGGCGTCGTGCAGGCGGTCGAGCATCGTCGCCAGGCGCGCGCGCGCCTGGCGCGGCGCGTCGCCGGTGCCGTCGGGCTGCGGCACGACGACGATGAACAGGCGGCGGCCGTCGGCGCCGCCCTTCTCCTTCAGGCGGTCGAGCAGGTTCTCGCCTTCGAGCGTCTTCGACGCGAGCACGAGCGTCACCTCGAACGGCAGGCCCTCCTGCTCGAGGTCGACGACGATGTGCTCGACCGGCAGGCCGGACGCGTTGCGGATCCGCTCGATCAGATCGCGCCGCAGCCAGCCGGAGCTGAGCGCCGGATGCGTCGAGACGATGATCTCGTCGGGACGGTGCGCCGCGATCGCGTCCATTGTCGCGAGGAACGGGTCGGCGTCGCCGACTTCGCCGGTCGCGTTGATCGACTCGCCGGCGACGAGCGAGAGCGCGAGATCGACGCGCACCTGCGCCGATTCGCGCACGGCCTCGTCGTAGATCACAAGACCCGCCGTCGGGTTGCTCTGCGGGACGACGAGTCGGAAGCGCACATCGCCTTCGGCAGCGCGTGCACGGACCGCGTCGAGCAGCTTTGCGCCGCCGAGCGTTCGGTTGGCGACGACGAGGACTTCCTTCATGGCCGTGCTCCTCCGCTCACTCGCTTGACGCCTGCGCTCATCCCGAGCCGCCCGCGGCTCCGACCGTCGCGGGCGCCGGCGTCGGCGCGAACGTGCCGTGCACGGCGCCCGGGACGCCATACTCGTAGGGACCGCCGACGACCGTCGGCAGCTTGTCGAAGTTGAACACCGGCGGCGGCGAGGAGACCTGCCACTCGAGCGTCATCCCGCGCCACGGGTTTTTCACGGCGATCGGCCCGCCGCGCCAGCTCGTGACCATGTTGTAGAGGAAGATCAGCGTCGAGGCGCCGAGGATCCAGCTGGCGATCGAGATGAACAGGTTGAGGTCGGCGAACTGCGCCGGGTACGTGGCGACGCGTCGCGGCATCCCCTGCAGGCCGAGTATGTGCATCGGCGCGAAAGTGAGGTTGAAGAACACGAACGTAGTCCAGAAATGCCACTTGCCGAGGCGCTCGTCGTACATCCGCCCCGTCATCTTCGGGAACCAGTAGTAGACGCCGGCGAAGATCGTCATCAGCGAGCCGCCGAACAGCACGTAGTGGATGTGCGCGACGATGAAGTACGTCGCCGACACGTGGATGTCGAACGGGATCATCGCGAGCATCACGCCGCTGATCCCGCCGAGCGTGAACGTCGTCAGGAAGCCGAGCGCGAACAGCATCGGCGTGTCGAGATGCAGCACGCCTCGCCACAGCGTCGCCAGCCACGAGAAGATCTTGATCCCGGTCGGGACGGCGATGATCGCCGTCGTGATCGCCATCGGGATGCGGATCCAGCCGGCCATGCCCGACGTGAACATGTGGTGCGCCCAGACCGTGAAGCCGAGCCCGACGATCGCGAGCAGCGAGAAGGCCATCATCCGGTAGCCGAAGATCGGCTTGCGCGACTTGACGGCGATGATTTCGCTGACGATCCCGAACCCGGGCAGCATCATGATGTAGACGGCCGGGTGCGAGTAGAACCAGAAGACGTGCTGGTACATCAGCACGTCGCCGCCCTTCGCCGCGTTGAAGAAGTTGAAGCCGAGCGCGCGGTCGAGCAGCACGAAGAACTGCGACGCGGCGATGAACGGCGTCGCGATCACGACGAGCAGCGACGTCGCGAAGTTCGCCCAGACGAGCAGCGGCAGCCGGAAGAAGCTCATCCCCGGCGCGCGCATCGTGATGATCGTGACGAGGAAGTTGAGCGCGGTCATGATCGACGAGGCGCCCGCGAACTGCACGGCGAGCGAGAAGAACGTCTGTCCGACCGGCGCGTCGGTCGACAGCGGCGCATACGCCGTCCAGCCGTCGGCGAACGCGCCGCCGGGCGCGAAGAAGCTGCCGATCATCAACGCGCCGGCGACCGGCAGGAGCCAGAACGACAGCGCGTTCAGGCGCGGGAACGCCATGTCGGGCGCGCCGATCATCAGCGGGATCACGAAGTTGCCGAGCCCCGCGAAGACGGGGATCACGAACAGGAAGATCAACAGCGACGCGTGGACCGAGAAGAGGCCGTTGTACGTGTTCGCGTCGACGAACTGCGCCCCCGGCGCGGCGAGCTCGGCGCGCATCAGCATCGCGATCAGCCCGCCGACGAGCAGGAAGAAGAACGAGCTGACCGTGTACTGGATCCCGATCACCTTGTGATCGGTGTTGATTCGGAAGTAGTCCTTCCACGTGTACGCGCCGTGGCCGGAGTGATCCTCCGGGCGCGTCGGGCGCCCGATCGCCCAGTAGAACCAGTAGTCGAAGCCGCCGATCCCGACGAGGAACAGCAGCGGCACCGCGATCAGCGAGACCGTCAGGATCGCTTCGCCGTCGATGTAGTGCTTGAACGTCGTGTGGCCGGTGCTCGCGCGCACTACCCACGTCAGGAAGAAGGCGAACGCGACGCCGAGCGCCATCATCCAGGCGGCCCGGTAGAAGCCGGGCGCGCGCAGTTTCGCCCCAAGCGAGACGTTCGAGCCGCCGCCGTAGCCGGGCGGGCTCGGGCGTGACGGGCCGGGAGCGTGCACGGCCGTCGCCATCAGCGCGTCGCCCCCCGAACGGCCTCGATCGATCTCGCGCGCACGCTCACGCTCGCCATTATCCCGTAGCCTTCCCAGTCGCGCCAGCGCTCGCGCCGCCGCCGGTCGAGGCGCTCGCCGTGCTCACGGACAGCTCGCTCTTCAGCCACGAGTCGAATTCGGCTTCCGGCATCACGTGCACCTTCGAGCGCATCGTCGAGTGCCCGACGCCGCACAGCAGGTTGCAGACGATCGGATAGCTGCCGACGCGGTCGGGCGTCGCGCGCCAATGCGTCGTGATCCCCGGCACGACGTCCTCCTGGATCCGGAACGCGGGGATCCAGAACGCGTGGATCACGTCCTTCGAGCGCATGTCGAATTTGACCGACTCGCCCTCCGGCAGGTAGAGCTGGTGCGTTTCGAGCGGCTTGCCGCCGGTCACCGACGGCGGGTACTGGAAGCTCCACTCGAACTGCTGGCCGGTGACGCCGATGTCGATCTCCCTCGCCGGCTTCTTCTCGTTGTCGTGCAGCACGACGAACGAGTACGAGATCAGCCCGAGCAGCAGGATCGCCGGCGCCGCCGTCCAAACGACCTCCAGGCGCGTGTTGCCGTGGATCGGCGGTCCGTCCTTGAGCTCCTCGCCCGGCTTCATCCGGAAGCGCCAAGCGCAGTACAGGATCACGGTGACGACGAGCACGAAGATCGGCACCGACGCGATCACGAGCACGTGATAGAGACGGTCGGTGTTGCGCGCCTGCGTCGACGCCTGCGCCGGGAACCAGTGGATCGCGAAGCTGAGCGCGATGCCGATCGCGGTCGCGATCACCGCCGCGACGATCGTGTAGATCAGCGACCGCTGCCTAGGCATGCGCCGCGCGGGCTCCGTCCCGGACGGGCCTCAGGGCTTGGTGTGCCGCGATCCTCTCCATCGCGGGCGTGATCCTAATGCCTTCTCCACGGGAACGGCTCGACGCTTGACTGACGCGCATCGGGGTAATAGATTGAGCCAATCGTTGCAAATGCTCGAGCGACTCCGATCGTCCATTCGGGACGCGAAAGGAGGGGCCATGCAGGTCAGCGAAGGGATGAGCCCGACGGTGCTCGCCGTCGGCCCGGCGCACACCCTGCGCGCGGTCGCGCAGTTGATGTCCGCGCGCCACGTCGGCGCCGCCGTCGTGATGGACCCCGACGGCGCCGGGCCGGCGATCATCACCGAGCGCGACGTCCTGGCGTCGCTCGGCGCCGGCGAGGACCCGGACGCGGAGCTCGTCGCGACGCACCTGACCAGCGACGTCGTCTACGCCGCGCCCGACTGGTCGCTCGAGCAGGCGGCGGCCGCGATGGTGCGCGGCGGCTTCCGCCATCTGATCGTCGTCGAGAGGGGAGAGACGGTGGGCATTCTCTCCGTTCGCGACGTCGTGCGCTGCTGGACCGACGACGGGGCGATCTGTCCGGTCCCGGTCAGCGCAGGGGTGGGGTGAGTGAGGGTTCGCGCGCGGTTTGGGGACCGCGCGCGACGCCCCTCCGCTCTGAAGCCCGTGCCCACAGTCGTTAGCGGGCCGTCGACCAAGCGGAGCAAGGACGCAGGGAGCGTGGCGTGCTCTGCACGCGAGCGACTGAGGACGCCGCTCCGCGCAGCGTCGACGACACGCTAATCGAGCGGGAGCTCGTCGACTTCGTTGCGCGTGTCTTTGACCCAGCGCGCGATGCACCAGACAGTCATCACCGCGCCGATCACGGTCAGCTCGATGAACGTCGTGATGCCGACGAGCGTCAGCGTGACGCCGACGGCGGTCAGCAGCGGCAGGATCGACGGCCCGGGGAGGTGGACCTCCTCGCCGACCGGCGGCACGTCGGGGTCGAGCGGGCTCATGACACGTATACGGCGGCGACGACGAACGTGATGCCGAACATGAACATGCAGATCGCCGCGACGATCCAGCCGGTGCGGAGGTTCTTTTTCGCAAGGCGACGGTTCATCTCGGCGCGAAGACTAGCGATCCTATAGGTGGGCGTCGGCGACCATCGAGCAGAACAGCAGCGCGAGGTAGGCGAGCGAGTAGAGGTACAGGCGCAGCGCCGACGGACGGTCGGCGCGACGGTGCAAGCGCACGGCGCCGGCGATGAAGCCGAGGCCGAGCACGAGCGACGCGACGAGATAGATCGCGCCGAAGCCGCCGGCGCAGAACGGCAGCTGCGTGACCGCGTACAGCAGCACCGAATAGAGCAGGATCTGTCGCCGCGTCTCGGCCTCGCCGCGCGCTACGGGCAGCATCGGCACGCCCACTTTCTCGTACTCGCCCCTCATCAGCAGCGACAGCGCCCAGAAGTGCGGCGGCGTCCAGAAGAAGACGATGAAGAACAGGATCACGGCCGTGCCGCCGACCGATCCCGTGACGGCCGCCCAGCCGACGAGCGGCGGCACGGCGCCGGCGGCGCCGCCGATCACGATGTTCTGCGGCGTGCGGCGCTTCAGCCATACCGTGTACACGAGCACGTAGCCGAGGAAGCCCGAGAACGACAGCGCCGCGGCGAGCGGGTTGACCGCGAGCGAGAGCTCGAGCAGCGACAGCGCGGCGAGCGTGCAGCCGAACGTCAGCGCGGCGCGCGGCGAGACGCGCCCGGCCGGGATCGGCCGCGTCGCGGTGCGCGCCATCTGCGCGTCGATGTCGCGATCGAACCAATGGTTGACGGCGCCGGCGCCGCCCGCCGAGAGGTATCCGCCGAGGCACGTGAGCAAGACGAGCAGCGGCGACGGGTCGCCGGCGACGTACATCGTCGCGATCGTCGTCAACAGCAGCAGCGACTGGACCTTCGGCTTCGTCAGCTCCGCGTAGTCGCCGAGCAGCTGGCGCGCGCGCGGAGCGACGCCGATCGCCGGGGTCTGCAGCGTGGGCGCGACGCCGGGCACGCTACACCCCGACCTGCGTCGCGCCCGTCGGCACGACGGCGCCGGACGCCGGGACGGCGCCGGTGCGCCGCTCGATCTCCCGCCGGATGTCCTTCATCGGTTCGACCGAGCGCACCTGCGGAACGGTGTCGAAGTTGTTGACCGGCGGCGGCGAGGTCGTGAACCACTCCAGCGTGTTCGCCTTCCACGGGTCGGGGCCGGCGGCGACGCCGCGCTTCAGGCTGACGACGGCGTTGACGATCGTCACGAGCACGCCGAGGCCGAGGATGAACGAGCCGACCGTCGAGATCTGGTTGTACAGCGCCAGGTGCCCGACGTCGTCGTACTCGTACACGCGGCGCGGCATCCCGTCGAGCCCGATCACGTGCTGGATCAGGAACGTGGTCAGCACGCCGACGAACATCAGCCCGAAGCTCCACTTGCCGAGGCCTTCGCCGAGCATCTTGCCGGTGATCTTCGGGAACCAGTAGTAGATCGCGGCGAAGATCGTGAACACGGCGCCGCCCATCAGCACGAAGTGCAGGTGCGCGACGACGAAGTACGTTTCGTTGACCTGCCAGTCGATCGGGAACGTCGCGAGGAACACGCCCGAGATGCCGCCGATCAGGAAGATCACGATCGCGCCGACGCAGTACAACAGCGGCGTGCGCAGTTCGATCGACCCGCGCCACAGCGTCGCGACCCAGTTGAGGATCTTGACGCCCGTCGGCACCGCGATGAAGTACGAGCTGAGCATCACGAACACGAGGATCGCCTCGGGGATCGGCGCCGTGAACATATGGTGCGCCCACGTGAGGAAGCCGAGGAACGCGATCGCAACGGTCGACGCGGCGATCGCCTTGTAGCCGAAGATCGGCTTGCGCGCGAACACCGGCAGGATCTCCGAGATGATCCCGAAGCCGGGCAGCACCATGATGTAGACCTCGGGATGGCCGAAGAACCAGAACAGGTGCTGCCACAGCACCGCCGAGCCGCCGCTGCCGGGGTCGAAGAAGTGCGTGCCGAAGTGGCGGTCGGTCAGCAGCATCGTCACCGCGCCGGCGATCACGGGCATCGCGAAGACGATCAGCACCGAGTAGACGAGGATCGTCCAGATGAACAGCGGCAGGCGCCCCCAGCTCATGCCCCGCGCGCGCATGTTCGCGATCGTCACGTAGAAGTTGATCGCGCCGAGGATCGACGAGATACCGGTCAGGTGGATCAGGTAGATCCACGCGTCCTCGCCGCCCGACGGCGAGAACGTCGAGCTGGCGAGCGGCACGAAGCTGACCCAGCCGGCTTCCGGCGGGTTCCAGAAGACCGACGCGTAGAAGACGACGCCGCCGGCCAGCAGCAGCCAGTAGGAGAGCGCGTTCAGGCGCGGGAACGCCATGTCGCGCGCGCCGATCATCAGCGGCACGAAGTAGTTGGCCAGCCCGGCCATCATCGGCACGACGAACAGGAAGATCATCGTCGTCCCGTGCATCGTGAACAGCTGGTTGTACGTCGTCGGCGTGACCAGCGTGTTGTTCGGCGCGCCGAGCTGCAGGCGCATGATCAGCGCCTCGACGCCGCCGAGGCAGAAGAACACGAACGTCGTGACCATGTACATGATCCCGATCCGCTTGTGGTCGGTCGTCGTCACCCAGCTCGTCCAGCCGCGCGGCTCGGGCTTGACCTCGTGCTCGACGACGAGCGGGATCGGTGCTGTCTGGGTTGCGGCCATGGCGTCTGCTGTTCCTCGGTGTCCTAGGGGTTTTCGACCTGTCCGGCGCCGGTCTGGCCGTTCAGTTTCGAGCGCGCTACCTTCGCGTCTTCGTTCGCTTCCTGCAGCTCCTTCTTCTGATCGGCGAGCCACTGGTCGAACTGCGCCGGCGGCACGGCCTTGACGGTCGCGATCATCCGCGCGTGGCCGCGACCGCAGAGGATCGCGCACTGGCCGCGGAAGACGCCCGGCTTTTCGACCTTGAACCACGTGTAGTTGTGGTAGCCCGGCACCGCCTGGAACTTGCCGCCGAGCTGCGGCACCCACCACGAGTGCACGACGTCGGCCGAGACGATGTCGAGCGTGACCGTCGTTTTCGTCGGGACGACCAGTTCCTCGTAGGAGTACGGCGCGCCGAGCCCGTCCGGTTCGTTCGCGCCGGGGTAGACGAACTGCCAGATGTACTGGCGGCCGATCACCTTGATGTTCAGCGCTTTGCCGTTCGGCGGCAGCTTGCGCTCGGAGCTCGCGTACAGCGTGCCGACGTCGGCGCTCGCGAGCTTGTCGCCTTCGGCGCTGGAGTTCGGCGGGTTCTGGATCGAGGAGAGCTCCGCGAACGTGACGACCGCGAGCGCCAGCAGGATCACGGCGGCGGCGACCGTCCAACCGACCTCCAGCCGCGTGTTGCCGCGAATCTGCGCGGCGACGGCGCCCTTGCGCGCGCGGAACTTGACGAGCGCGTACAGCATCGCGCCGACGACCGCGATGAAGATCACCAGCGCGATCACCAGCTCGATCTTGTAGAGGCTGTCGATCTGGTTCGCGTTCGACGAGCCGCCCGACTGCGGCGTGAAGAACGCGAGTGTCGCTGTGAGGAGATGGCCCAAGGCGGCGAGGATTCTATTCAGGCCCGGGCGGGAGGCGCTTGATGACGATTGCTACGAGCCCTTGAACTGCGGTGCGCGCTTCTGCACGAACGCCGTCGCTCCCTCGATGAAATCGTCGCTGCCGACCATCTCCTGCTGGAGCTGCGCCTCGAGCTCGAGCTGCTCGTCGATCCGCGCGTACAGCCGGTTGTTGAGCAGGCGCTTGGCGCCCGCGTAGGAGCGCGTCGGCCCGCTCGCGAGCCGCGCCGCGAGCGCCGCCGTCCGCTCGGCGAGCTGCTCGTCGGGCGTGACCTGGTTGATCAGCCCCCACTGCAGCGCTCGCTCGGCCGGCAGGCGCTCGCCCAGCATCATCAGGTCGCTCGCGCGCGCGACGCCGACGCGGCTCGGCACGAACAGCGAGGAGCCGCCGTCGGGCACGAGGCCGATGTTGACGAACGCGAGCAGGAAGTACGCGCTCTGCGCGGCGAGGATCAAGTCGCAGCACAGCGCCAGCGAGCAGCCGATCCCGACCGCCGGGCCGTTGACGCTCGCCACGACCGGCTTTGGCATCTCGCGGATCGCGAGCATGATCGGGTGGTAGCGCTCGGTCAGCGTCTTGTAGACGTCGGGCCGCCCATCGGGTGTCGTCTCGGTGCTGATGTCCTTCAGGTCGGCACCCGAGGAGAACGCGCGCCCGCCGCCGGTGATCACGACCGCGCGGATCGACTCGTCGGCGGCCGCGCCGCGCAGCGCCGCGAGCAGGTCGGCGCCGAACTGCGCGTTCCACGCGTTGAGCGCCTCCGGGCGGTTCAGCTCGATCGTCACCGCATCGCCGTCGCGGCGCGTGTTGACCGTCTGCAGTTGCTCGCTCGACTCGTCCATTCGCTCTCCTTCGGCGCGCGGGGTTCTGCGCGCGGCGGCGGCGCGGGCGCCGGCCGGCGCGCGTTGATCTTATGGTGTGTGGATGGAGCGCCCCGTGATCGGACTTTGCACCGCGCTCGAGCGAGCGCGCTGGAGCGTGTGGGATCAGCAGGCCGCGATGCTGCCGCGCAACTACGTCGAAGAGGTCAACTCCGCCGGCGGGCTCGCCGTGCTGCTGGCGCCCGACGCGCGGCTCGTCGCGGAGCCCGACGAAGCGCTCGCGTTGCTCGACGGCCTGCTGCTCGCCGGCGGCGCCGACATCGACCCGGCGAGCTACGGGCAGACGCCGCACGCCGAGACGCACGACTCCGTGCCCGAGCGCGACGCGTTCGAGATCGCGCTGACGCGCGCCGCGATCGAGCGCGACCTGCCGCTGCTCGGGATCTGCCGCGGGATGCAGCTGATCAACGTCGCGCTCGGCGGCACGCTCGAGCAGCACCTGCCCGAGCACTTCGGGCACGAGGAGCACCGCCGCGTGACCGGCTCGTTCGACGGCTCCGACCACGACGTCGAGGTGCTCGACGGAACGCTCGCTTCGTCGGTGATCGGCGGCGGGCGACACGCGACCAAGTCGCACCACCACCAGGGCGTGCAACGGATCGGCGAGGGCCTGCGCGTCGGCGCCCGCTCGGCGGTCGGCGACGACCTCGTAGAGGCGATCGAGCTGCCCGATCGCAGCTTCGTGCTCGGCGTGCAGTGGCATCCGGAGGCCGACCCGAGCAGTCCCGTGATCGACGGTTTTCTCGAGGCCGCTCGCGCGCACGCGCACGCGCGGCGGGTCGTCCCCTAGGCGCGCCGCGAGCGCCGCGGAGGCCTCCGAGCGCGCGCATATACTCGCGTCGGTGCGGCGCTCGACAGTCCTCAGAGCCACCGCCTGGGGAATCGTCGCCGCGGGCGTCGCGGCGCCGCTGCTGCGCAGACACACGAAGGCGCCGCCGCTGTTGATGCAGACGGTCGCGTTCGCGGCGCCCGCCGGGCTGTGCGTCGCCGCGCGGCGCACGCGCGCGCGCGACGTCGCCGCGTGCGGCCTGCAGATGTGGGCGTACGTCGCCGCGTACAAGACGCCGCACGATGACCCGCAGGCGCAGGAGCGGCGAACGCACTTCCGCTATCCGGTCGTCGCCGACCGCGTGCTCGGGTTCGGCGAGCTTCCT